>Ga0075425_100000523_pt1 | contig 35981 bp, 33 predicted proteins | sample SoiMethybrSBSTD4_FD_75300 | JGI IMG/M metagenome (GOLD analysis project Ga0075425, IMG submission 75300) | Bulk soil microbial communities from a Populus tree surrounding site in Tennessee, USA - Soil MetaG P. TD hybrid SBSTD4 | ecosystem: Environmental > Terrestrial > Soil > Tree plantation... | reverse complement strand
GTGTGGCGCGGACACTCTTGTCCGCGCTGCCATTGGCCGCCACCGTTCTGTACGCAAACCACACACGATCAAACTCAATCCTGCCCGGCCCCTCAGCCTTTTTCGTGACCTGCGCTTCCTGAATCTCCGCCGGTGTATCCAGCAGCTTGAAAACTCTCTCCGCCGCCGCCATCGCCGATTGCAGAATGTTGTATTTCTCGCTCAGGTCCTGAATCGGACGGAAGAATCGCTGTGCGTACTGCATGAAGGCAACCAGCACGCCGATGGTGGTTGCATTCCGTACGACATGAAATGCCAGCAGTGTCTTTGGATTGAAGCTGACCGCCACGCCGCTAATGATCCAACCGCTGAGAATGTCGCGCCCGCCAAACCAGATCACCGACGCTACGGCAATTGACGAGAGAATTTCAACGAGTGGGTAGTAAACCGCATGGGCCATGATCGCGTCTTTGAACGCCTCCATGTGCTGCGCATTCACCTCAGAGAAAGTTTCGTAAGCTCTTTTCTCACGATTAAACAACTGCAGAACTACCATGCCGCTCACATGCTCTTGTAAGTGAGCATTGATGCGCGCGACAGCGACTCGAATTCTGCGGTAAGAATCGCGTACGCGATCGCGAAAGATCTTCGTTCCAAATCCAATGAACGGCAGCACGGCAAACGTGATCAGCGCCAGCTTCCAGTTCACGCAAAGCATGATCACTAAAATTCCGACCAGTACGAAAATGTCCTCGAAGATCGAAACCACACCCGAGGTGAACATTTCGTTCAGCGCATCAACGTCCGTAGTGACGCGTGTGACCAGCCGCCCAACCGGGTTTTTGTCATAGAAGCCAATGTGCATCCGCTGTAAATGACGAAAGATTTCGCTGCGCAGATCGAACATCACCATCTGCCCAGCCCACTGCATGAGATAGGTTTGCAGGTATTCAAGAAGAAAGCTGAAAGTGATCAGGCCAACATAAAGCGCAGCGATCTGCGCGATACCGGTCAGTGGATGGGGACTGAGCCAGCGGGCCAGCAGGGAAGGCGCTTCTTTGTTCGGAGCCAGATAGCGGTCCACCGCCACCATGGTGAGAAACGGCCCAAGAACGTCAGCGCCCGCCTTCAGCACAATGGAGCCAAGCGCGACCGTTACTCGCCACCAATACGGCCGCAAATACTTCAACAGCCGCTTCATCAGCCGGCTGTCATATGCTTTGCCCAGAACTTCCTCTTCTTGATGAGACGCCATGACCAGAAACTATTCTAAATAGATGGTCACACGCGCCAAGCGGATGGAGAAAGTGGTAGTGGCCAGTTGCTGGTTGTTAGAGGATCTACCATGGTCAGAACTGATCCGCGACATTGGGCCGAATGTGACTGAGGACTACGAACTCACAACCAGCCACTAGCCACTACACAGTCCACCTCAACAACGTCGCCCCCACTGTGAATCCTGCTCCCACGGAAGCCAGCAGTACCAGATCGCCCTTCTTCAGCTTTCCTTCCTCCCGCGCAGTTTGCATGGCTAGAGGAATGGTGCCCGCAGTCGTATTGCCATACCGGTCGATGTTGATGATCACACTCTCCGGTTTCAGTCCGAGACGGTCTCCGGTGGCCTTGATAATCCTCTGGTTTGCCTGGTGGGGAATAAAGCAGTCAATGTCGCTGGCTTTGACATTGTTTCTCGCCAGCAGGTTTTCGCAAGCGTCAGCCATTTTTCGAACCGCAAATTTGAAGACCGCCTGCCCGTCCTGGTGCACATAGTGCATTTTCTTCTCGACCGTCTCATGGGTTGACGGGTGTAAACTCCCTCCGCCGGGCATGTACAACGAGCACGCGCCCGAACCATCAATTTCATGCTCGAAATCAATGATCCCCTCGCCGTCCTCTGCAGCCTCGAGCAACACGGCGCCCGCTCCGTCTCCAAAAAGAATGCAAGTTGCGCGGTCACTGTAGTCCAGAATCGAGGACATCACGTCCGCGCCGATTACCAGCACCTTTTTATGCGCACCTGTCTGCACGAACTGCGCGCCCGTTTGTAGCGCATACACAAACGCCGAGCACGCAGCCGAGAGGTCGAAGCCCCAAACTTTCTTGATGCCAAGCTTGTGCTGAATCAGGCAAGCCGTGGAAGGAAAGAGCATGTCGGGAGTGACGGTCGCCACCACAATGGCTTCAACTTCTTCGGCATCAATCCCGCGCTCGGCGAGTGCTCGCTTTGCCGCTTCAGCTCCCAGATCGCTCGTCGCCACTCCTTGATCTACCACATGCCGCTCGCGAATCCCGGTGCGGCTGACGATCCACTCATCTGAAGTCGCAACGATCTTCTCGAAGTCGGCATTGGTCATCACCCTGGGTGGCACGTAAGTCCCCAGGGCAGTAATTTTGGCGCCCATCAGCTTGCTCAAAAAAGGATTTCTCCGTCGGTCGTGAATACGAAATCGTTATTGTACGGGGAGTGGCCGGATTCGCCAATGAAAACCACCCGGAGTCGGCTTCGGTGCCGCTCCAAGAAAGCCCTTATTACTGCGGTTACCGTTGAATTGAAAGGATTCGGGCGTATGATCTCGCTGTGGCCAGGAAGCCCAAACTGGTAGTCTCGCTGCTCACTCAAGACAACGACTATCAGGTCGAGCAGGCTGCCTCCGCCGAAGAAGCCACCCGCAACGCCGGCGCCGACATCGATGTCCTCTACGCAGATAATGATTCGATTTTGCAGAGCCAGCAGATTTTGAAATTCATTCAGTGTGATACTGAAGCGCGGCCAGACTGCATTATTCTCGAGCCGGTCGGCGGGACGGGTCTTCCTCAAGTCGCAAAGGCCGCCGTGGACGCCGGGATCGCCTGGGTGATCCTCAACCGCGAAATTGCATATGTAAAGCAGTTGCGGCAATCCTGCAGCGCACCCATATTCTCAATCGCGGCCGACAATCAGGAAGTCGGGCGCATTCAGGGGCAACAGTTTGCGAAGCTGTTGCCGGCAGGCGGTACGGTCCTCTACATTCAAGGTCCCTCGGACACTGACACCGCCAAGCTCCGCACCGCGGGAATGCTCGAGACCAAGCCAGCCCAGGTTCAGGTCAAGACGATCAAGGCGCAGTGGACCGAAGCCAGCGCATTCAAGGCAATCACCAATTGGTTACAGCTAAGCACTTCACAGCGTGCGCAGATTGACGCAATCGCCGCGCAAAATGACGCCATGGCCGCGGGCGCTCGTAAAGCCTTTCAGCAGTTCGCCGCCAACGACGTGAAAGACCACTGGAGCCATCTGCCATTTCTCGGTGTCGACGGTGTTCCCAAGACCGGACAAGCCTGGGTCAAGCAGGGACTCCTGAAAGCAACCATCGTGACTCCGCCTTTGGCTGGACGGGCCGTCGAGATGGTCATCGACGTGATGAAAACTGGAAAATTTCCGCCCGAAGTTACGCTGATGGAGCCTCGTTCTTACCCGCCGCTGCAAGCCTTGCAGCCGCTCGCGAACAGTCACAAAAGCGGAGTTTAAAAACGGCTCTCGGGTTTGGGCCATAGGCTCCAGGAAAGTCGCCGCGAGCTACAGCCTGAGGCCTAAAGCCGAGGGCCTAGCGCCTAAAGCCTAAAGCCGATTTCAATTCTGTGCTGACACCGACCCGTACTGCCTCAGACAACACCAACGCCGCCTTCCGCCCCTGAAACGTAATCTCCCAGCTCGCGACTCTAGCCTGAAACACGGTGCCATCTTTTTTCCGGTGGTTCCATACTCCCCCGTCTTCTTCCCGGCCGGGCGCGCAGCGCAATCTGGAGCACCCTGGTATGTCTTCCAGCGGACGAAATTCCAGGATCGTCATCCGCCAGAACTCATCACGCGAATATCCATAAAGCTCAGTTGCGGCTTCGTTCACCTCCAGAACTTGCAGGGTCGTGCGATCGAAGATCCACATCGGCATAGGCGACTGCAGCAGCCTGCTGTATGTAGCCCGCTGCGGTCTAGCAACGGGAGCGGCAGGAGGGGGAAGACATCCTGCAGAGTTACTTCGGCGAATTCCGAGGTGACTTTAGGGATCAGGCTTGGGCTTCGGACATTCCGGCCTCAGGCGACAGGCTTCAGGCGTCCGGCTTCAGGATTGGCTCAGGGCAGCTTTCACCACAGCGACACAGGGAAGACCTTTTGATGTTTTCTCTGTGCCTCTGTGTCTCCGTGGTGAAAAGCGAAAGTTCAGGAGCAGATCAAGGGGAGGCAAGAGCCTGGCGCCAATAGCGAAGGGCCGCTTTTCAAGCCAGGCACCGGCGACCCACTGCACACGCAAGAGCCCGTTACCGTTGCTTCCTTCCGGACCTGGCGGGGTTGGCGGGAAAACGTCGCGCGGGACCGATGCCTGACAGCTTGATTTTAGCATCGGGATTTCGGCGCGTCGTACGTGGTCCGTCTTACGCACAAGGGCCAGATCGTTTTTGCACTCTCAAATCGTTGTCATCCTGAGCGTAGGGAGCCGATTCGCTTTGCGAATCGGCTAATGGAGCACGCGGGAAGGATGCGGCACCTTCCCGTTCGTGCAGATTGACGGAAAATCAAAAACCCAACCCTATCGCACAAACTGCGATAAGGGTGCGGCACCCTCATTTGTAGTGGTGCGTGCAAAAGGCGTCGGACAGGAATGTCCGACCCGCATGGCTATCTTCCGTACCCTTTACCTTTGCTCCCGGACGCGAAACAATGCTGGTATTCATGTCTGTCGTGGGCAATGCGGGCGAATTCACGTTGGCGGCGGCGATTCGCCGCTACTTTGACGTCGTCCTCTATCTGCTGATCTTCACCGGGTTTGGGACGCTGGCTTCGACGGGCAGCCTCGATCTGCCGACCGTGTTGTTCGTAGGTGGAGCGCTGCTGTTTCGCGGATACGGGCTGGCGCGGCAGCGGAAAGTAACACTCTCGGAACGATGGACGAACCTTCTGACGATTGCCTGCTTTGGGTTTTTCATCGCGGATGAATTTATTGTTTCGCGCACGTTCATGGCGTCGGCGGTCCATCTGGTGCTGTTCGTGATGCTGGTGCGGTTGTTCTCGGCGCAGAAGGACCGCGACCACTACCTGCTTGCGGTGCTTTCGTTTCTGATGGTCCTGTCTGCGGCGGTGCTCACTGTGGACAGCACGTTCCTGCTGGCGCTCGCGGGATTCGTTCTGGTTGCGGTGACGGCGTTCATCCTGATGGAAATGATGCATGCGTCGGAGCGGGCGCCGGTGCAGGCGCGCGAGCCGAATGTGCGTCATGCGTACCGGAAACTGTCGTACACGATTGCCACGCTTGCGCCGGCGCTGCTGGTAGCGATCTTTGTGAGCGGAGGACTGATTTTCTTTGTGTTACCGCGCGTTTCCGCGGGATATCTAAGTGCGTACACCGGTGCGAATGATCTCAGCACCGGCTTTTCCGACCGCGTAGAACTTGGGCGGATTGGGCAGATCCAGCAGTCGAAGACGGTGATGATGCATGTGAAGATTGACAGTGACAGCGGGGGAGCGTCGTCGTTGAAGCTGCGGGGAGTGGTTTTTAATTACTTTGACGGGAAGGCGTGGGTGAACACGCGGCATCCGAGTCCGCTGAAGCGTGGGGCGGACGGCGAGTTTGAGCTGGGGAACTCGGGGGCGAGTGCACATGGGGCGCGGATTCATTATCGAGTGACGCTGGAGCCGTATCTGAGCGAGGTTTTCTTTCTGCTGGCTGGGCCGGAGAAGTTACGAGGGAATTATCGAACCGTCTCCGAGGATGTGGCGGGGAACGTGTTTGATACGGATGTCGATCATCCGGTGACGCGGTATGAGGCGGATTCTGCGCTGCGGTCGCATGCGATGCGGCAGGGAGCGGCGACGTCCAGGCCGGTTTCCGAAGACTACTTGCGAGTGCCGGCGCTGGATGCGCGAGTAAAGGCTCTGGCTGAGAGAGTCACGGAGAAGGCGGCGACGCCTGCGGAGAAAGCTGCGGCGATCGAAAATTATCTGCGCTCGCATTACAAATACACATTGCAGCTTCCGCGGACGCAGCCAGCGGACCCGATTGCAAATTTTCTGTTCGAGCGGCGGGAAGGGCATTGCGAATACTTTGCGTCGGCGATGGCGGTGATGTTGCGCAGCGTAGGAATTCCCTCGAGAGTGGTGAATGGTTTTTCCGGTGGAGAGTTTAACGACATCACGTCGGAGTACGTGATTCGCGCGAGTGATGCGCACTCGTGGGTTGAGGCGTATTTGCCAGGGGAAGACTGGGTGGAGTTTGATCCAACGCCGGCAGGCGGAGGAGCGGGGCAGAACAACTGGAGCCGGCTGATGCAATATATGGACGCAATGCAGTCGTTCTGGCGGGAGTGGGTGGTGAATTACGATTTCGCGCATCAGTTTCGGCTGGCGCAGGATGCTGGGCGCGGCAGTCGAGAACTGGCGGGGAAGGCGCAGTCGTGGGGGCGAGATCAATATCAGAAGCTGCTCGATTGGGCGCGGACAACGGAAGACCGAATCGGCGACTCGACAGTGAAGTGGGGATTTCGGGCGTTGATTGCGGCGGCGATTGCCTTGTTTGGAATTAATGTGCCGCGCATGGTTCGATGGGTTAGGCGCTTGCGATTGGCGCGGAAACCGAAGTCTTCGCCGCAACTGGCGGCCAGCATCTGGTATGAAAGAATGCTGCGGCAGAGCGCGCGGCGAGGGTGGGGCAAAGCTCCGGGGCAGACTCCGGCGGAATTTGCGGCGATTATTGGTGATCCGCAATTGCGGGTGCGCGTGGTGAAGTTTACGCAGCGATATGAGAGTGCGCGGTTTGGGAAGTCGGCGGAAGATGTCGAGCTGTTGCCGATGTTGTATGAGGAAGTGAAAAGCTCGCCGAGATACCATGCAGAGACGTAGCTGCTACGTCTCCTCGACAATGTGCCGGCTTATCGGTGTTTGGAACATCCAGAGGCTCCTGCAAAAGACGTTGCGAGCAACGTCTCTACACGAAGATTCAGAACCGAAACACTGCTCCCGCGCCTACGTAGTAATTGTGCTGGCGAGTTCTTCCGGTGTCGATGTTGAGTGGAGGAACGCCGCTCCAGTCATCGCGGGCTTCGAATCGAAACAATAGGCTGTGAACGCGAGGAAGGCGGACGTCTAGACCGATACCGCCTTGTATCACACCAGTGACCTTGGTTCGGTCGCCGGTGTTGGAGTTGAAGTAGAGCAGTTTGTCGCTGGCGTGAAAGATCCCGAAGCCGCCGCCGAAACTCAGCCAGGGCGAGACAGCAAGGTCGGGGATGAAATTCACGCGCGCGGCGGGAGTAATGAAATAAGAGCTGTACTCTTTTGGAATCTGGTTGCTGCCGTAATTCAGGTCTTCGTCGAAGTTGACGATCACCGGCACCTCAGCCGAAAGCTCTCCCCAAAAATATTTGCGCAGGTGGCGCGAGTAGTTTACGTTGAAGCTCGTGCCGTGGCCGAAGTGGACGGTGTGGAACGGAATGCTCGTGTCGGGCGTCACCTGATCGCCAATGATCGAGCGCCCAATCGTTCCTGCCAGCTCATTTTTTTCTTCCTGAGCGACGGCAGTCATGGCCCCTGCGATCAACAGCAGAGCCGCGATCACGAATTTCCCCATGGATCCTCCAACACAAACTTCCACTTATGAGGAGCCTAGCATGGCCGGGAGCGGCGGCAGGTTAGCTTGGCTGGTGCGCAGCGGTAACTTCAGTCACGGTCGTTGAAGCGGGAAGTCGCGGCGTGATAGTCTCTATCGTTTCCAGCCCCAGCTATCCGATTTTTGAGGCCCATTTGTCCCCTGTCGAAACCACCCCCGCAATCCGAAAAACTGCCCTGAACACTGCTCACCGTAAGCTCGGCGCAAAGATGGTCGAGTTTAATGGCTGGGACATGCCGGTGGAGTATCCGGCGTCGATTGGCTGCGGAATTATTAATGAGCACATGGCTGTGCGCAGCGGCGCGGGGATTTTTGATGTCAGCCATATGGGGGACATTCGACTGGCGGGTCCGCAGGCACTCGAAGCCGTGCAGCACATTTCCATGAACGATGCCTCGCGGCTTGCGGTCGGCCAGGCGCAGTATTCGGCTTTGCTGTATCCGCAGGGGACGTTCGTTGACGATGTGATTGTCCACAGGCTTGGCGAAGAAGAATACCTTTTGGTGATCAACGCCGGAACCCGGGAGAAAGATTTCGCCTGGGTGCGCGACAACACGCGGCAATTCGACTGCGCGGTGGAGAACCTCTCCGACGATTTCACGCAGATTGCGATCCAGGGGCGCAAAGGCGTTCAGCTTTTGCAGAAGCTTACTGATGCTGACCTTTCCAGCGTGAAGTTCTACTGGGTTACGCGCGGGACGGTTTGTGGGCTCCCAAATACTTTGATTGCCAGGACCGGCTATACCGGTGAAGATGGTTTCGAAATTTATATTCCCAGCGATGAAGAGACCAGCACGCGAGTATGGAACGAGGTGCTAGACGCCGGCCGCGAATTCGATGCATTGCCGTGTGGCCTCGGGGCGCGCAACACGTTGCGGCTTGAAGCTAAGCTGCCGCTCTACGGGCACGAAATTTCCGATACCATCAATGTTTGGGAAGCTGGGCTTGATCGCTTCTGCAAGATGGAGAAGCAGGAGTTCGTCGGCAGGGAAACGCTTGAGAGAGCGAAAGCTTCGGGGCTGGTGCGGACGTTGGTCGGAGTGGAGATGGTCGAGCGTGGAATTGCTCGGGACGGTTATAAGGTGCTCGATGATAACGGTCACGAAATCGGCTACGTGACCAGCGGATCGCCGGCGCCGTTTTTAAAGAAGAACATCGCGCTGACGTATGTGCCCCCGAAGTTCGCAGAGGTGGGCACGAGCATCAATATAGAGATTCGCGGACAGGGTGTGAAAGCGAAGGTTGTGCCGACGCCGTTCTACAAGAAGCCGAAAAAGAATTAGCTGCACTAAACGAGACATGTTCAATCAAGAAGTGCCCAGGTTGGTAAAAGTGACCTCCGCTGCCCTCTTGGGGAGTGTTGCCGTTATGGGCACTGTTGGTTTTGGAGTCTCATCAGGCCTCCCCGTCGAGGTGTGCACTGGAGATTTCATTATATTTTGTCGTCCTGTTGAATATCCTGCGCTTGGGATTTTCCTACTAGCAGCCGGCGCGATTGCGGCGCTCTCGGTTGCTGTAACGAACTATATGTTCGGCAGCCTTCGCGAACGGAAGGGCAAAAGCTGAGTATCAGGAGCGAAAATGGCGTATCCAGCAGAGTTTAAGTACACCAAAGAGCACGAGTGGATCAAAGCCGACGGCGACGCCGCCACGATTGGCATCACGAGTTATGCGCAGGAATCCCTCGGCGATATCGTTTTTGTTGATCTGCCCAAGCCGGGTACCGAACTCACATCAGGGAAGACCTTCGGCAGCGTCGAATCGGTGAAGGCAGTGTCAGATCTCTATGCACCCGCCTCTGGTACCGTAACTGAAGTAAATGGCGAGCTCGCGACCTCGCCTGAGAATATCAATAAAGATGCACACGCCAGCTGGATGCTGAAAATATCGCTCAAGAATCCGGGCGAACTGAACGCGCTCCTCTCCGCAGGCGACTACGAGAAATTTATTGCTGAAGAAAAAGGAAGCTGAGCTACTAGCTTTTAGCTACTAGCCAATAGCAACCAGGGTTTGCTAGAAGCTAGGAGCTAGCAGCTAGAGGCTTTATGCGTTACTTACCCAAATCGCCTTCTGATCGTGACGCCATGCTGAAGAGCATTGGCTCGCGATCCATTGATGACCTGTTTGCTCCCATTCCATCCGAATACCGCCTGAACCGCGATTTGAAGATTCAGCGGCAGATGGCGGAGTCTGAAATCGTGGACTGGTTTCGCGAGCGATCTCGCGAAAATGGTGAGAACCACACGAGCTTTCTTGGCGCGGGTGCTTATAACCACTACCGTCCCGTCATTATTGATTCGCTGATCTCGCGCGGAGAATTTCTCACCGCCTACACGCCGTATCAGGCAGAAATTTCGCAAGGGACGTTGCAGTCGATCTTTGAGTTCCAGACGATGATCTGCGAACTGACCGGCATGGAAGTCGCAAATGCTTCCATGTATGACGGCTCGACCGCAGCGGCCGAAGCGGTGATGATGGCCGTCCGCCTGACTGGACGACGTTCGGTTGCAGTCGCTCGCAGTGTGCATCCTGAGTATCGCGAAGTGCTCTCGACATATGCCTTTCACCAGGGCATGCCGCTCTCGACTGTGCCTTTTGCAGATTCCGGCAGGCTGGACCTTAAGGGACTGGAAGAATGCCTGACCTCGGAGACGGCTTGCCTGCTGATCCAGTCGCCAAACTTTTTTGGCACGATCGAAGATGTCGAGGCTCTGGCGGAGATTGCCCACAGCAAAGGCGCGATGCTGGTCGTCTCGATTGCGGAAGCGGTTTCGCTCGGGATCGTCGAGCCGCCACGCAAGGCTGACGTCATAGCGATGGAAGCCCAATCGTTTGGCGTGCCTCTCGGTTTTGGTGGTCCTTACTGCGGGGTAATCGCGACACGCGAGGCTTACGTACGGCAGATGCCAGGACGTCTCGTTGGCCAAACCACAGATCGTAACGGCAAACGTGGATTTGTTTTGACGCTCGCTACCCGTGAGCAGCACATCCGCCGGGAGAAGGCTACGTCGAACATCTGCACCAATCAGGCGCTGATCGCTCTCATGGCGAATATCTACATGACGATTTACGGCAAGGTTGGTCTGAAAGAGCTGGCGAAGCACAACCTCGCCAAGGCCGCGTACGCAGTTCAGCAGTTCGGGAAGCACTCGAATGTACGGTTTGAAAGTTCCCCTCGTTTTAACGAATTTGTGATTCAGACCAGCGAAGATCCGTACGCAATCAACTCGCGTTTGCTCGGACACAAGATCGTTGGCGGGCTTCGGTTGAAGAAGTTCTATCCGGAACTTGGCAATGCGTCGCTGTGGTGCTGCACGGAACTGACGACGCGCACGACAATTGACACTGCGGTAGGTCTGGTTGCCGAAAGCGAACGATCAGTGGATAGCGCAACCGAAGAAAACGTCGAAGAGGTGGCGCGCTAATGTCGAAGCACATGACCCGCAAAGCCACGCGCCACGTGAACCAGAACGAGGGACTGATTTTTGAAAAATCCTCTGCCGGCAAGGCCGCCTGGAAGCTTCCACCCCTCGATGTGCCCGAGGTAAACGCATCGGCAACGCTCGGCGCGCAAGAGCGAAAAGACCTCGGCAACATGCCCGAAGTTAGCGAGATCGAAATCATCCGCCACTTCACGCGCATGTCCACGTGGAATTACGCGATTGATCTCGGTATGTACCCGCTCGGCTCCTGCACGATGAAGTACAACCCGCGCGTGAACGAAGTAGTGTCGCGGCTTGAGGGAATTGCCAACGGTCATCCTTATCAGCCGGAGAAAATCTCGCAAGGCGCGCTGCGGATTATCAAGACATTGAGTGAATGCCTCCTCGAAATTACGGGCATGGACGCCATCACGCTGCAACCGGCGGCCGGCGCGCACGGCGAATTCACCGGCTTGCTGATGGTGCGCGCGCATCAAGAGTCGAAGGGAAGCGCGCGCAAGAAGATCCTGATTCCTGACTCGGCCCACGGCACAAATCCAGCCACTGCTGCCATGGTCGGCTATGCGGTCGAGAATTTGAAATCGAATGCGAAGGGAATGGTCGACGTCGCCTCACTCGAAGCGCAGATGAATGAAGAGGTCGCCGCGCTAATGCTAACCAACCCGAATACTCTCGGCGTGTTCGAGCAGGAGATCCACAAAGTCGCTGACATTCTTCACGCCAAGGGCGGCCTCCTCTATATGGATGGCGCCAACATGAACGCGCTCGTGGGCAAGGTGCGGCCGGGCGATTTCGGCGTTGACGTCATGCACCTGAATCTGCACAAGACGTTTTCCACTCCGCACGGAGGCGGAGGGCCGGGCTCAGGTCCGGTGGCAGTGAAGAAAGTTCTTGAACCATACCTGCCGAAGCCAGTCATGATTTCGAAGTCGGACGGAACTCTCGGTTTCGATTACGATCGCCCGCAATCGGTCGGGCGCGTGCGCTCCTTCTATGGAAATTTCGGGATGTTTGTGCGCGCACTCGCGTATATTTTCGCCAATGGTCCCGATGGCCTGCGCCAAACCACCGAAGACGCCGTCCTGAATGCGAACTATATTCGCAAGGCGCTCGAGGGCGTGTTCGATTTGCCTTATTCAAGTCCGAGCATGCATGAAGTGGTCTTCAGCGACAAAGTGCAGGCCAAAAATGGCGCTCGCACTATGGACATTGCTAAGCGCCTGATTGACTACGGCTTCCATCCCTACACGACAGCGTTTCCGCTAATTGTCCCGGGCGCGCTGATGATCGAGCCGACCGAAAGCGAGTCGAAGGAAGAGCTTGATCTCTTCATCGAGGCGATGAAGTCGATCGCGGAAGAGGTTGACGAAGACACGGAAGTAGTCAAGACCGCGCCGCATTCAACCCGCGTGTCGCGCCTGGACGAAACTGCGGCGGCGCGGAAGCCGGTGCTGCGCTGGAAGCCTTAGCACGCGCGAGGACGCCCGTGCCCCACAGACGTGAGTTAAGCTACGCGCTTTTCTTGGATGTCACCGCGTAAAAAGCCGCAGCATCCTGCTCTATGTTCTTGCTGCCGCAGTGTGGGCACCGCGCCTGGTTGGTGTCGTGCTGATGCAGCGTCAGCGTCTGCTCGAAGGTCTTGCGACAATCCTTGCAGTGATAATCGTAAACGGGCATGGGAGTGACCTCCGTTAGGATTTCAACAAAATTTTAGCCCTGCGAGAGGCCACTCCAACTGTGAATATCTCACAACCTCTTGTCTATTTCTTCTCACTGATATTGACGGATGCCTGGGTGTTTTCCCAGCTCATTTTCAGAATGCAAGCGCTTCCGGATTGGTCGAATGAAATGGTGAAGTTTTCAACCGGAGATCCGGCGGACGACACCGACATCGGCACACGCCCGAGCTCTTCCGATTCGTACTTGTAGGGGATGCCCCATTCGCCGGTGTGCTTGCTGATGATCAATGTCCATTTGTCCTTATCCGGGACGGTGAAGATGGTGTAGTTTCCAGCCGGCACATCTTTGCCTGCCAGGGTCAGCGCTGCTGTGGTGACAAAAGTTGTGGCATCGTTCGCTCCAGTGCGCCACACCTGGCCGTAGGGAACCAGATCGCCAAAGATTTTGCGGCCCTTCATTCGGGGACTGGAGTAGTCGACCGTGATCGTCTTTCCATCGGAAAACTTGCATTGCGCTTGCTCAGCCGGGCTGGGACGTTTGCTCTTGTCCTGCTGAGCAACCGCAGTCAAGCAAATTGCAAGGATGAAGAGAACTGCAAAATGAATCTTTTTCATGAGCACTCTCCTTTAGCATTCAGCACTCAGCAGTCAGCATTCAGCCAGTCTGAGATAGCAAGCTGCTGGAGCGCACGCATTAGACTATTCCTGCCAGCCGAAAGTTAGCAATTTGGCATTGGCTGAAGTTGAATGCTGAGTGCTTGTTTAGAATCTTTCCATGCCGGTATTTGAAGAGAAACGCGAAGAACTGGACCACTACGAGACCATGATGGGTGTTCCGCGAGGACGCTTGGCGGTCACCATGGACATGATCACTGACGCGATGGCGCTCGTTGGGCAACACGGCGTGTATTGCCAAAGCCAGCGATGGCCGGGCAGGCCGGTATTGGATGTTCAGATCGTGATGAAGAGCCTGACCGATGCGAAGGAATTGATTCAGAGTGTGATGGAAGAGCTTCGGAAACCGGCTCTTGGCTCTTAGCTCTTGGCTCTTGGCTTTTTCCACTCTGCCCTGCCGTAGCGATTTTACTAAACCATTTTCGCCGCGAAGGCCAGCACCAGCCCTCCAAGAATGATGCGGTAAATCGCAAATGGCGCGAATCCACGTTTGCGTACCCAAGCCATAAACCACGCGACCGCTGCATACGCGACCACGAACGAAACCACGAAGCCGATCGCGAGCACGATCCACCGCTGGGAGGTCAAGTGCGATATTCCAATTGGATTCTCACCCTTCCCCAAAACCGACTTGAGCAAGGTCCAACCAGTAGCTGCGATCATCGTGGGAAAAGCCAGAAAGAAAGAGAACTCTAAAGCGGATTCACGTGACATGCCGGCAAGTTGACCGGCAGCTATGGTGGACATCGACCGAGAGACCCCCGGAAAAACTGCCGAGAGAATCTGACATGCCCCAATCCAGACGGCTTGGGCGAGGCTCATGGATTCCATCTTCCAGGTGTGAATGCGACCGCCCGTGGCGTTCGGGCCATTGTGCTCGGCGCGGGCGTTGAATGCATCGACCGCCCACATGACGATGCCGCCGATCAGTAGGGAAGCGCCCATGATGTACAAGCTTTCGAGGTGCTTGCCGATCACTTTGGTAAGAAGAAAAGCGGGGATTGCGGTCGTGAGAAACGCAATCAATGTAAGCCCTAGAGGGTGCGTTAGTGCGGTACGATCGCCGTTTTCGCCTCGTGGAAATGTGCTGAGAAATTTTGCTATGCGTGCGCGGAAATAAATCGGCAGGCACAGAATCGCGCCGAGCTGAATTACGATGGTGTACATCTTCCAATAGCCATCGCCGAGATGGATGTGAAACAGAAACTCGGCGATGCGCAAGTGGGCGGTTGAGCTCACGGGCAGGAACTCGGTCAATCCCTCGATAATTCCCAAGATGAGCGAAAGTAAATAATCGTTCAACGCTCCTCCCATTCGGATTCAAAGTGCTGGATTATGCGCTCTCTCCTATAACCAGCGGACCGGATGCCGGCACAGCGCGTTGCTTCGCCCACATCCTGAGTGCCTGAATTTCCTCGGCGCGGGTGGTCGAGAGCGGCACGGTCCGCGACAGGGCGGAAAGGATGGCTTCGGTTGTCAGTGCTTGTTTGCCGGCGAATGCTGCGTACAGGGCGCTCTGGACAGCGGCATCGATTTCGGCGCCAGAGAAACCTTCTGCTGCAGATGCAAGTTTATGGAGATCGAATTCCTCAGGATCTCGGCGGCGCTTGTTTAGTTGAATTGCGAAGATTTGCTTGCGCTCGGCGGGATTCGGGAGATCGACAAAATACAGCTCGTCGAAGCGTCCTTTGCGGATGAGCTCCGGCGGAAGGGCGGTTACGTTGTTGCAAGTGGCGGCGACGAAGACCGGCGCTTTGCGGTCCTGCATCCAGGAGAGAAAGGAAGCCAGGATTCGCGAGGAGACGCCTGCGTCTACGGAGGCCGAATCCGGTCCACTGCCGGCAAACACCTTCTCGAGTTCGTCAATCCACAGAACACATGGCGCGAGTCCTTCTGCAACACGGAAGACTTGCTGAATGCGTTTTTCGGTTTCACCGATGTACTTGTCGAAGACGGCAGCGGTGTCGAATTTCACGAGAGGAAGGTGCCACTCGCCGGCCACGGCCCGCGCGCACAGAGATTTGCCGCAGCCTTGAACGCCGAGAATAATCACGCCGCGCGCCGGTTCGAGACCAAATTGTCGCGCAGAGTCCTCCCAGGAGCCGCGGCGCTCGCCAAGCCAAGCTTTGAGGTTCTCGAGGCCGCCAACCCCTGCCATGTTTTCCGATGCGTCAACGAACTCGAGCATGCCTGCGCGACGCAGCAGGTCTTTTTTGGCATCGAGGACGTCCGTCACGGTTTCTGGAACCAAGCCGTAGCGAGTGACAATTGCCTGGGACAGTGCGCGTTCTGCTTCTTCTTCAGTCAGACCACGGAGATTGCCCGCGACGGCGTCCAGACCTCGATTGTCTAAAGCGCGGCGTAAAGTGCGGGTCTTGCCGAGGCGAACAACGACTTCGTCGACGATCTGGCGTAGACGGATCTGATCTGGCAAGGGCAAAGCGACGAAATCGACCAGCGATTGCAGCTCGGGTGGAACAGAGAATGTAGGCGCGGTTATGACAATGGTCCTGCGGTTGATGGAGAATTTCTGGCCAACATCGCGCAAGTGGCGGACCACAACCGGGTCTTCAATGTGACGATGAAAGTCTTTCAGGATATAAACGGCTTTGATGGTGAGCGCTTCAAGGTTGCCAAGTGCTTGGGCGGGGTCCTGGCTGTTGTAGATTGCGGCGGCGCCTGCGGCGTCGGTGTTGTGCGCTGAGCCGGGAAAACCGCCTGGCACGCCATGTTCGTGGACGACGGTATCACTTCCGCAGCGAACCAGCCCGCTTGCGATACTCCATTCAAAAACGGCCAGATTCAGCGGCTCCGAAGCTGCGCGCACCAATCGCACCGCGCGCATCTCTTCGACGGTCTCCATCACCACGATGGGAGTCGAAGAGTCGATGAGAATTTTTAGGCGTTCGAGGACGTCTGGCATGATGGAAAGCTGCGAAAGGTACTCCTAAAAAGGTATCTGATTACTTGCGTGCCAGAAAGAATTTTCGGGTGAAGACACATTCATGAACCACAGTGGCAAACGATGAGTTATGCCAAACTCATTTGCGGTTCTGGTCCCCTCCGCCGTGCATGGCTCCGTCCAGCGGACATAGTGTCGGAGGCAGTGAATTATCCACTCTGTGGCGGACTGGCTTTAGCGTCTTGAGATAAGCAAAAATTCCAGCTAAATCCTGGTCGGTCATGTTCGCAACCACCATCCACGGCATAGTGCTATTCAATTCACGCACGCCACCTACGGCGCCTGTGCGCATGGTTTTGATGAAGAGAGCTTCGTCGTAATAGGGAATACCGGTGGGATCAGGCGTGATATTGGCACTGGCGAAGTTCCCCCAAGGCGCTGGAATCGTTTGTCCACCTGCAAAGTCCATTCCCGCGATCGCCTGGCGGTGGTTGTCAATCGGAGTGTGGCAGTCTGCACAGCCAACCAGGCTCACCAGAAACGCTCCGCGTTTCACTGGATCAGACAAATCGGGCTGAGCCACGGGGGCGGTGATGGGCTCGGGTGCGTTGCGAATGAAATACTTCACCGGAAAGATAACCTCGGTCTGAGGCAGCGGATTTTTCACCGCAGGCAACGACCGAAGATAGACCACGACGGATGCGACGTCCTCATCCGGCATGGTACGGTAATGTCCGTAAGGCATGATGGGAAACAGCGTTCGATCGTCGTAACCGATACCCTCCCGAATTCCCCGCGCCAGCATATCGTCGGTCCAGTTGCCAGCGCCGGTTTCTTTGTCTGAAGTGAGATTCGGCGCGATGATTCGACCCGGGAGATCGGTATAGGGGAGTTGCTGGCCTGCGCCTTCCATGGCATTTGGAATGGGATGGTCGCGCTTGCTCCAGTCGTGAGGAGAATGACAGTAGAAGCATCCCATCGAGCTGGCGATGTATTTCCCTCGCTCTAGCCGGGCCGGCGTGCTTTCGAATTTGCGGTCGGTGAGGGAGCGCTTTCTAGGGCCGATAAACGTGCGAAGGCCGAACATTTGTACGGCGGCAATCCCAAGGACAACTAGCAGAGCTAATAGAACTAAGAGCAGGATTTTGACCCAACGCTTCACGAATGCGTCCCTCCTGGTATTTGCAAACCCGTTAACTTAACAGCTTGTCGGCAGAAGTCAAGTTGAAGTCTCCGTCACGCTGAAAATTCGTAAATTGCGACTGCGAATAGCCAATCGCCGCCAATCCTCGTTATGATTGGTGCATGAGCTTTGCCGATACCGTCGTCCTTTTCGTCCTGGCGCTGCTGCTCTTCGGTCCGAAGAAGCTGCCCGGCATTGCCCGCCAGGTTGGAAAGGCATTAGCAGAATTCAAGCGGGCTTCAAACGAATTCAAGGCCCAGATTGAGGCAGAGATTTCGCAGCTGGAACTCGAGGAGAAGCGCAAGGCCGACGCCGAGAAGCTGGAGAAGCAGCTGCCGGCGCATGCTCAGCTGCCTGAAGGATTGGTTGAGCATTCGGCTTCCCAGCCGGCGGCCTCAGAACCGACGCCGACGCCTCCCTCGCACGACCTGAATCTCTCCGAGCCGAACACCCACCATGCCTGAAGTCGTCCCCGAACTGGAAGCACCCGAAACCGATCAGGAGCAGATGCCCTCGATGAGCTTCCTCGAGCATCTCGAGGAGCTGAGGACAAGGATTTTCCATGCGCTGGTGGCAGTCGTGGCGGGAATGGGCGTTTGTTTCCTACGTCGGGAGTGGCTGTTTGGGCTCATGCAGAAGCCCATCATCGACACACTTCACCGTTACAACCTGCCCGATCATTTGGTCTACCTGACCCCGGTTGACCCCTTCAACCTTTACTTGAAGATTTCCGCGCTGGGCGGTTTGTTTTTGACCTCTCCCTATGTGCTGTATCAAGTGTGGCTGTTCATCTCGCCAGGCCTATATCGGCGCGAAAAGAAATACGCCGTACCCTTCATGGTGTCGACGATCTTTCTCTTCAGTGCCGGAGGTTATTTCGCATACCGCATCGTGTACCCGGCGGCACTCGACTTCCTGATTCGATTCGGGCGCCAGTTCACGCCCATGATCACCATCCACGAGTACACGGACCTGTTCTTAACCGTTACGCTCGGGCTTGGCCTGGTCTTCGAGATGCCCATCCTGGTGTTCTTTCTGGCGCTCATGGGAGTAATAAGTGCAGGTTGGATGTGGCGGAACATCCGTTATGCGATACTCGGCATCTTCATCGTCGCCGGCGCTTTGGCGCCCACCCCAGACGTGAGCAGCATGATCATCTTCGCCTCGCCTATGCTCGTGCTATACGCGCTGAGCATCGGGATCGCCTGGTTTGTTCACCCCACGCAACGGCGCGCGCGAGAGGCGAAGAGGAAGGCATGAAGCTCGCGTCGATTGTCGGCATCGCGGTGCTCCTGGCATCGGTTGGATGTTCGAAGCCAAAAAATGCTGCTGCCGCAATCACTACCGACGCTGGATCTCAAAGTTCGGCCCCCAATGCGGTTCCGGCCTCCTCGGACCCGGTGGTTCCGCCGGCCTTCGACTCAAGCCGGGCAATGCAATACGTCAAGGAAATTGTCGCCGTCGGTCCACGGCCGATCGGAAGCGTCAACCACATCAAAGTGGAGAAATACATCCTTTCGCAGATCAAGGGCGACGACGTCGAGCGGGATGACTTTGAGATCAATGCGTCTGAGGGGCACTTTCCAATTCACAACATCATTGCCAAATTCCCGGGCGCGAAGGATGGCATTATTGTCATCGCCAGCCACTACGACACCAATTGGCCGCTGCGGAACATCAACTATGTTGGGGCAAATGACGGCGCATCGTCGAGCGCTCTTTTGCTCGAAATAGCAAATCAACTGCGCGGTAAGAAAAACGAGGGCTACAGCGTGTGGCTGTTGTGGGATGACGGCGAGGAATCCATGCGCCTGCCCTGGTACGACCCCGAGAGTTTGTACGGCGTGCGGCATCTCGCGGACAAGTGGCAAGCTGATGGAACGCTTAAGAAAATCAAAGCCTTCATTCTGGAAGACATGATCGGCGACTCGATTTTGAATATTGATCGCGATACGAGCTCAACCCGCTGGCTGCAGGACCTGGTCGGAGATGCGGCAACCCGGCTGGGCTACCAGTCGCATTTCTTTGCGCGGGAAGGCCCGATTGTGGACGATCACGCGGCCTTTCTTAGCCGCGGAGTTCCTTCCGTTGACCTCATCGATTTCGAGTACGGCTATAACAACGTTTTCTGGCACACGGCCGAAGATACCGTAGATAAGCTCAGCCCCAAGAGCCTGGCGATCGTAGGCACAGTCACGCTCGAAACGGTAGGCCTGCTGAACCAACACTAATGGTTGCCGCTGCGTTTTCAAGTTTCGCCCCTGGTGGATTTGGGGAGCAACCGTGGAAGAGCGGCGCTTTCAGCGCCGCGTACCCCGGGCCTCAACAGTTACGCGGCCATGAAATGGCCGCTCTTCCACGGTGGCGACCACATTTCGGTTTGGCGTACGCCCTTAGGGCGATCCTCTGGCATTAAGGCCGCATCCAGCAAAGGTTCGCTTTCACTTTCCTCAGTTTTCATTTCTAATCGTCCATTACCTGAGACTGCTGTGAACGAAATCGCCTTCTGGGTCCTGTTCAACATCTTCGTTGCTGCAATGCTGGCGCTCGACCTGGGCGTCTTCCATCGCCAGGCGCAGAGGCCGGGCTTGCGGCAATCCTTGCTGTGGAGCGGAATTTGGATTTCCCTTGCTGCTCTCTTCGCAGTACTTATTTTTTTCTGGCGCGGGAAGACCGCGGCGCTGGAGTTTTCAACCGGCTACGTTATTGAGCTCTCGCTCAGCGCCGACAATCTGTTTATCTTTCTGTTGATCTTTCGATATTTCCATCTGCCCGAGCATGAGCAGTATCGGGTCTTGTTCTGGGGAATCATAGGCGCGATCGCCATGCGCGCAGCGTTCATCTTTGCCGGCGTGGGGCTCATTCGTCGATTCCACTGGATCATTTACGCTTTCGGCTTGTTGCTCGTGTACAGCGGCCTGAAGCTGCTTTTTCAACGTGGCGAACGAGTGCAACCGGAGAAGAATCCGGTACTGCGGCTGTTTCGGCGAATTCTGCCGGTGACTCCGGACTATGTCGATGGCAGGTTTTTTGTGCGCCGGGAAAAGCTTTGCGCCACACCGCTGCTTTTAGTATTGCTCGTGATTGAAACGACGGATGTTATTTTCGCCGTCGATTCCATCCCAGCGGTGCTTTCAATCACGCTGGATACTTTCATTGTTTACACATCGAACATCTTTGCCATTCTGGGCTTGCGATCGATGTTTTTTGCGCTCTCGTCGCTAATGGAGATTTTTGAATATCTGCACTATGGAATTTCGTGCGTGCTGGTGTTTGTGGGAATGAAGATGCTGCTCTCGCACTACTATCCGATCAGGACGGATATTTCGCTTGGAGTAATTGCTGGAATCCTGGCAGTGACGATTTTGGCTTCGATATTTGATCGGAAACGTTTGTCCGGCTCAGGATGAAGGTGTCCGAATCAGCTGGCCAGGCTTGATAACGCTGATCGCCCGCGGCATTTCGGGAACGCATTTCACGAGGTCCGAATAACGCCTAGATTTGGCCTTCAAGACCACGATCCCGAGTCGCCTGTTCGCAATGTTTTTGCCGGTATTCGATCCCCTGATCTACGGTAACAAAGACTTCAAGAGCGTTCTGCTCTGCGAGGGCGAGTAACTCCCCGTTTCTCTTACCGGTCCAGCCCAGGTCAGGAACACTTTGGCAGTCATATTGACGAAGGTGCTGCTTAAGCTTGCGAGGGACACATTCGTCCAGAAGGACCTTCATCCGTGTTCGTCAACAACAAGCGACTTTGCATATTCCAGAGCACGGCGGCCTCGCGTGTGACACTTGGGAAATCGTCTAGCAAATCGTCGAGCGTCTCGCCAGCCTCGAGATACTGCAGAAATGTCGCGAAAGGCACGCGCGTGCCAGAAAAACAGGGGCACCCCCGAGGACACCAGGATCGCGGGTAATGACGGATTTAGTAGGTTCCATTGACATCTTCCAGTTAATGATAGGCAGGACGCACTCACAAAAACAAGCCGCTAATCCAAGTCACTCAAATGCTATTTTTTCGTTCCTAACCACGGAATGCCTTCCAAACTTGATGTGATCGTGGTGGGGGAAATCCGTTCGGTAGTGCGCACCTCGACTCTCTTCGCGGGCCAGCGCCGATCGGGCGACCAGCAATCCGGCAATCTGCAGGTTGCGAGCCTCATAATCGCGCCTGCTGTGCGGGCGTGAGACCTGCGGGGCTATCTCTTCTAGGCGTTTCGCGGCTTGTTTCAAGCTGCTGCCGGTGCGCACGATTCCAACCTGGTTCCACATGAGCGTCTGCAACTCGCCGATCGATGCTTCAACCGGGACACTTACGGGTCCGTTTGAGTACGCGGCGGGTGGCAAGCCTGAAGCTTTTCTCGCTGACAGCTTCAGCTCATCGTGCATCTTCCTTCCGGCGCGCGCGCCGAAGACCAGGCCTTCGAGTAGGGAATTGCTGGCCAGCCGATTGGCGCCATGGACGCCGGTCCCTGCAGCCTCGCCGGCAGCGTACAAACCGGGAAGGCTCGTGCGCCCATCCAAGTCCGTGCGAACGCCGCCCATCGCGTAATGCGCGGCCGGGCGTATGGGCACCGGTTCTTCGGTGAGATCAATGTTGTACTGCAGGCAAGTTTTGTAGATCCTCGGAAACCGGTGCTGCACATGCGCCGGATCGAGATGCGTCAAATCCAGATACACGACCGGATCTTTTGCGCGGCTGCGCTCGAGTTCGTGCATGATGGCGCGCGCGACCACGTCACGAGGCGCCAGCTCGCCCATAGGGTGATACTTCGCCATGAAGCGCGACATCTCCAAGTTCCGCAGATATGCGCCCTCACCACGCAATGCTTCCGAAAGCAAAAATCGCGGCGCTTTCTTTAGGTACAGCGCGGTTGGATGGAACTGAATGAACTCCAAATCGGTTACCTCGGCCCCGGCCCGGTAAGCCATCGCGACTCCATCGCCGGTCGCGACGCTCGGATTTGTGGTGTTCAGATAGAGCTGGCCCATGCCTCCGGTCGCCAGCAGCACGGCGGAGGCATGAATCGTGTTTTCCTGACCGCGTTCGTCGATGACGCGAACGCCGCAGACCCGGCCGGCATCAATGATCAGATCGGTTGAGAATTCGAATTCGCGGATGGAAATCTCGGACAGCGCTTGTGCTTTGGCATAGAGTGCGCGCTGGATTTCGCGTCCGGTTGAGTCGCCATGCGCGTGCAGAATGCGGTTTCGGCTGTGTGCACCCTCTCGTCCAAAGGTCAGCTTGGTTCCGTCACGATCGAATTGAGTACCCCAGGCGATAAGCTCCTCGATGCGCTCGGGGGCGTCTTCAACCAGAACTCGCGCAGCGGCTTCGTTGCATAGGCCATCGCCCGCGTTGAGGGTGTCTTGGAGGTGAAGGCTGATTTCGTCTTCGTCGCTGAGGGCGGCGGCAATTCCACCTTGCGCAAACTGGGTGCTGGAGTCGGCGATTTCCCGCTTGACGAGCACCAGAACGCGTCCGGCGGGCGCCAATTCGATGGCGGCGCGTAGGCCGGCGACTCCGGCGCCGATGACGACAAAATCCGCCTCAGGGGCAGTGGCTGGCATTGGGGGAATGGTAACACCGGCAAACTCAGGGGTTCCAGTTGCGAACAGCAGCTGGGCGACGAACAAAGGTGAGGCCGAGTGGTTTTGGCGAGTTTCCGATTATGGAGTATACTGTGGAGTATATTCCACATATGGAAACTATCCAGATTGTTCTCGACAAACGGCTTTTACAGGCAGCGGATCAGGCTGCTCGTAAGACGAAGCGAAATCGTTCGGCGTTGGTTCGGGACGCCCTTCGGGAGTATCTCAGGAGATTGGACATTCGCGCCAAAGAAGATCGCGATCGCGAGGGCTATACGAGGCTCCCCGAAGATGCCGATGACCTCTCGGCTTGGGAGGCGGAGGCTGCGTGGCCAGCCGAATAGAGCGAGGCGATGTCCGCCTGTACGAATTTGCTCCTCCCGACAAGAAGCGGCCTGTCGTCGTTCTGACTCGCCATGGCGCCCTTGATTATTTGTCCAGGATCACAGTGGCGCCGATCACATCTGCAATTCGCGGTGTGCCATCGGAGGTTCTGCTTACCGAGGAAGATGGCATGAAGCAGCCTTGCGCCGTAAATCTTTATAACCTGACGACTGTTTCTCAGGAACGTCTGGGCAAACAAGTGGCTCGCTTGTCCGCGGTCAGAATGCGGGAAATCTGTGCCGCCATTGGCTTTTCACTCGGCTGCGACGCCGGTCAACCGTAATTGCAAGTATCGTGCAAGCCCAGTGTCCGCGCCGGTTGTTATGATGAGTTGCAATGGTTTGCGTTCCTGTAAATACCCCGTCCCATTGCTATGAAGCAATTATTGAGCATGGGATACTCTCGCGGGCGGGGACCATCCTGAAAGAGTTGTTCGACCCACCCCCTACGCTTTTCGTCGTGACGGTCTCACCGGTGCGGCGGCGATGGGGCAAAGCGTTGTTGCGGTCCCTGGATGCCGCTGGTTTCGCTATCCGAGTGATCGAGATGCCAGACGGCGAACGTTTCAAGCGGCTGTCCACTGTCGAATCTCTTGCGGAGGATTTGCTGCGAGCCGGCGCGGACCGAAAGTCGGTAGTCGTTGCTTTAGGCGGTGGAGTGGTCGGTGATGTTTCCGGCATGCTCGCTTCCGTCTATATGCGAGGAATCAAGCTGGTTCAGATTCCTACGACGGTTCAGGCGCAGCTCGATGCGGCGATCGGCGGGAAGACCGGGGTCAATCTGCGTTCGGGAAAGAACCTGGTGGGGACGTTTTATCAACCTGAGCTAGTCTTGGTCGATCCCGCAATTCTCGAGACGTTGCCCGAGCGGGAGTTTCGCGCGGGCATGTATGAGGCGCTGAAGTGTGGCGTAATTGGTAACGAAGAATTGTTCGCGCGATTGGAGAAGACTTCGATCAAGGACTTGGGGAATACACCGGATTTTCTTGCCTGGGCGATCGCCGAATCGGTGCGGCTGAAGGCGAAGGTGGTTTCTGCTGACGAACGCGAGCGGGATCTTCGTCGGGTGCTGAACTTCGGACATACGATCGGGCACGCGCTCGAGGCGGCAACGAATTACCGGCAGTTTCTTCATGGCGAGGCTGTGGCGTGGGGCATGATCGCGGCGGCCCGGATCGCCGCCGATCTCGGTCGCTGCCAGACAAACGTGCACGAGCGCATTCGCGACGCCGTACTTCGGTGGGGAAAGTTGCCTGCTGTGACCGTGCAAACGGCGAACGCGATCAAACTCATGAGCTCGGACAAAAAAACTGAAGCGGGGATTTTGCACTTTGTGCTCCCCACGAGAATCGGTCGAGTCGAAATCGTGAAGGACGTTCCAGAAAGCGCCGTCGTAGCGGCGATGGTTGAAATAAGGCAGGCATCGCGTGGGTGAAGTGGCGAAGCCACAAGTGCTCGGTGCATCGCCCGAGGGGGCAAAGGATCCGCAAGCTGCGTCGCGCGCAATCCGGGAGATGTTTACTGCGATCGCACCTCGCTACGACCTGTTGAACCACCTTCTCTCCGCGAACGTGGACAAATTGTGGTGGCGTAGAACGGCCAGAACGTTCGCTGCGATTCTTGCCAGACCCGACGCTGAGGTTCTTGACCTCTGCTGCGGGACCGGCGATATGGCGTTCGCTCTTCGGCGGAAGGGAAGTGAATGCCGCATCGCGGGAGCCGACTTCTCTCATGCCATGCTGGTTCGGGCAGCCGCGAAATCTGACGAGAGACAGAAGATGCGCTGGATCGAAACCGATGCTCTGCGGCTGCCATTCTCGGATGAGAGCTTCGATCTTGTAACTTCTGCTTTCGGTTTTCGCAACCTTGCCGACTACGACGCAGGGTTGGGCGAGATTCGACGCGTGCTGAAGCCAGGGGGCGAATGCGGGATTCTCGAGTTCAATGAGCCACGCGGAGCGATTGGAACACTCTACCGCGTGTATTTCGAATCGGTCCTGCCTCGAATCGGGCGGTTGCTCTCCGGCTCGCGTGGCGCTTATTCCTACCTGCCAGCATCTGTTCAGCGTTTCCCCCAACCCGACGAGTTGCTGCAGCGCATGCAAGCTGCCGGCTTCAGCAAACCTTCCTGGATTCCTTACACCTTCGGTATCGCCGGCTTATATCGCGGAATGCGTTAAGCGCGGCAAAAGCCTTTAACCGCAAGAGATCGCAGAGATTTCGCGGAGAACGCAGAAGGTTTTCTGTGCAATCTCAGTGGTTCTCTCGGAGCACCCTGCGATTAAGAGCTTTTACGTTTTAGCAGCCGCAGCTTCCTGCTTGAAACACTCCGCGAAGGCATCCGCAATTGAATAGCGAATGACGTTCTTGTACTCAGAGCCAAGAAACTCCTGCATTCGCGTGGTGTCCATGACCGTGCTCGAGGTCATGTAAGGCACGACATCTGGCGGAATCGTCGAAATCTTTATATTCCAGAGGAAGCGCAGCACCAGTTCAAAAATTTTCTTCGTGGGCACGCGCACGAGCTTCGCCTTGGCCATGTGTACGCATTGGTCATACGTGAGCGCGTCGCCGCGCCCGGCAACGTTCAGAAGTGTGAGCCTCTGCGCCTCAGGGTCTTGCTTTTTCAAGATGTGGGTGATCAGGCGGGCTACATCATCGATGTGAACGAACTGAATTTTGTTTTGCAGGTACTGACTGCCACGGGGCAGCATGGCAGGCAATCTGGTACCGCGCTCGCGCATCCGTTCTGCACGCTTGCTCGAGCCGCCCGGTATTCCGCGGAATGCCTCCATGAAATAGTTGTCTACGGCGGCGCCGGCGAAAATGTGCGGTCGAAGAATGTACACGCTACAGCCGCGCAGTCCGGGCGAGCGTTGTTGCACGACCCGATCAGCCTCCATCTTGTGCACGCCGTACACATACGTGTGCGCAGCAAGCGGGTTTTCCTCGGTTGCAGGCCGAGAGAGATTTGGGCCGTAGGCGGAAACGCTGCTCAGGAAAACAAACTTCTCGACCATGGGCCAGTCGCGGTTGGCTTCGGCGACAGCTTCCATAATGCGGGCGGTGCCGGAGATGTTGATCTGCCACATACGATCGCGGTCGAGCACTCCGGTGCGGACAGCGTCCATCACGAACGCGAGATGCACCACGGCAACCGGTCGGACTTCTCGCAGAAGTTGCAGGAACTCCAGGCAGGACGACTCGACCCCGAAATCGATCTTCGTGAATTGAATTGCGGAGCCGGTCTCGGGAGGCCGCATATCCACGCCGACCACGCGAAAGCTGGACAGCATAGGCAGAAGTCTCCGCCCGAGGTTGCCGGAAATTCCGGTAACGACGATTGCCGGGGGACCTTCTGCCATTTATTTATGACCGGGCGGTGGAGGAGTTTTTGTTGCCGGTGGAGCGGGATTTTGTGTCGGTGTCTCGCCGGGTTTGCGGAGAGTGGGGGCGCCGGCAGCAGGCGCGTTTGCAGCGGCAAAATAGCTTTCGTCGAGTGTCGTCTTGACAGAATTTTGCAGGCCATCCATTGCAGCCTTGAGCTTCTCCGCTTGCAAGGTCCGCGCAATCTCGTCGTGGACGGTGGCCACCGGCAGATCTTTAACCTCGATGATCTTGTAGACCATGAAACCTGCGGGATCATTGAAAACCTGCGATACCTCCCCAGCCTTCAACTCGAAAATTCCTGAATCGGCGGCCAGCACCTGGTTCTTGCGTTGGTTTTCCATGCGCGTATTCTGCGCAGTCTGCTTGAGCCCGGCGAAATCGTAGGCGTCCTGCTGAAGTTTCTTGAAGTCTTCGCCTGTTGCCGCCCTGGCCCGAAGCTTCTCAGCTTCATCTTTCATTTCTGCTTCCGAGGCTTGGCGCTTCTTTTCGGCATCCGCATCGTTGGGCTTGATGGAGGAAGTATCTGTGAATTTTTGCTTGGGGACGTACAGCTTGTCGAAGCTGATGGCCTTGTAGTCGGCGATGTGCAGTTTGTAATAGTCTTCCGCTTCGCTATCGGAGATCGTCGCGGTTTGCTTTTGCAGGTCCTGATATCCAGCCCGTGCGAGCAGTTGCAGGCGCATGAGGTAGATCTGTTTTTCAAAATCCGGAGTGCGATCGGCTCCGCTTTCGTGTGCCTTTTCGGCGAGCACGAGCGCCTGGACGTACCGATCTGCAACTTGTTTTTTCTGCGGACCCGGCATATTTGCCGGGGCAACCCTCTCGAAATCGGAGCGAGTCACCACGGTCTTGCAGTCCGACGGGGCGGCGCTGCCTCCGCCTGGGCGCTCGCAAAGGCCTTGAATCGTGATGACTGGAGCGTCAGGCGCTGGACCAGCAGGCTGCACTGGAAGCATCTCGGAGCTGGTCGAGTTCTGTCTTGGAGCAGCCGCAGTTGAGTTGGATTGCGCCAGGGCTACTGCTGCGAGCAGCAGACAGACCGACGCGTTGACGAAGCTTTTCAAGGGGTTCCTCCGATGCAGAAGGGATTATTCTCAAATCGTAGCATAGACTTTGCGCGAATCCCCGCACTCGAAAAAACAAAGGCCCTTAACCGCAAAAAGGCGCAAAGGACCCGTGAAGATCGGAACGCTGCGCTTGGCTGAACCTTGCGGCGAAGCGATAATGCTCGCATGACGGGATTACCGGCTATGACTGACCCGGCGTTTGGCTCTGATGCCATGCGCGCCGAAAAACGCTCGGTGGCTGCCAACTCCGTCTTTGCGGCATTTGCGATTACTGCGCTGAAGATTTTCGTCGGCGTCACCACAGGCAGCCTTGGAATCCTTTCGGAAGCCGCCCACTCCGGGCTCGATCTGATCGCTGCCGTTATAACTTTCTTTTCGGTACGCCTCTCTGATAAACCCGCGGATGCGGACCACCACTATGGGCACGAAAAGGTCGAGAACTTTTCCGCTTTCATCGAGACCGGGCTTTTGCTGATCACTTGCGTAGTTATCGTTTACGAAGCCATTAAGCGATTGTTTTTCCACCATGTGGATATTGAACCCAGCCTGGCGGCATTCCTGGTGTTATTGGCGTCGATGGTAGTGGATTTCTGGCGTTCGCGCGCTCTGGGAAAAATTGCCAACAAATACAACAGCCAGGCACTGGAAGCCGACGCACTGCATTTCTCCACCGATATCTGGTCAACGGGCGTGGTTGCGGCTGGTCTGATTGTCGTCCTGTTAGGCCGGAGACTCCAGTCGCAGTGGCTGATTGATGCAGATGCGATCGCCGCGCTGTTCGTGGCGGTCGTAATCGTATTTGTGAGTTCTCGCCTGGCCCGTCGCACCATTGACGCGCTACTCGATACCGGTCCGGCCGACGCGCGCAATCGCATTATTGCGGCGCTGCATAACATTGAAGGTTTGCTTGAAGTTGATCGCGTGCGGATTCGAGGAGCAGGGAACCGCTATTTTGCCGACGTTTTGGTAGGGTTGGCGCGAAACGTTACTTTCCAGCGCTCAGGGCAGCTTGCGGATGAAGTCACAAAGACCGTGCAGAGGATCCTTCCCAATACAGACGTGGTGGTGCGCTCAGTCCCACGGCCTGCCAATGCTGAAAACATCTTTGACCGCGTTCGCGCAGTCGCTATGCGGCACAATTTGAATGTTCACGATGTCAGTGTGCAGGACCTTGATGGCCGGTTACACGTAGAGCAGCATCTGGAATTGGACGAGCAGCTGCCGCTGAGGGAGGCGCACGACCGTGTCAGCAACCTGGAATCGGAGATTCGCGCCGAGAATCCAGAAATTGCGAGCATCCTTACGCATATTGAAAGCGAGCCTGCAACCATTGAGGCCGCGACCCACCTGGATCGCGACGCCCAGCTCGAGAGTAAATTGAAAACGGTTGCGGCGGAGTTTCCGGAGATTCTCGATGCGCATGATATTCGCGTGAAACACGTACGCGATCGTGTGTACGTTTCCTGCCACTGCACGTTCCCTGACGAGCTGCCGCTTTCGCGCGTGCACGACGTTTCCACCGCGCTTGAGAGCCGATTCAAGCAGGAAGCGCCGGAGTTGTTTCGTGTGCTGATTCACCCTGAACCCAAAACCGACAACAGGAGATAGACATGTATCGGGCCAGCGCTACGTGGGAGCAAGAGTTCCGTTTCGAAGGAAAAGGAAACGGTGGCGTGGCGGTTGCCGTTGACGGAGACGGCAAGGCTGCGAATAGTCCGATGGAGCTTGTTCTGGTGGCGCTGTGCGGTTGCACCGGCTACGACGTCGTCAGCATTCTGAAGAAGAAACGCGAACCGCTGAAGGGGCTTGAAGTAAGCGCCGAGGCGGAGAAAGCGCCCCATTCGCCGCGCGTGTACACCGCCATTAAACTGCTCTATCGGATTTCCGGCAAAGTATCGCGGAAGGCTGCTGAGGACGCCGTCAGGCTGTCGGCAGAGAAATACTGCTCGGTGAGTGCGATGCTGAGCAAGACCGCGCGGATCACATACGAGATTCTCCTGGAGAATCAATGAATGCTGCAGCAGGTACTGCTGCGAACAGGTCAAAGCCGCACGATTCACGTCTTGGCTATGTCTACATCGGCCTTGCCGCAGTTTTGTGGGGGATCTCGGCCAGCCTGGGTCGGGCGGCATTCACGGACCGTTTGCTGCCTGGATCAGGCATTCGCGACGTGAGCCCGATCGTGCTCTCGCAGGCACGCACCAGCTTTTCCTTTTTGGCGGTTGTAATTGCGTTGCTGCTCAGCCGTGGGTGGCGCGCACTGCTGCTGCCTGGACGTGACCTGGGGCAACTGATTGTGTTGGGAGTCGCCGGAGTGGCGGCCTCCAATTACTTTTACTATCTGGCAATTCAACGCACTAACGTGGCGACCGCGATCATTGTGCAGTACACGGCGCCCGTATGGGTGCTTTTGTACATGATTGCGAGAAAAGCCGAGCGGCCGAGCTTGGCGAAAATGTTGTCAGTCTTGCTTGCGATTGTTGGAATCGCTTTGGTAATCGGGCTGTTCGGCGGCCAAGGCCGGTTGCAACTTGATCTGCTTGGGGTTGTGGCAGCCCTGCTGGCTGCATTCTCGTTTTCTTTTTACAACATCGGCGGACATTCACTTCTCGCTAAGTACGATCGCTGGATTGTGCTGCTTTTCACTACCTTCTTCGCATCACTGTTTTGGATGCTTGTGAATTCGCCGGCAAAAATCGCTGCCGCGCATTACTCGGCATCTGTCTGGGTGTTTCTAGTGGTGTTCGCGATGCTCTCGGTTCTGTTGCCCTTTTCATTCTATTTTGCGGGCTTGCAGCACCTCGATCCGACCAAGGCGATTGTTGCGAGTTGCCTGGAGCCGGTGTTCACGATTCTCATCGCGGCATTCGCGTTGAAAGAGGCAGTTCATCCGCTGCAAGGTTTGGGCATCCTGATGGTTCTCTCCGCGATTCTCGTGGTTCAGCGGTCGACGCGTACGGGATCGCAACTGCCGGTCGAGCCTGTGGACTAGCCGCTTCACCCCTTGTTGACGAACTGTTAACAAAGCGCCCCATTCTCGGCACTTCCGTTAGGTTCCGCCGTCACTTATTTTGGCCTTACGCTGTTCTCAGAAAGAAGAGGTATGCCAGTGAAGACCACCCGCTCAGCCGTCCTGTTGACACTCGCCCTTGGAATTGCAGTACCCTGCTTCGCTCACCACATGGCCGTTGTGGTCTCGAAAGAAAACGCCGTGAGCGCGATGACGTCGGCTCAGTTGTCCAAGATTCTGCTCGCAGAAACCAAAAGGTGGCCGGACGGCAAGGGCATTAGCCTGGTGCTGCATCCCGCCTCGGCCGGAGAAGCCGAGACCCTGCAAAGATTGAACAAAATGTCAGCGCAACAATGGCAGGCATGGATCCGCGAGCATAAGGACTTGGTGAAGCTAGTGGATTCCGACCATGATGTGCTCAGCTATGTGGCGAGTACTCCTGGCGCCATCGGTCTGGTCGATGTCCGCTCGGTTGACGATCGGGTCACCGTTGTCCGCGTTGACGGCAAGGTGCCGATGGAGGAAGGGTATTTGCCTCACTGAGCCTTGCTGGCCTGGTAAGAATCGACTGGCATTGATGCGCTGCCTGGATGTGCCATCAACTTGAAATACCTCTTCGCTCTGGTTACGTCGCGGCCGATCTGCTGCCGCAGAGCATCGACGGATTCGAACTTAATCTCATCGCGAACTCTACTCAGGAAGGAAAGCTCCACTTCCGTTTCCGCAGTCAGCTCCAGCGGATGAAAGTTCAACAGATGGGTTTCGATCGCGAACGAATCGCTGCCAAAAGTCGGCCGGCTGCCTACGTTTGCAACTGAATCGAAGCATTCCTCGCCGACTCGCGTCCGAGTGATGTAAACGCCATCACGGGGCACGAGTTCTTCATATCGGCTTAAGTTGATAGTGGCTACGGTGTATTTTGCTCCGTAGCCGCGGCCGCGGCCGGGCGTAGATCGGATGGCGAACGGGCGGCCCAGCAGAGTTCGCGCGCGGGTCACATTTCCTTGTTGAAGGAGTTCGCGGATTCGCGTGCTCGAGACGGATTCTCCGCGAAGCCGCAGCTCGGGATAGACGACTACTTCAAAACCGAATTCGCGTCCCAGCGCTTTGAGCAAGTCGACGTTTCCAGCGGCTTTGTGTCCGAAGTGAAAGTTGTAGCCTTCGTGGACTGCGATGGCCTTCAGGCGATCAGAAAGGATTTGCCGCACAAAGTCCTTCGGCCCCATTAGCGATAGATCGCGAGTGAAAGGAAGGAGCAGAACCGCGTCGATGCCGGTTTGTTCCAGCTGGCGGAGCTTTTCAGGCGTTGGTGTAAGCAGTTTCAAGCCTGAGTCTGGACGCAAGATTCGCATCGGATGCGGCTCAAACGTGACCGCTACCGATTTCGCTCTGCGCAGGCGCGAACCTGCAACGATTTCGCTTAGCACACGCGTGTGCGCGCGGTGTACGCCGTCAAAATTGCCCACGCTGATGAAGGTGGGGCCGAAGTCCGGCGGAATTTCTTCAACCTTGTGAAATATTTGCATCCGTTTTTCTTTGTGTTCTTAGCGGTCTTCCTCTGCGACCTTTGCGGTTAAAAGCTTTTGCCAGCCCGCAGCCTCAAATCTCAAAGTCCAGTTTCATTCCGTCATACGACAGCTTCACGTTTTGCGGCAGAGACGCATTTGTGGCTTCATGCGGCAAATCGTGACAAATATGGGTGAAGAACGCCCGCTGCGGCTTCAGGCGCGCGACCGTCGCCAGAGAATGCTCAACCGTCGAGTGCGTCGGGTGCGGCTTGTACCGCAATGCGTCCAGAAACAAAATGTCCAATCCCTTCAGCTGATCGAGCGATTTCTCAGGAATATCACTATGGTCGGTCAGATAGGCGGCCGATCCAAAACGAAAGCCATAGATTTCCGCATCGCCGTGGATCAAGACAATTGGGTCGAAGACCGCACCGAAGAGCTCCAGCGGGCCGTTGATGGTGCGCATTTCAACCTGCGGCAAGCCGCCGAACTTGTAATCGGCGTCAAAGATATAGCGAAACATCCCGCGGATGAAGTCAGCAGCGCCCGGATGCGCATAAAGTGGCAGACGGTTTGGTTTGTGTTTGAAGCTGAGCGGCCGCAGATCGTCAATGCCCAACAGATGATCGGCGTGAGTGTGAGTGTAGAGCACCGCATCCAGCCGGCGAATATTTTCGCGAATGGCTTGTTCGCGAAAGTCCAGCGTGGTGTCAATCAGGACGGCCTTGCCGGAGTATTCGATCACAACCGAGGGGCGGGTCCGACGGTCACGCGGATCGCTGGAATGACAGACAGCGCAGTCGCAGCCGATCGTTGGCACGCCCATCGACGTGCCGCTGCCGAGCACCGTCAGCGTTGCTCTCATTTTGCAGCAGGGACCTGCGGCGGACCCTTGGCGATGGCGTTTGTTACCTCGACGTACGCCATGCGCAGCTCGTAGAGGGCGTTTTGCAGAAAGCTTTGCTCTTTTGAGGCGAGATTGCCTTTGGTCTTCTCGGAAAGAAGGACGAGCGAATCGATGGTCTGCCGTGCGCCAATCAGGTCGAGCTGCGGTGGCGCACCTTGCTCGTGCATGAGACCAAGCTGCAGCATGCCGGTCATGTAGATCGAAGCCAGAAAGCGTTCGAAGGTGATCTCCATGTCTTTGGTGGAAATCCCACTCAGTTCGGCCTGACGATCCATCTCAGCCGATGATTGTAGATACGCATCAGCCTGCTGCTTCTGCTCCGCCGAAGTAGGCGGAGGCGGTTCTTTCGTTTCCGGCGTTGGTGCGGCCTCAACTTTCTTGGGCGGTTGCTCCTGCTCTTCGGGAACGTCTTTGCGCAACTCGCCGTCGGCGGTGAATAACCGCCGGTCCGTTACGGTAAAGCTCTCGTTTTTCTTTTCCGGCATAGGTCGTGCGGGTCGGACACTCTTGTCCGACCAGAATCTCAGGCGCTCTTTAGGAACGGCAACGTCGCAACTCGAAGCTTCGTCTCGCCAGTTACGTACTCTTTTCCAGCGATCATCAGTTCCTTGCGGCCGTATCCCAGCGCGATTGCGCGCTCGCCTTCATCAGTCGGCAGTGTTGCCACGCTTGTTAATTCCGCGATGTCTTTACCTTCATACTGAATGCGGAAACCAGGCGACGGAGCCGCACCTTCGATCTCGAATCCTGTAAACACGCGATGCACGGCACCCCGCGAGCGGATGCGCTCAACAATTTCCTGTCCGATATAGCAGCCTTTGTTGAAATTCAGCGCGCGGTCCTGTCCGGTCTCCTGAGGCAAGTCCTTCTGTCGAATATCCACGCCGAATTTCGGAATGCCGCAAGCGATACGGAAGAGCTCTAGCGTGCCAGAGGTAATCTCTCGTGCACCGGCTTGAAGCAGGGAACCCCAAAGTTGTTGCGCAGAATCGACCCCCGAGATCTCGTAACTCGCGACACAGGGATTATCGCTCCGAACCAGCCTTAATTTCCCGCCGCCGAGTTGCAGCTCAGATACCTGCAGTTCGGGTATCCGCTCGGCCTCGAGGATTCCTGTACGCCGCAACACCTCGGCACAAGCCGGGCCGGCCAAGCCAATCACGGCACAAGGGAGAGATTCGATCTCGACCTCATCCATGATGATATAGCGGTCGAAGATCTCGAGGATGGCGTCGAGTTGGGTAGAGTCGGTTTCGACTACGATCCGCTCGCCCCGGTTGAATGCATATAAGTCGCCTTGAATCTTCCCCTGCGGATTCAGCAGAAAGGCGTAGACACCGCTGTTGGCTGCAAGGTCCCGTACGTTGTTGGTGACCATGCCATTGAGCCAGCGCACGCGATCGGCGCCGGTGAGAGCGACGTATTTGCGATCAAGCCTAAAAACCCCGCAAGCCGTGGTTAGGGCCGCAAATTCCTGGCGGGTCTCGTCGGAAACGGCGGGCTGGGTTGGCACATCCACCTGCATACTACTTCGATTATAGCGAAGCAAGGACCCGCCGTTGGTCGTTCGTGGTACGTCGTTCGCCAAACCCCGCGAGTGCTGAATGCTGAGAGCTTGTGGTAAGTTTCCCCGGTGAGCATGCCCAAGAAAATCGCGGTCATTCCCGGCGATGGGATCGGCAAGGAAGTCATTCCGCAGGCCGTCAAAGTTCTTGAAGCCACCAAAGCGGCACTGGAGCTGACTTACTTCGACTGGGGCGCTGATCGCTATCTTCGCGACGGTACTACTGTCCCGGAGGGTGGATTCGAGATGCTCGGACGCGATTTCGACGCGATCCTGGTTGGTGCTTTCGGCGATCCTCGCGTGCCGTCGAACATTCATGCGAAAGGGATCTTGCTGGGCATGCGATTCAAGATGGATCTCTACGCCAACGTTCGTCCGGTTCGGTTGCTTGACGCCTCGCTGTGTCCGCTGAAAGGGATGGAACCGAAAGATATTGACTTCGTGGTCATCCGGGAGAACACCGAGGGTCCTTATGTTGACCGAGGCAGTATCGAGAACAAAGGAACCGAGGACGAAGTTGTTATCCAAGAGGACGTCAACACCTACAAAGGCGTGCGTCGCATTGTTCGTTACGCATTCGAGTTTTGCCTGAACAACAAGAAGGCCGATGGTAGTCCGCGAACCCGCGTCCTCATGTGCGACAAGTCGAATGCAATGACCTACGCCGGCGGCCTTTGGCAGCGAGTGTTTAAAGAGCTCGGCGCCGACTATCCGCAAATCAAAGCCGAGCACATGTACGTGGACGCGCTCTGTGCGCAGATGCTCCACCATCCGCGGCAATTCGATGTAATCGTCACCAACAACATGTTCGGTGATATTGTCAGCGACCTCGCAGCAGGCCTGCAAGGCGGTCTCGGCATGGCTCCCAGCGGCAACATTCATCCGGGGCAGACTTCAATGTTCGAGCCAGTTCACGGTTCAGCTCCACCGTTGGCCGGGAAGAATGTGGCGAATCCCATGGGCGCGATTTTGACGGCAACGATGATGCTGAGGCATCTGGGATTTTTAGCCGAGTCGCAGAAGATCGAAGCAGCGGTCCTTGCGGCCGTATCCGAGAAAAGG
>Ga0075425_100000522_pt1 | contig 36042 bp, 29 predicted proteins | sample SoiMethybrSBSTD4_FD_75300 | JGI IMG/M metagenome (GOLD analysis project Ga0075425, IMG submission 75300) | Bulk soil microbial communities from a Populus tree surrounding site in Tennessee, USA - Soil MetaG P. TD hybrid SBSTD4 | ecosystem: Environmental > Terrestrial > Soil > Tree plantation... | reverse complement strand
GGTGTCGTACGACCGGCCGTTCGAGCAGCCGCGCTCCGGCCTGCGCGACTGGTACACGCGGACCGAGTTCGCGACCGTCTCCTGGCTCGAGCAGCAAGGGTACGACGTCGGCTACGTCTCGAACACCGACATCGGGACGACCCCGTCGCTGATCCAGGGCGTCGAGGCGTACATCTCGCCGGCCCACGACGAGTACGTCTCCGCGGCGATGCGCACCGCGATGACCTCGGCGCGCAACGCCGGGACTGGTCTGTTCTTCAGTGGCGGAAACGAGATCTACTGGAAGATCCGCTTCGAGAACGGACCCAGCGGCGGCGTGAACCGCGTCCAGGTCTGTTACAAGTCGACGCAGAGCGGCCCACCCGACCCGAGCGGGATCCCCACAGGGACCTGGCGTGACCCGAACGGCGCCAACGCGCCCGAGAACGGGCTGACGGGGATGATGTACGTCGGCGACAACGACAACACGTACTTCCCGCTCGTCGTCAGCGCCGTCGAAGGATCCGACCGTATCTACCGCTACACGCCGCTGGCGAGCCAGCAGGCCGGGGGCTCGATGCGCGTCGGCACGTCGATCATCGGCTGGGAGTGGGACGCGCGGGTCGCGAACGGCCAGGAGCCCGCCGGGGTGAAGACCCTCGCCACCTCGCCGGTGACAGGCGAGCTCGTCCAGAACAACGGTGCGAACTACAACCCGAGCGGGTCGATCGGCGTGAACATGGTCAAGTACACGGCCGCGAGCGGCGCGCTCGTGTTCAGCACCGGCACGAACAACTGGAACCGCGGCCTCGCGCTGAGCGCGTTCGGCGTGGGTCAGCCCGACCAGAGCATCCAGCAGATCACGACGAACGTTCTCGCCGATATGGGCGCGACGCCGCAGACGCCGGCGCCCGGCGTCCAGCTCGACCCCGGCGCGGATCCGAACCGTCCCGCAGCTCCGGCCAATGTCACCGCCACGAGCGCGGGCTCGGACAGCGTCTCGATCAGCTGGGATCCGGTCGCCGGCGCGGACGGCTACAACGTCTACCGCGCTCTCGCGGGACGCGACAACGGACAGCCGCTCGGCTCGCTCGCCAACCCTGCGCTCCTCACCGGCACGACCGTCAGCGACATCGGCCTCAGCTCGACGACCGCTTACTACTACGTCGTCGTCGCGGTGAAAGCGGGCGTCCAGTCGCTGCCTTCGGCCGAGGCGACGGCGACGACCGCGGCAGGCGCGGGACAGCCGACGCGGATCGACGTCGGCGCATCCACGCCGTACACGTCGTCCACCGGTCAGGTGTGGTCGGCGGACACGTTCTTCAGCGGCGGCAACCTCCGCACCGTCCTCACGCCGATCGCCAACACGAACGACCAGAAGCTCTATCAGACCGAGCGCTGGGGCCTGTTCAACTACGCGATCCCGGTGGCGAACGGCACGTACAGCGTGCGCTTCCACTTCGGCGAGACGTACTTCGGGAGCACACCCGCGCTCTCGCCGTGCCAGGGGCGACGGGTGTTCAACCTCGACATCCTCGACACACCGGGCAGCACGCCCGACCTCGGCAACTTCGACATCTGTGCCGCGGCCGGCGGGCCGGTAATCGCGACGGTAGTCACGGTCCCGGACGTCGCCGTCAGCGACGGCATCCTCAACATCAGGTCGACCGACGGCCTCGCCGACGACCCGACGCTCTCGGCGATCGAGGTCATCCCGACCGCGATCGCGCCGCCGACGGTCGTCCTCACCGCGCCGGGCAATGCGGAGGCGGACGTCGCGGTCGGCGTCTTCCCGCGGGTGACGTTCTCCCGCTCCATGGACGCCTCGACGATCGACAACACGACGTTCACGCTCAGCGGCCCGGCGGGCGCGGTCTCGGCGTCGGCCTCGTACGACGCGGCCACGCAGACGGCGACGCTCGACCCGACCTCGTCCCTCGCCTTCTCGACGACCTATACGGCGAAGGTGGCCGCGACGGTGAAGGCATCGGACGGGGCACCGCTCGCGACGGCCTACACGTGGCAGTTCACGACTCAGGCTCCGCCGCCGCCGGACGTCTCCTCGACGAGCCCGGCCGACGGGGACACCAACGTCAGCCCGGCCGCGAACGTCCGTGCGATACTCACGCAGCCGCTCGATCCGACGTCGATCACGACCTCGAGCTTCACGCTGCGTGACTCGTCCGGCGCGCTCGTGACTGCCACGGTCGGCTACGACTCGATGTCGCAGCAGGCGACGCTCACGCCGACACGCCAGCTCACGCTGGGCGGGACCTACACGGCCCGCCTCGGCACCACCGTGCGGACTCAGCAGGGGGCTTCGCTCGCCGCGCCGTTCGTCTGGTCGTTCACCGTGGCGACCGCGCCGCCGCCGGCGCCGACGGTGACCGGCTCCAGCCCGGCGAACGGGGCGACCGGCGTGAGTGCGAGCGTGTCTCCCACGGCGACCTTCTCGGTCCCGCTGGACCCCTCAACGCTCACCCCGTCGACGTTCACGCTCAGCAGCGCCGCCGGCTCGGTGCCGGCGACCGTGACGTACGACTCGACGTCGAACACCGCAACGCTCACGCCGACCGTCCCGCTCGCGCCGACGACCGCGTACACGGTGCGGCTCACAACGGCCGTCCGCGGCTCCGACGGCACGCCGTTCGGCGGGACGTCCTGGAGCTTCACGACGATCGCCGGCCCGACGATCACGTCGACCGCGCCGATCGACGGGGCGACGTACGTCGGCCGCTCGGCCCCCGTGACCGCGACGTTCTCCCGCTCGATGGACCCGACGTCGATCACGAGCAGCACGTTCAAGCTCTACGACCCGAGCGGGAACGTCGTGCCGGCTGCGGTGACCTACGACGACACGACGCACGCGGCGACACTGACGCCGAACGCCCAGCTGCTCGGCGGCTCGACGTACGCGGCGGTCGTGGCCGGCTCGGTCCTCTCGGCGGACGGGACGCCCCTCAGCAACTCGGACGCGACCTGGAAGTACACGACGAGCGTCTGCCCCTGCACGCTGTTCCCGGGCGTGCTCGTGCCCGCGACGCAGAACGTCCCCACTCGCGACGGTCGGCCGCTGCCCGGCCCGTGGAGCTACGAGATGGGCGTCAAGTTCGCGGTCGACGAGGCGATGCGCCTCAACGGCATCCGGTTCTTCAAGAGCAAGAGCGAGACCGGCACCCACGTCACGAACCTCTGGACGACGAGCGGTCTGCTGCTCGCCTCCGCGACGGCCACGAACGAGACGGCCAGCGGCTGGCAGGAGGCGACGTTCGCCTCACCGCCGCTCCTCCAGGCCGGCTCGGTCTACATCGCCTCGGTGAACGTGAACTCGTTCTACAACACGACGGTCGGCGGCCTCGCGACCCAGATCATCTCCGGGCCGGTCCGGACGGTCGTCGGACAGCTGAACGGCGTGTACGGCTCGGCCGCCGGAGTGTTCCCGACCAGCTCGTTCAACTCGAGCAACTACTTCACAGACGTCGACGTCGTGCCCGACGGCGATCCGGCCGCTCCGACCGTGACCGCGACCACGCCGGCCGTCAACGCGACCAACGTCGATGCGAACGTGCCGTTGACGGCGACGTTCTCGCGGCCCATGGATCCGTCCACGATCAACGCGACGTCGTTCAACGTCCGCCCGGTGGGCACGACCGCCGGCACCGACGCAGGCGGCGCGGTCGACGCGAGCGTCAAGTACAACGACGCGACGAACACGGCGGAGCTCGACCCGAGCGCGCCGCTCGTGCACGGCGTGCAGTACCGCGCGACCATGACGACGGCAATCCGGGCCGCCGACGGCAAGCCGCTCGCGACAGGGCTGAGCTGGACGTTCACGGTCTCCGCGCCGCCGCCTCCGCTCGCCGTGACGGTCACTCCCTCGAACGCGTCGACCGGCGTCGGCATCGACAGCGCGGTGACGCTGAACTTCAACCGCGCCCTCGACCAGTCGACGCTCACGTCGAGCAACGTGCAGATCGTCGCGCCCGACGGGACGGTCGTTCCGGCCTCGATCAGCTACGACGTGTTCTCGCTCGCGGCGACGATCACGCCGACCTCGAAGCTGGCGGCGAGCACGACGTACACCGTCAAGGTCACCACCGGCTTGCTGGCGGCGGACGGGACGTCGATGCTCAACCCGTTCTCGTCGACGTTCACGACCGGCTTGTGCCCCTGCACGCTGATGACCGGCCTCGTGCCCGCGAAGATCAGCAACCCGGTGCAGGACGGCCGCACCGGCGCCGGCCCGTGGAGCTACGAGCTCGGCACGAAGATCGTCGTCGACCAGCAGGCGACGCTCACGGCGATCCGGTACTGGAAGGACACGCGCGAGACGGGGACGCACACGGTCCGCGTCTGGTCGTCGACGGGCGCGCTCCTCGCCTCGCAGGTGGTGACCGGCGAGACGACCGGCGGTGGGTGGCAGCAGGCGAACCTGAACACCCCCTTGGTGCTCTCGCCGAACACGGTCTACATCGTCTCGTTCAACATCAATGCGTACTTCGCGACGACCCGGTCTGGGCTCGCGACGCCGCTCACGGCGGGGATCGCGCACACGGCCAACGACGTGAAGAACGGCGTGTACGGCAGTGCGGCCGGGGTCTTCCCGACCTCGAGCTTCAGCTCGACGAACTACTTCGTCGACGTGGTCATCCGGTGACGGCGACGGCTCTAGCCGTCGCCGTCCTCCGGCGGCGCGATCGTGCAGGAGTCGGAGCGGCGTCGGGGGCACCGCTCCTGACCCTCGCCACGATCGCGTCGGGGGTCTTCACCTACGCGTTCCTCGTCCTCGCGGCGCGGACGCTCGGCAAGGAGGGGTACGGGGAGATCGGCGTCCTCTGGGCGGCGATGTTCCTCGTCGCGATCCTCGCGTTCCGCCCGCTCGAGCAGACGACGTCGCAGGCGATCGCGCACCGGCTGGCAGGCGGAGTCGAGGCGAGGAGCGTCCTCCGCTCGATGAGCCTCGTCTCGCTGCTCGTCGCGGTGGCGCTCGTCTGCGTCTTCGCGGTGGGGTGGACGACGATCTCGCAGGAGCTCTTCTCCTCGAGCAACGCCCTCACCGCCGCCTTCGTCGTCGGCGTGCTCGCCTACGGCGTCTCCTACGTCGTGCGCGGCGTCCTCGGCGGGACGCGCTGGTTCGGCGGCTACGCCGTCGTGCTGCTCGCCGACGGTGCGCTGCGGCTGCTCGTTGCCGCGCCGCTGCTCGTGGTCGGCTCCAAGGGAATCGCCGCGGCCGCCGTCGCGGCCGCAGGCATCGGCGGCGCGGTGGCGCCGCTTGTCGCCGGACGGCGCAGGCTTCGCGGCTCGCTCGACGGGGCAGACGCGGCTCCCTACAGAGCGAGCAGCGCGGCCTCGTTCGCCGGGCCGGCCGCGCTGATCGCCGGCGCAGACCAGCTGCTCGTCAACGGCGCGCCCTTGCTCGTCGTCGCGATCGGCACCCATTCCACTGCGGCCGTCGGGCTCGTGTTCGCGGCGACGATGCTCGTTCGCGCGCCGGTCTACGTCTTCCAGGGGTTCGCGGCGTCGCTGCTGCCGAACCTCACGCACCTCGTCGCGATCGCCGGCCGCGGCGAGCTTCGCCGCGCCGTGGCAAGGACAGCGTTCGTCCTGTTCGCGATCGGCATCGGCTTCATCGGCTTCGCCGCGGTCGCGGGCCCGACGGCCATGCGCGCCGTCTACGGCTCGACGTTCGTGGCGAGCCCGGCCAGCCTCGCCCTGCTTGCGGCAGGCGTCGCCTGCTACCTCGCGGCCGGGACGTTCTCGCAAGCGCTGCTCGCGCTGCGCCACGTGGGCGCGGCAGCGACGGCATGGACGGTCGCAGCGCTGTCGTTCGTCTTCTCGTTCGCGCTCCTGCCGGGCGAGGCGCTGATGCGGGCGAGCGCCGCGATTGCCGTCGCCTCCCTGATCGCGGCCGTCGGGCTCGGCTGGGCCCTGGTGACGCGCGCGCGGTGAGAACGTCGGTGCGCGTAGGGGTCGTCGGCCTCGGCGCCACGGGCGGCGCCTTCGCGCAGACGCTCGACGGCCTTCCGAATTGCGAGCTCGCCTGGCTCTGCGACGCGGATCGCGGCGTCCTCATGTCCGCGCGGCGCTTCCAGCGGGCCGCCGTGACGACGTCGTTCGACGACCTGCTGGCGGACGAGTCGCTCGACGCGGTCGCGTTGGCGACGCCGCTCGCGACCCACGAGGACCTCGTGGAGCGGGCGCTCCGCGCCGACAAGCACGTGCTCGTCGCGAACGCGCTCGCGCGGACGGCCGAGCAGGCCTTCCAGCTCACCGATCTCGCCCGCGAGCGGTCGCGCTGCCTGCTCACCGCGCACGCAGTGCTCTTCCATCCGGGTCTCCGGATTTTGAAGGAGATCATGGAGACCGGGCGGTTGGGTGAGATGTTCCACCTGTACGGCAACCGCCAGGGCTTCAGCCGCGCCCACCGCGAGTCGAGCGCGCTCTGGAGCCTCGGCGTCCACGACATCGCGGCCGTGCTCTACCTCCTCGACGACACCCCGGTGGACGTCTCCTGCTGGGGTGAGAGCTATATCCGGCCGGGCGTGGGGGACATCGCGTTCTGCTACCTGCGGTTTGCGAACGGCGTCACCACGCATCTCCACCTCTCGTCGCTGGACCCCCACACGCTCCGCCGCCTGACGCTCGTCGGCTCCCGCCAGATGGCCGTGTTCGACGAGCTGGCCGACAGGAGGCTCACGATCCACGCCCGGGCGGCCGTCCCGCCGCGCACCGCCGGCTACGGCCTGCGCGTCCGGGTCGAGGGGGATGGGAGCATCGTCTCGCCCGCCGTCCCAGACGACGACCCGGCGCAGCTCATGTGCGAGACGTTCCTCGCCGGCGTCGGCCGCGGTCGGCCGCCCGAGGTCGAGGGCAGCCTCGCCGTCCGGGTCGTGACGGTCCTCGAGGCGCTCCAGCGGTCCCTCGACCGGGGAGGATCCGCCGAGGTCGTGAGCCCGCCGACGCGCCGGGCGCCGACCGTCGTCGCCCTCCGCGGCGCTTAGTCGCCCGACCTGCCCGACCTGCCCGTTCCCTCCCCGCCGGTCGCGGCGGGCTCGCTCGCTGTGTGGGATGGTCCTCACCGAACAGGTAGGTAGAGGTTCCATGAGGGTAGTAGTGCTTTACATGGACGAAACGATGGGATAAGACAGTCGTGTTGTTGCCCAGGGGTTCAGGGGAAAAAGGGGAAACAGAAGGGCGGCTAGTTGTGGAACGTACTGCGGTTGTACTAGACGAACACCCTCTCTGGCTCGATGCGGTTGAGGCTGTTCTGGCAAGACTGCACGTCAAGGTCGAGGGGAAGACGACGAGCGTGGCCCGGACTCTGGAGCTGGTCGACAGTCATCGGCCGGACGTGCTCCTGCTCGAGCCCATGGACAACGCGGGCGATGGACGTCGCTTGGATCTGATCCGGCGGGCCAAGGAGATCCATCCCTCGATGAAGGTGATCGTGCTGTCCAACTCGCACGAGGCGAGCGCTGTCGACGCCGCATTCGCGGCCGGCGCCGTGGCGTACGTCTTCAAGTCGGCACACCCGGATGACCTCGCGTCTGCAATCCGGCAGGCATTCGACGTGTCGGTCTTCTACGCACACTCCCACACCGTCACAGCGGGGAACGTGACCTCGATCAGACAGCAAGCGGCACAGGACCAGCCCGGGCTCACGAAGCGTGAGCTCGAGATCCTCCAACTCGTCGCGGAGGGCCATTCGAACGGTGAGCTCGCCCGCATGCTCTGGGTGACCGAGCAGACGGTCAAGTTCCACCTCTCGAACATCTATCGCAAGCTCGACGTGGCGAATCGCACGGAGGCCAGCCGCTGGGCACAGCTGCACGGCCTCCTCGCCGAACCGATGGCCGCGACGGCCTGACCGTTCGACCGAAGACAAGCATGTACCCGAGGGGGCGCCGGCGGCGGCGCCCCCTCGTCGTGTGAGTAGGGTGAGCCGGTGGCGCCACCCAGCTTGACGGTGGTGGGGTCGATCAACCTCGACCTGGTGGCCCGCGTGGCAGCGCTCCCGCGCCCGGGAGAGACAGTCACCGCGACGGGCTACGACCGGTTTCCGGGCGGCAAGGGCGCGAACCAGGCTGTTGCCGCCGCGCGGCTCGGCGCCCGCGTGACGATGGTCGGCGCCGTCGGCGAGGACCACTTCGCAGACGAGGCGCTCACCGGGCTCGAGGACGCGGGGGTCGAATTGCGCCTCCGCCGCGCCGGCTCGACCGGGATCGCGCTCATCTTCGTCGCTGACGACGGTGAGAACGAGATCGTCGTCGTCCCCGGCGCGAACGCGCTCGTCGAGCCGGCGTCTCCGGGCGGCGCCGTGCTCTCGCAGCTCGAGGTGCCCGACGAGGTCGTGCGCACGGCCGCCCGGGGCGCGAGCTTCTTCGCCCTCAACGCCGCGCCCGCCCGGCCGATCGACGTCGATCCCGACGTACTGATCGTCAACCGGCTCGAGCACGAGGTCGTCTCGCGCGGCAAGCTCGTCGCGGTCACCTACGGGAGCGAAGGCGCCGCGCTCTTCGAGAGCGGGAGGGAGGTGGCGCGGGCGGTGCCCCCGCCGGTCCGGCCGGTCGACGGCACGGCCGCGGGCGATGCCTTCGCGGCATGTCTCGTCGTCTCGCTGCTCGAGGGACGCGCGCCGGAGGAGGCGCTCCGCCGTGCGTGCGCGGCCGGTGCGCTCGCGACGACGCGACTCGGCGCGCAACCTTCTCTCCCCGTCGCGCACGAGGTTGACGCGATACTCGAAGCGTGAGCCCGATCCCGATGATCCTGGACTGCGATCCGGGCCACGACGACGCGATCGCGCTGCTCCTCGCCGTCGCGTCCCCGGAGGTCGAGCTGGTCGGCGTCACGACGGTCGCCGGCAACCAGACGGTCGACAAGACGACGACGAACGCGCTGCGGATCCTCGAGCTCGCCGGCAGGCAGGACATCCCGGTCTACCAGGGCGCCGAGCGGCCGTTCATCCGTGCGCAGGACGTCGCCGCGCACGTGCACGGGGAGAGCGGCCTCGACGGCCCCGACCTGCCGCAGCCGTCGACGCGCCAGCAGGACGAGCGCGCGGTCGACTACCTCGCCCGCGAGATCGGCGCCCGCGGCGGCCAGGTGACGCTCGTCCCGACGGGGCCGCTGACGAACGTCGGCCTCCTGTTCGCCGCCTCACGGAACGTCCGACCCGAGCGAATCGTGCTGATGGGCGGCGCGATCGGCGAGGGCAACCGCACCCCAGCCGCGGAGTTCAACATCTGGGCCGATCCGGAGGCGGCGCAGCGGGTCTTCCTCGAGGGGCTCGACACGACGATGGTCGGGCTCGACGTCACGCACCGCGCGCTGATCAAGGACGAGCACACGGAGCGAATGCGCAGCGCGGGCCGGGTCGGGAAGGTCGTGGCAGAGCTGATGGACTTCTACGCGCGCTTCCACCGTCGGCGCTATCCCGATCTCGACGGCTCGCCGATGCACGATCCCGTCTGCGTCGCGCACTTGATCGACCCGACGCTGATGACCGTGCGCGAAGCGTTCATCGACGTCGACACCAGCGGCGGACCGAGCTGGGGCCGCACGAACGTCGACACCCGCCGCCGCGAGCACTTCGGCGAGCCGAACGCGAAGGTCGGCGTCGACATCGACGGCGACCGCTTCGCCGAGCTCGTCGTCGAGCGCATCTCGTCGCTGGGATGACGCTCGTCTTCGCCGCGGTCGCACCGCACGGAGGGCTCGTCTACGAACAGCCCGAGGCGCCGACGCGCGGCGGTATGGAGGAGCTCGCGCGCCGGTTCGAAGCCGCTCGGCCGGAGGCAGCGATCGTCGTCACCCCGCACGGCACGCTCCTCGACGGCCACTTTGCCGTCGTGCGCTCGGGGACCCTCTCCGAGCACGCCAACCGGTTCGTGGCGGAGGAGCACCTCTATACCGGCCCCGGCGAGCCCGAGCTCGCGGACGCATGCGTGCACGCGCTGCAGGCCGCCGGTCTGCCCGCGCTCGGGATCACCTTCGCCTCGACCGTCGCGGGCGACTCGGAGATGCCGATCGACTGGGGCGCCGGCATCCCGCTCTCGTTCCTGCGGGCGCCCGCGGCCGTGGTCACGCCCTGCCGCGCGCTGTCGAACGAGGAGCACGTGCGCGCCGGCGCGGCACTCGCGCACGCGACCGGCGAGCGCCGCGTGGCGTTCGTCGCCAGTGCCGACCACGGCCACGGCCACGCCGCCGACGGCCCGTACGGGTTCGCCGCCGAGTCCAAGGACTACGACGACCGGGTCATGCAGCTGATCCGCGAGAACCGGCTCGGCGACCTCGTCGACTGGGAGCCGGGGTTCGCGCAGGCCGCGAAGGCCGACAGCTTCTGGCAGCTGCTGATGCTGCACGGCGCCGTCGGCGACGCGTTCGACGTCGAGCTGCTCTCGTACGAGGCACCGACGTACTTCGGGATGGCCTGTGCCGCCTACACGCCCCGGCAGGACTGAGAGCCCGCGCCGCGAAGTCCGCCCCATGGCGCGCAGGAAGCGGCCCCACAAGACGTCCCCGAAAACGCCTGCGCGGGTGAAGAAGCGCCGCGGGAGGCGAGCGAAAGCGCGGTCGCACCACCATCCGGAGCTCGTCGGCCTCGGCCTCGTCGGGCTGGGCGTCTTCCTCGCGGCGATTCTCTGGTTCGGGTTCAACGGCGGACCGGTCGCGGACCTCGTCACGGACGCGATCGGCTTCGCGGCCTACCTCGCGCCGCTCGTGCTCGTCCCGCTCGGGGCGCTGATCGTCACTCGCAGCGCAGTGGTCGACGTCCGGCCGTTCCGGCTCGGGCTCGCCGTCGGACTGCTCGGCCTGATGCTGACGCTCGGCACCGCGCACGGCGGCGTCGTGGGAGACGCGCTCGAGCGTCTCGTCGCGCTCGCCCTCGGGACGACCGGCGCGACGATCCTCGGCGTCCTGCTCACGCTCGCCGGCGTCCTGTTCCTCACGGGCGCGAGCCTCGGCGCGATCCTCCGCCGCACGGGGCGCGTCGTCCACCGTGCGCACCAGCGCGTCCGGGCACGCCCGAGCGCGGTTCGCGAAGCGCACCAGGTTCGCGCGTTCGCCGAGCCGCCTCCCGAGCCGCCCGTCGACGTGAAGCAGGACTACCCGGACCTCGTCAGCTCCGACCCGCCGAGCCTCTCCGACGAGACGCCGACGCTCGAGAGGCAGGAGCCGCTCTTCGAGCTGCCGGCGCCCGCCGCCGACTATGCGCTGCCCGATCGGTCGCTGCTCGTCCGCTCGCGGCCGGGAGTCGGGCCGAACGGCGAGGCGACGCAGCGTGTCGCCGACGCGCTTCTCACCTGCCTCGCGCACTTCGGCGTCGAGGCGACCGTCATCGGGCAGATCTCGGGGCCACGCGTCACGCGCTACGAGCTGCAGCTCGCGCCGGGGACGAAGGTCGGCAAGGTCGCGAACCTGAAGGACGACCTGAGCTACGCGCTGGCCACGACGGAGATCCGCATCCTCGCGCCGATCCCCGGCAAGCAGGCGGTGGGCGTGGAGGTGCCGAACCTCAGCCCGAGCATCGTCACGCTCGGCGACATCTTCGGCGACCTGCCGCAGTCGGCGAGCCCGCTCAGCGTCTGGCTCGGCAAGGACATCTCGGGCGCCGCCGTCTGGGCCGACCTCGCGCGGATGCCGCACATCCTCATCGCCGGGACGACCGGCTCGGGCAAGTCCGGCTGCATCAACACGATCCTGACCTCGATCCTCCTGCGCGCGACACCGGACGAGGCGCGGATGATCCTGATCGACCCGAAGCGGATCGAGCTGAACTACTACGAGCGGATCCCGCACCTCCTCACCCCGGTCGTCTCGAGCCCGAAGGAGGCGGCCGCGGTGCTCATGAACGTCGTCACGGAGATGGAGCGCCGCTACGAGCGGCTGAGCCAGGTGCGCGCCCGCAACCTGCCCGAGGCGAACCGTGCCTTCAGGAAGCGCGGGGAGGAGGAGCTGCCGTACCTGCTCGTCGTCATCGACGAGCTCGCGGATCTGATGATGGTCAGCCCGCAGGAGGTCGAGGACTCGATCATCCGGCTGGCTCAGAAGTCGCGGGCCGTGGGGATCCACCTCGTGCTGGCGACGCAGCGGCCGTCCGTCGACGTGATCACCGGGATGATCAAGGCGAACGTGCCGTCGCGGATCGCTTTCGCCGTCTCCTCGCAGACGGACTCGCGCGTGATCCTCGACTCGAACGGCGCCGAGAGCCTGCTCGGACAGGGCGACATGCTCTTCCGGCCGCTCGGCACCTCCCGGCTGCAGCGCGTGCAGGGGGCGTACGTGACCGAGGAGGAGATCGCGATGATCGTCGAGCAGACGAAAGGCCAGCGCGAGCAGGAGGTCGACGAGAGCTTCCTCGAGGCACCGGTCGTCTTCGCCGAGGAGGCCGACGCCGAGGACGGCGAGTTCGACCCAGACGAGGACCCGCTGCTGGACAAGGCGATCGAGGTCGTCGTCACCGCCCAGACCGCCAGCGTCTCGCTGCTCCAACGGCGGCTGCGGGTGGGGTACACGCGGGCCGGCCGCCTGATCGACATGCTCGAGCGCCGCGGCATCATCTCCCCGTACGAGGGCTCGAAGCCGCGCCGCGTCCTCGTCTCGGAGCATGAGCTGGAGCGGGTCGCTCCCGCGCCTGCCCTCGAGTAGCGCGGCGCCCGCGGCTCGGGGGCGGGGCTCGCTGCGAGAAGGTGTCAGACACCTGTTGGGAGCGCGCCTGAGGCCTCGGCGCGAGGTGAGGTGTCTGACACCAGACAACTGACCTGGATTGGTCAATTCGCGGGTAGCCCCCGTCTCCCGCGACGGGCTACGCTACTGCGCGCACGTCCCCCCGGTCAGACAAATAGGAGGGTTTATCCAAGTGAGGAAGCGTTGGCTCACGCTCGCGGCGATGGTTGTCGCGACGGTGCTTCTGGCGTCGGTGTTCGCCGCGGTCCGCGGCAGCTCGGCGTCCGCTGCGCACAAGGCCGCCTTCAGCGCCTGTCTCGTCACCGACACCGGCGGTCTGAACGACAAGTCGTTCAACCACCTCGCTTTCGTCGGTCTTCAGACGGCTGAGAAGGCCGGCATCAAAGGTCGCGTCATCCAGTCGAAGTCGGCGTCCGACTACATCCCGAATCTCCAGGCGTGTGTGCGCTCTGGTGCCGGGATCACGATCGGCGTCGGCTTCCTCATGAGCGACCAAATGGACGCCGTCGCCTCGGCGTTCCCGAAGAACAAGTTCGCGATCATCGACGTCGACGTGACGTCCATGAAGCACAAGCCGAAGAACGTCGAGGGCCTGCTCTTCAAGGAGCAGGAGGCCGGTTACCTCGTCGGCTATGCGGCAGGCCTGTGGGCGAAGTCCCAGGGCGCGAAGGCGATCGGCTCGGTCGGCGGCGTCAAGATCCCGCCGGTCGACCGCTACATCGCCGGCTACCAGTTCGGAGCGAAGAAGGCCGACCCGGGCCTGAAGACGCTGAACGACTACTCCCAGGACTTCAACAACCAGGCGAAGTGCAAGGAGAAGGCGCTCAACCAGATCGCTCAGGGCTCGGTCGTCGAGTTCCAGGTCGCGGGCTCGTGCGGCCTCGGCGCGCTCGACGCCGCTCGTTCGAAGTCGATCTTCGGCATCGGCGTCGATGCCGACCAGTTCTACCTCGGGTCGCACATCCTGACGAGCGCGCTCAAGAAGGTCGACGTCGCGGTTGCCTCGGCGATCAAGTCGACGAAGCAGGGTGAGCTGCAGGGCGGCAAGAACGTCGTCTTCGACGCGAAGGTGAACGGCGTCGGCTACGGCAAGTGGAGCCCGAAGACGCCCGCGTCGATCAAGTCGGCGGTCGCGGCGCAGTTGAAGCTGCTGAAGGCCGGCAAGATCAAGGGGATCCCCGCCACCGTCAAGTAGGCGACGGCGGAGCTTCTTCTGAACGGGGGCGGGCCGCAACGGCCCGCCCCCGTGTCTATCTTCAAACGGGTGAAAGCAGCGGCACTCCTCGCGGTGCTCATTTGCGCTGCCGCCGCAGCAGGCTGCGGCGGCACGGTCGACAGCGCGACGACGACGGCGGCGAGGGCGAAGACGCGGCCGCACCCGACGCGAACGGTGGCGAAGGCCGGGTTGCGCATCGGAGTCGTCGGGGCGCTGCACGTCCGCGTCCCCGGCGCGGTGAGCGACCCCGGCACTCTGCGGCAGAGCGAGGGCAACGCGCTCGTCGTCGTCTCGGCCGAGAGCAAGGACCTGGACGCCGTCGTCGCCGCCGCCGACGCGCATCCCACGTCGCACTACGCGATCGTCGGCGCGTCATCGAGGACGAAGCGCCGCCCGAACGTCGCGGGGCTCGTGCTCGACGACGGTCAGGCCGCGCTCCTCGGCGGCGTCGTCGCGGGGCTCGTCGCGGGCGATCAGGGCGGACAGGACGCACGGGTCGCGTGGGTCGGGCCGGAGGAGCGCAGGCTCGCCGGCGCGTTCGCGCGCGGGACGCACACCATCGTCCCCGGCGCGACGGTGCTGCGCGCGTGGTCGCGCGACAACCCCGCCTCGTGCAAGGAAGCGGCGCTCGGAGCCGTCGACCGCGGGGCGGTGGTCGTGATGGCGCACGGCGGCACGTGCGCGCAGGCGGCACTCGCCGGCGCGCACGAGCAGAACCGCGTCGGGTTGCAGCTCTCGGACTTCGAGTTCCCGGACGTTGCTGCCGACGCCGTCGTGCGCGACGCGGTCGCCGGCGTGTATCACGGCAGCGAGGACGTCGTCTTCGGCGCCGCGAGCGGCGCGATCGGGATCCGCCGCCTCGACCCGCGCATCTCGCCCGATCTCGCGCTGCAGGCGCGCACCGCCGCGCAGGAGCTCGCGAGCGGCAGGCGGCCGTCCGCGGCGTCCGGCTGACCATCCATGCTTCGTTCACTTGAAGCTTCTCCAGTCGGGATAACATCGCGCGGGAATGGCTGAGGCGCCTCTCCTCGAGCTCCGCGGGATCACCAAGCGCTTCCCGGGGGTCCTCGCCAACGACAAGGTGAACTTCGACCTCCGGAGCGGGGAGGTGCACGCGCTGCTCGGCGAGAACGGCGCAGGGAAGTCGACGCTGATGAACATCCTCTACGGGCTCTACACGCCCGACGAGGGGCAGATCCTCCTGCGCGGCGAGCCGATCGAGCTCGGCTCGACGAAGGCCGCGATCGAGCACGGGATCGGGATGGTGCACCAGCACTTCATGCTGATCCCGGTCATGACGGTGGCAGAGAACATCGTGCTCGCCACCGAGCCTCGGCACGCCGGCGTGCTGCTCGACTACGACGCGGCACGCAAGCGCGTGCGCGAGCTGTCGGAGCGCTACGGCCTGCTCGTCGAGCCCGACGCCCGCGTCGACCGGATCACGGTCGGCCAGCAGCAACGCGTGGAGATCCTGAAGGCGCTGTTCCGCGGCGCGGAGATCCTGATCCTCGACGAGCCGACGGCGGTGCTGACGCCGCAGGAGGCGAAGGAGCTGTTCGAGATCCTCCGTTCGCTGAAGTCGCAGGGGAAGTCGATCATCTTCATCTCGCACAAGCTGAACGAGGTGCTCGAGATCGCCGACCGCGTCACGACGCTTCGGCGCGGCGTCGTCGTCGACACGATCCCGGCCTCGGGCGCGACCGAAGAAGGGCTGGCGCGGATGATGGTCGGGCGCGAGGTGCTCCTTCGCGTCGACAAGGAGCCTGCGAAGCCGACCGACCCGCTACTCGTGGTCGAGCATCTGCACGTGCTCGACGACCGCGGCCTCGAAGCCGTGCGCGACCTGTCGCTCACGGTTCGCGGCGGCGAGATCCTCGGCATCGCAGGCGTCGACGCCAACGGCCAGAGCGAGCTGATCGACGCCGTCGCGGGCCTTCGCCCGGTGAAGTCCGGACGGATCGCCGTCGACGGTCGCGACGTGACGCACGAGCGCGCGAAGGTGACCCTCGACGCAGGCCTCGGTCACATCCCGGAGGACCGCCACCGCCGCGGGCTCGTGTTGCCGTTCTCGCTGAGCGAGAACCTCGCGCTGCACGCTTACCGCAAGCCGCCGATGTCGATCCGCGGCTTCCTGAACCTGCGCGCGATGCTCGCCCGGGCGCGGCGCCTGCTGAAGGAGTTCGACGTCCGCGGCGGGACGCCGGCCACGCCGGCCGCTGCGCTCTCGGGCGGCAACCAGCAGAAGGTCGTGCTCGCCCGCGAGATCGACGGCGACCCCAAGGTGCTGATCGCGGCGCAGCCGACACGCGGGCTCGACGTCGGCGCCATCGAGTTCGTCCACCGCCGCCTCATCGAGCAGCGGGACGCGGGCCGCGCGATCCTGCTCGTCTCACTCGAGCTCGAGGAGATCCTCTCGCTGTCCGACCGCATCCTCGTCATCTACGAGGGCCGCATCGTCGGCGAGTTCCCGCCGACCGCGACCGAGGAGGAGCTCGGCTTCGCGATGACGGGCGGCCGGCGCGACGAGGTAGCCGCATGAGGTGGTGCGCGTGAGCGACGAGCACCGCGTCTCGACCGACTTCGAGCTCGCCCGGTCGCAGGACGACGTCGCGCAGGCGCCGCTCGAAGGGGGCGTCCCGCCGTCGCCCTCGATGACGTTCGCGTCGCGCGTGAGCGGTGTCTCGGGGATCCTGGCGCCGGTCCTCACGACGATCCTCGCGTTCCTCGTCGGCGGGCTCGTGATCGCGCTGACGGGCAAGAACCCGATCAAGGTCTACCACGCGATCTGGCTCGGCACCGGGTTGAACTGGTTCTTCGAGGTCGGCAGCTACTCGGCGCGCATCCCGTTCACGACGGCGCACATGTGGTTCCCGTGGAACACCTCGTCGATCGCCGCGCAGAACCTGCAGCAGACGCTGCTGCTCACGACCCCGATCATCCTCACCGGCCTCGCCGTCGCCTTCCCGTTCCGCTGCGGCCTGTTCAACATCGGCGGCCAGGGCCAGTACCTCGTCGGCACGATCTTCGCCGTCTGGGTCGGCTCGTCGTTCGTCGACCTCAACCCGTTCCTGCACGTCATGCTCGTGCTCGTCGTGGCGACGTTCGCCGGCGCCCTCTACGCCGGGATCGCGGGCATCCTCAAGGCGACCGTCGGCGCACACGAGGTGATCACCACGATCATGCTCAACTGGATCGCGGTATGGGTCGGCGCGTACCTCTTCGGCCAGGGCGGGCCGCTGCAGGGGTCGCAGCCGTCGATCCCGATCTCGAACGACATCGCCGACGGCGCGAAGCTTCCCGTCTTCTGGGGCCTGAAGCTCCTACAGGGGCTGTCGATCGGGATCTTCATCGCGATCGCGATGCTCGTCGTCTACTGGATCGTCATCAACCGCACGTCGCTCGGATACGAGGTGCGCGCGGTCGGCTTCAACCCGGAGGCGGCGCGCTACAGCGGCATCTCCGTCGCGCGGAACTACTTCCTCGCGATGGCGATCGCGGGGGCGTTCGCGGGGCTCGGGGGCGCGCTCGACATCACCGGCTGGAAGTACAACATCGGCGAGAGCGACATCCACGCGAGCACGATCGGCTTCATCGGCCTCGCGGCCGCCCTGCTCGGGCGCAACACTGCGCTCGGCGTGGGTCTCGCGTCGCTGCTGTTCGCCGCGCTCTTCAACGGCACCTCCGGTCGCCAGCTCGACCCGTCGATCTTCCCGCCCGATCTCGCGGGCAATCTGACGACGATCATCCAGGGGCTCGTCATCCTCTTCGTCGGCCTGAACCTGGGCGGGCTCTGGCTGTGGCTGAAGAGACGGAGGACAGCCTCGTGACCGCCGTCTCCGCCCGCTTCAGCGACGTCCGCCTGAGCGCGCCGCGCACGGTCGGCATCGTCGGCATCGTCCTCGGCTGCCTCGCGTTCTGGGCCGCGCTGCCGCCGCTCGCCGCACGGACGGAGGCGCTGCCGATCGCCGTCGGCATCCTCGCGATCGCCGCAGGGATCTGGGCGTGGTCGCGGGACGAGCGCCGCGTCGGCGGCGGGGCGATCGCGGCAGGGTTTCTCGGGATCGTCCTCGGCGTCGTCGCGATGCAGTCGTCGGTCACGAACCTCGACCAGGTGGTTGTCTGGAGCGCGCTCGGCGCCGCGACCCTGCGCTACGCGACACCGCTGACGTACGCCGCGATCGGCGGCCTCTACTGCGAGCGCGCAGGCGTCATCAACGTCGCGCTCGAGGGGATGCTCTTGACGGGCGCCTACTTCGGGATCTTCGGTGCGATCGAGTCCCACCCGTGGGCCGGCAAGTGGGCCTGGGTGATCGGGATTTTGTGCGCAGCCGCGGCGGGGATGGCGATGGCGACGATCCATGCGATCTGGGCGATCCACTTCAAGGTCGACCAGATCATCTCCGGCACCGCGATCAACTTCCTCGCGGTCGGGATCACGGGCTACCTGTTCATCAACCGCTACGGCGACACCGGCACGCCGGGGAACGTCCCGGACTACGGCATCCCCGACGTGCACCTGGCCTTCCTGCAGAACTGGTACTTCATCGGGCCGATCTTCGGGCAGCTCAACCTCATGATCTGGCTCTCGTTCTTGCTGCTGATCGGGACGTACATCTTCGTCTTCCGCACGCCGTACGGCCTGCGGCTGCGGTCCGTCGGCGAGCACCCGCGGGCGGCCGACACGGTCGGGATCAGCGTCTACAAGATCCGGTACATCGCAGTGATCGCGTCCGGTGCGATCGCCGCGCTCGGCGGCGCGTACCTCTCGCTCGGGTTCGTCCACTCCTTCAACGAGAACATGACGGCCGGCACCGGCTTCATCGGGCTCGCAGCGCTCGTGTTCGGGAAGTGGCGGCCGTTCCCGACGTATGCGGCGGCGCTGCTCTTCGGCTTCTCGAGCGCGCTCGCCGACCGCCTGCCGATCGCCTACGGCAACCAGTGGGGAACGCTCTTCCAGGCGTTGCCGTACCTGCTCACGCTCGTCGCGGTCGCCGGCGTGATCGGCCGGTCGATCGGCCCGGCCGCCGCAGGCCGTCCGTATGTCAAGCAGTAGGCGCGGCGCCGGCCGCGCGGCGATCTTCTTCGGGCTGCTTGCCGTGCTCGCCATCCCCGTGGGCGTCGCCGTCTCGCAGTACGTGAAGGGCGTGAAGCTCCTGCAGTCGCTCTACATCGCCGTGCCGGTCGCGGCAGGGCTCGCCCTGATCGCGCTGGCGGCCGCGCGCCACGCTCGCTTCGTCCGCGCCCGCAGCGTCTACGGCGAGGGCGGCAGGTGGCCGACGCGCTTCGCCTGGGCGGGCGTCTACGCCGCCGCCACCGGCGGCATCGCGCTCGCCGTCTACGGCGGATTGCGGGCGGCGCAATAGCGACGCTACGCTGAGCGCGCCGTGTTCGAGATCGGAAACAGCCTCCGGGAGGCGCGTGTTCGGCGTGGGCTGGATTTCAACCAGGCCGAGGTCGCGACGAAGATCCGGGGCAAGTATCTGCGCGCACTCGAGGACGAGCAGTTCGAGATGCTGCCCGCGGAGACGTATGTCAAGGGCTTCCTGCGCACGTACGCGGAGTACCTCGGTCTCGACGGGCAGCTCTACGTCGACGAGTACAACTCCCGCTTCGTCAGCGACGAGTACAGCGAGGCTCGCGCGCGACGGTCCGCGGCGCGGCCGCAGCGACGCAACCGGCGGATCGAGACGAACGTCGTGCTCGTCGCGCTCGCGACGATCGTCATCCTCACCGTCATCGTCATCTCGGCCTGGAAGGCGAGCGGCGGCGGCAACGCGCCCGCCGTCAAGGCGACCCCGCCGGCCGCGACCCGCCCGAAGAGCGTCCCGCCGCTCTTCCTCGTGACGGCCGTGCGCGGCACGACGCACCTGACGGCACGCCGCAACAACGCACGCGGCAACGTCGCCTTCGACGGCACGATCGCGAAGGGCGACCCGGCCCGCGCGATCCGCGGCCACAGGCTGTGGGTGCAGATCGACACGCCCGAGAACCTCCGCATCCGCGTGCGCGGCAAGCTCGTCCACGTCCCGGGCCACAAGCCGCAGGTGATCATCATCACCCCGACGGGTTGGCGGCCCGCATAACGAGCCGTCGGGCCACGATCGTCGCGACGGGCTCCGAGCTCGTGCGCGGCGACCGGCACGACCGCAACGGGCCGTTTCTCGCGTCGTCGCTCCTGCGCCTTGGGATCGACCCAGCGCGGATCACGATCGTCGGCGACGACGCCGCCGACCTCGAGCAGGCGCTGCGCGAAGGGCTCGACGACGACCTGCTCGTCGTCTCCGGCGGGCTCGGCCCGACGCACGACGACCGGACGATCGAGCTGCTCGCGCGCGCGGCGGGCGTGGGGCTCCACACCGACGAGGACCTCGCGGCGCAGATCGAGGACATCTCGCGCCGGGTGGCGACGCGCCTGAACCGCCCGTACGCGGACTTCGAGCACGGGGTGCGCAAGCAGGCGACGATCCCGGAGGGCGCCCTCGTCGTCGGCCTCGCCGGCACGGCGCCCGCGGTCGTCCTCGAGGCGGAAGGCACGGTCGCGGTGGCGCTGCCGGGGCCGCCGCGCGAGCTGCAGGCGCTCTGGCCTCGCGTGCTCGAGACCGACCCGATGCGCCGTCTGCTCGAGCGCGCACACGTGCCGGAGCGACGCGTGCTGCGGTTCTACGGCGCCTCGGAGTCGGAGGTCGCACAGGCGCTCGCCGCCGCGGGCGGCGAGGGCGACGGCGTGGACGTGACGATCTGCGCGCGCGACTTCGAGATCCACGTCGACCTGTTCGTGCAGCCGGGCGCCGAGGCGCGTGCCGACGAGCTCGAGGTGGGGCTCGCGAGCCGGCACCTCTTCTCGCGCGAGGAGACCGGGACGGCCGAGCTCGTGCTCTCGCTCCTGCGCGAGCGCGGGCTGAGGCTCGCGACAGCGGAGTCGTGCACGGGCGGGCTCGTTGCCGCGCGGCTCACCGACGTGCCGGGAGCGAGCGACGTCTTCGCCGGCTCGATCATCGCGTATTCGAACGAGGTGAAGGCCGCCGAGCTCGGCGTGCCGGAGGAGGTGCTGCGCGACCACGGCGCGGTGTCGGCCGAGACGGCCGCGGCGATGGCGGAGGGCGCGCGTGCGCGGCTCGGCGTCGACGTCGCCGTTTCCGTGACGGGCATCGCGGGACCCGACGGCGGCACCGACGAGAAGCCGGTCGGCCTCGTCTACCTGCACGCAAGCGGCCCGATGGGCGAGCGCCGCCGGCGGTTCGACTTCCCCGGCGACCGCGCGACGATCCGCGGCCGTGCGACCGTGGCCGCGCTCCACCTCGTGCGCGCATTAGTCACAGATTCGTTGCAGACGTGACACGCGACTCCCGGTAGCGTCGTGGGGGATGAACGGCTCAGGCTCTTCTGCGCACTGCAGCTTCCCGGCGAGGCCGTCGATGCGCTCGCAGCTTGGCAGGCCCGGCACCTGTCGGCCGGGCGCACGGTGGGTGTACGAATCGTCCCGCCGGAGCACCTGCACGTCACGCTCGCGTTCCTGGGCTCACGCCCGGCCGCGGACGTGCCCGCAATCGTGCGCGAGCTCGCCGCCGCCTCGGCGGCGGCCGCGCCTCCCGTCCGGCTCCGCAGCGGCCGGTACCGCGAGACGAGGAGCGTGGGGATGGTCCTGCTGGACGATCTGGACGGCGCGGCGACCGCCGTCGCGGTCGACCTGGGCGAGCGCCTCGAGCGCCTCGGCGTCTATCGCCGCGAGCAGCGTCCGTGGCTCCCGCACGTCACGGTCCTGCGCTTCCGCGAGCGGCCGCGCCTCGCCCCGCCCGGGCCGGAGCTGGGCGAGCTCGGTGTCGTCCGGTCGGCGCTCTACCGTTCTGCGCTCGGCCCCGCCGGGGCACGCTATGACGTACTCGAATCGCTGCCCCTCGGGGGCGTAGGAGGTCGGTAGACGGATGGATCGCGAGCAAGCACTCGAGACGGCGCTGGGGCAGATCGAGCGCCAGTTCGGCAAGGGCTCCGTGATGAAGATGAGCGACCAGGCCCAGGTCGCGATCGGCGCCGTCTCGACCGGGTCGCTCTCGCTCGACGTCGCGCTCGGCGTGGGGGGCCTGCCCCGCGGCCGCGTCGTCGAGATCTACGGCCCCGAGTCGTCCGGCAAGACGACGCTCGTCTACCACGTGATCGCAGAGGCGCAGCGCCGCGGCGGGATCTGCGCGTTCATCGACGCCGAGCACGCGATGGACCCGCTCTACGCGAAGCGGATCGGCGTGAACATCGACGAGCTGCTCGTCTCGCAGCCGGACACGGGCGAGCAGGCGCTCGAGATCTGCGAGCTGCTCGTGCGCTCCGGCGCGCTCGCCGTCGTCGCCATCGACTCGGTCGCCGCGCTCACGCCGAAGGCGGAGATCGAGGGCGAGATGGGGGACTCGCACGTCGGGTTGCAGGCCCGGCTGATGAGCCAGGCGCTCCGCAAGCTCGCCGGCACGCTCAACCAGACCGACACGATCTGCCTCTTCACGAACCAGCTGCGCGAGAAGATCGGCGTCATGTTCGGCAACCCGGAGACGACGCCCGGCGGGCGCGCGCTCCGCTTCTACGCCTCCGTCCGCCTGGACATCCGCCGCATCGAGACGCTGAAGGAAGGCGTCGAGGCGATCGGCAACCGCGTGCGCGTGAAGGTCGTGAAGAACAAGGTCGCGCCGCCGTTCAAGCAGGCCGAGTTCGACATCATCTACGGCGAAGGCATCTCCTGGGAGGGCACGGTGCTCGAGGTCGGCCTCGAACGGAAGGTCGTCCAGAAGTCCGGCTCGTACTTCTCGTTCGGCGACGAGCGGCTCGGGCAGGGCCGCCAGAATGCGACCGCGTTCCTCAAGGAGCATCCGGACGCCGTGCAGGGGATCCTGCGCGCGATCCAGGCCTCCGTCCCGCCCGAGCAGGTGATCTCCGCCCGGCTGCTCCCGCAGGCGGAGGTAGGTGCGGAGGCGACGGCGGTCCTCGACGAGCAGGAGGAGACCGCAACCGTCTAGCGCGGGGAGGACATGCCGGAGCGCGACCCCATCGAGATCGCGACGCGCGCTCTCAGGCATCGTGACCGCTCGCGTCGAGACGTCGACGATCGTCTCGCGCGGGCCGGGGTCGACGCCGACGAGCGGCTGGAGGCGCTCGACGCGCTCGAGCGCGTCGGCTATATCGACGACGAACGGTTCGCCTCCGCGCGGGCGGGCGCGCTTGCGAGCCGCGGCTACGGCGACCGGTGGATCCGCGCCGACCTGGCCGAGCACCGGGTCGGGGCAGAGACAGCCGCAGCGGCGATCGCGGCGCTCGTCCCGGAGGCGGAGCGGGCCGCGGCGCTCGTCGAGCGCCTGGGGCGGACGCGGAAAACGGGGGCCCAGCTGGCGCGGAAAGGGTTCGGCGAGGAGAGCCTCGAGGCAGCCCTCGGCATCGACGTTGCGGGGTGAGCGGCCGGGGTTGTAGAGTGTTCGGCCTACTCATTCCCTTTTTGCCTGCATAACGCCCATTCCGCTGAACTCACACATTTCTTGAACCCGTGAACTCATCTCGAATCCACCGGCACGACTCGCAGGGCACGTTCAGACAGAGACCCTGACCTGAGATGACACGGCGCACGCGCGGCGTGCGCCCCGGAAACGCCGGACGGCGGACGAGCGTCGTGCGGGCGACCAGCCCGTAGGAGCGTGCATGCTCGTCGTCGTCGCAGTCCTGATCGCAGTCGCAGCTGGAGCGGCCGGAACGCTCGCCCTGCTGCGCCGTTTTGCGGGCTCGCGGCTCGAGGCCGCGCGGCGCGAGCGCAACCTCCTCCTCGACGAGGCCCGCCGCGACGCGGAGGCGACGCGGCGGGAGGCGGCGATCGAGGCCCGGGAGCAGGCGATCAAGCTGCGCAGCGAGGTGGAGGCGGAGCTGCGCGAGCGCCGGGACGAGGTGGTGAAGATCGAGGATCGCGTGCTCGCGAAGGAGGACGACATCGACCGGAAGCTCACGGAGCTGGTGCGTCGCGAGCAAGGCGTCTCCGACCGCGAGGTGCACCTCCGCCAGCTGCAGGAGGAGATGAAGGAGCTACGCGACGCGCACCGGCACGAGCTCGAGCGGATCTCCGGGATGACGACCGGGGAGGCGCGCCAGCGAATCCTCGACGAGTCGGAGGAGCAGGTCCGGCACGAGCTCGCCGGCCGCGTCCGCCAGCTGGAGGCGGAAGCCGCCACCGAGGCGAGGCGGCGGGCGCGAAACCTCGTCGCCGACGCCCTGCAGCGCGTCGCTGCAAGCGCGGCCGCCGAGACGACCGTCACGCTCGTCGAGCTGCCCTCCGACGACATGAAGGGCCGCATCATCGGCCGGGAGGGCCGCAACATCCGCGCGCTCGAGCACCTGACCGGCGTCGACTTCATCATCGACGACACGCCGAACGCGGTCGTGCTCTCGTCCTTCGACGGGATCAGGCGCGAGATCGCCCGCATGACGCTCCTGAAGCTGATCGAGGACGGCCGGATCCATCCAACCCGGATCGAGGAGATGTACTACCTCTCGAAGGCCGAGCTGGACGAGCACGTCCGGCAGGCCGGCGAGCAAGCGGTGTTCGAGGCCAACTGCGGCGAGGTGAACGAGGAGCTCGTGAAGATCCTCGGCAAGCTGCGCTACCGGACGAGCTACGGCCAAAACGTCCTCAAGCACACGCTCGAGGTCGTCCACCTTGCGGGGATCATGGCCGCGGAGGTCGAAGCCTCGGTCCGGACGGCGAAGCGCGCCGCGCTCTTCCACGACCTCGGCAAGGCGATGACGCACGAGGTCGAGGGCTCGCACGCGCAGATCTCGACCCAACTCGCCCGCCGCTACGGCGAGAGCCCCGCTGTGTGCCACGCGATCGAGTCGCACCACTACGAGGTGCAGCCGCAGACGGTCGAGGCTGTCCTGCTCATCGCCGCCGACGCGATCTCTGCCTCGCGCCCCGGCGCGCGCGGCGAGAGTCTCGAGCACTACGTCAAGCGGCTGGAGTCGCTCGAGCAGCTCGCCTCGCGCCACGAGGGCGTCGAGAAGGTGTACGCGCTGCAGGCCGGCCGCGAGATCCGCGTGCTGGTCAAGCCGCACGAGATCGACGACGACGGCGCCGTGCTCCTCTCGCACGAGATCGCCCGCGAGATCGAGGAGCATCTCGAGTACCCGGGTCAGATCAAGGTCACGGTCATCCGCGAGAGTCGTGCCGTCGACGTCGCTGCGAACAAGCTCGAACAGCGCCGCAACGGCCGCCTCGGCGACGGCACCGTCGAGCGCGTCGACGCCGCGTGAGCCCGAACCTGGTTCGGCTCCAACCGCAACCGACGGCCATGCGCTCACGTTCGTCGGCTGTCTGCACGAACCAGGTTCGCGCGTCTCGACCCGGCGCTGCGATTGCGAACGTGCCGGCGCGCGAGGACCGTCAGCGCTGAATCAGGTTCCCGAGTCCCGCACCGCCGCCCGCTACGACGGGCAGACGAGCTGGTACGAGTCGTTCGCGTCGCGGCCGCGCTTCGCAGCGCTGCGCGCCCGGCGACACCGACCCGCCCCTCTGCCTCGCGCTCCGGGCCCGTAGGCCGGCCTGATCCGGCGCCGGGGGTCGCCGCCCCCCAGTCGGTGCCAGGCACCGACAAGTCGACTTCGCACGAACGACCCGTCCGTTCTCGACAGGCGTCCGGTCGCCGGTCACGGACCGGGCGCGCGTCAGGCGTGCGTCGCCGGCTCGCGAGCGTGCGTCGCGTCCGTCGTCTGCGCGTCGAGCGAGTGACCAGTGGCCGGGTCGAAGAAGTGGAGCATCCGCGTGTCGAGCTCGAGCCGGGCACCACGTCCTTCGCGCACGTCGGCACCCCGCGCCACCCGGGCGATCCAGGCGCTGTCGCCGCGCTGGAAGGCCGCCGCCTCCGCCGCTTCTTCGCCGGCCATCTCCTTCAGCGCTTCGGTCTCGACGGCCTCCGCGTCCACCTTGAAGTGCAGGAACACCTCGGCGCCCATGTCCTCGCGGATGTCGATCGTCACGTCGAGCACCGCCGCCGCCGACGTGGGGCCGTCGCCCTGGACGAGCCGAATGTCCTCCGGCCGGATGCCGAGCACGACCCGGCGACCAGGACGCGCGTCGACCGTGCCGGGCGGGACGACGACCTCGTGCGGGCCGAAGCGCGCCGCGACCGCACCGTCGCGGTCGACGAGCTCCGCCTGAACGAAGTTCATCGCGGGCGAGCCGATGAAGCCGGCAACGAAGAGGTTCGCCGGCCGGTCGTAGAGGACCTGCGGCCGGTCGACCTGCTGCAGGACGCCGTCGCGCAGAACACAGACGCGGTCGCCGAGCGTCACCGCCTCGCTCTGATCGTGCGTGACGTAGATCGTCGTGACTGCGAGATCGCGCTGGATTCGGGCGATCTCGGCGCGGACCTGCACGCGCAGCTTCGCGTCCAGGTTCGACAACGGCTCGTCCATGAGGAACGCCTGCGGCTCCCGCACGATCGCGCGGCCCATCGCGACGCGCTGCCGCTGTCCCCCCGAGAGATGGCGCGGGCGCTTCGCGAGCACCTCCTCCAGGCCGAGGATCCCCGCCGCCTTCTCCACGCGGCGGCGGATCTCGCGACGGTCGAAGCCGCGCATCTTCAGCCCGAAGCCGATGTTGTCGTACACGTTCATGTGCGGGTAGAGCGCGTAGTTCTGGAAGATCATCGCGACGTCCCGCGCCTTCGGCGGTAGCCCGTTCATGACCTCCCCGCCCAGCCGGACCTCTCCGTCCGTGATCTCCTCCAGGCCGGCGACCATCCGCAGCGCGCTCGTCTTGCCGCAACCGGAAGGGCCGACGAACACGACGAGCTCCCCGTCGGCGATGTCGAGGTCCAGGCTGTCGACCGCGCGCGTCCCGTCCGGGTAGACCTTCGTCAGCCGGTCGAGCTCGATCGTCGCCACCGCGGGAGCGTAACGGGTCACGATACGTTCGGCACGAACCTGCTAGATTTTCGCGCCGCCATGGCCGCCCGAGGCCGCCACCGGTACCTCGCGGAGCGACGAGGGTTCCTCGCGACGCTTCTGATCTCGCCTGCGGTCCTCTTCATCGGCCTGCTCGTCGGTGCGCCGCTCGGCCTCGCGATCTACCTCAGCTTCACGGACGCGACCGCCGGCTCCCTCAGCGGCAAGTGGCTGGGCCTCGGCAACTACCGGGCGGCCCTGCACGACCAGATCTTCCGCGACGCGCTCTGGCACACCGTGCTCTTCACCGTCATCTCGCAGGCGGTGGTGATCGTCTGCGCCGGGCTCCTCGCGCACGCCCTCGTCCGCCGCTTCCGGGGCCGCTGGCTCCTCCGGTTCCTCGTGCTCCTCCCCTGGGCGGCGCCGATCGCGCTCACCGCGATCGGCTTCCTGTGGTTCTACGACCCGCAGGCGAGCATCTTCACGTGGTTCCTCGTCCACCTGCACCTCGTGGACAGGTCGAACGCCCCGAACTGGCTGGGCACGCCGCACGCGGCGATGTCGTCGATCATCACGGTGCAGGCGTGGCGGGTCCTGCCGTTCGCGACCGTGATCTTCCTCGCCGGCATCTCCTCGATCCCGCAGGAGGTGGACGATGCGGCGGCGATCGACGGTGCGACCGGCCTCAAGAAGTTCTGGTACGTGTCGCTGCCGCTGCAGCTCCCGATCGCGATCGTCGCGATCCTGTTCGGGATCGTCTTCACGGCGACCGACATGGTCGTGCCGTACATCCTCACGAACGGCGGGCCGTTCAACTCGACGCAGGTCCTGACGACCTACGCCTTCCAGACCGGCATCAACGCGGGCAACATCGGCGAAGGCGCCGCCGTGGCGCTGTTCATGCTGCCACTGCTCGTCGTGGTCACGATCGGGATGCTCTTCTTCGCCCGCCGGGCGGAGGTCACGTGACCGGCCGCTGGCGTCACCACGCGTTCGCGTACGCCGTGGCAGTGCCGTTCGCGATCGTGCTGGCGTTCCCGTTCTTCTGGATGGCGGTGACGTCGTTCAAGCCGGAGGCGCAGGTGTACGACCCGACGAAGGTCTGGACGTTCCACCCGACGCTCGCGAACTACGGCTTCCTCTTCCATCACACCGGCTATCTGCGCTGGCTGCGCAACTCGACGTTCGTCGGGATCATGGTCGTGCTGATCACGCTGGCCGTCGCGATCCCTGCGGGCTATGCGCTCGCGCGCCTGTCCGGCCGCGTCGGTCGCTCGCTGGGCGTGGCGATCTTCCTGACGTACCTCGTCCCGCCGACGCTCCTCTTCCTGCCGCTCTCGCGCGTCGTCTCGAAGCTCGGGCTCAGCGATCGCCTCTGGGCGCTGATCCTGGTCTACCCGTCGTTCACGATCCCATTCGCGATCTGGCTCTTGATGGGCTTCTTCAAGGCGATCCCGCAGGAGCTGGAGGATGCAGCGCTTGTCGACGGCTGCTCGCGCCTCGGCGCGCTCGTACGCATCGTCCTGCCGGTGTCGCTGCCCGGGATCATCACCGTCGTCATCTTCACGTTCTCGCTCGTGATCAACGAGTTCGTCTACGCGATCACCTTCATCTCGAGCTCGACGAACCGCACCGTGACGGTCGGCGTCCCGACCGACCTGATCCGCGGCGACCTGTTCAACTGGCCCGGGATCATGGCCGCGATCCTGATCCCGAGCATCCCACTCGCCCTCGTCTACAACGCGTTCCTCAACCGCTTCATCACAGGCTTCACCGGCGGAGCATTCCGCTAGCCAGGCAAGGACAGAAAGGGGGAGCACATGCCGGACACCACCGATCAGCCGGCCACAGAGCAGTCCGGAAGCACCGGGACCCGCATCAGCAGGCGGGAGCTCTTGAGAAAGGCGGGGGCAGGTGCGGTTGCGCTCGGTGTCGCCGGCTCGACCGCGCCGTTCTCGTTCGCGGGACCGCTGCGGTACAAGGGCCGCTGGCTCAAAGGCGACCTGTCGATCATCCAGTGGGTCCACTTCGTACCGGCGTACGACGACTGGTTCGACAACACGTGGGTCAAGCAGTGGGGCCAGGCGAACGACGTCCAGGTCAACGTCGAGCACATCAACAACACCCTGCTCGACACGCGCGCCGCCGCCGAGGTCGCGGCGCAGAGCGGGCACGACCTGTTCTTCAACCTGCACCCGATGGCGTCGTACGAGGACCAGGTGATCAACCACGCATCGATCATCAACGAGGTGCAGCGCAAGGTCGGAAAGTACGGAGCGCTTGCGAAGCTGTCGACGTACAACACCAAGACGAAGAAGTACTTCGCGATCTCGGACAACTACGTGCCGGATCCCGTCGTGTGGCGGCACGACCTCTGGAACGCGGTCGGCGAGTCGCCGGCCACGTGGGATCACGTCGCGAAGGCAGCGCCGAAGCTGAAGGCCTCCGGGCACCCGATCGGCATCGGGCAGTCGCAGGAGCTCGACTCGAACATGGCGCTGATCGCGTTCCTGATGTGCTTCGGGAGCTTCATCCAGGACGAGCACAACCGCCCGACGCTGCAGTCGAAGAACACCGTCGAGGCCGTCAAGTTCATGGCGAGCCTCTACAAGTCCGGCGAGGACGCCGGCATCTTCGGCTGGAACCCGGCGTCCAACAACAACTACATCTACTCAGGCACCGGGTCGATGATCCTGAACGCGATCTCCGCAACCCGCACGCCGGAGGCGCAGCACCTACCGTTCTCCGACAACCTCTGGATCTGGCCGATCCCCGCCGGGCCGAAGGGCCGGCTCGGTCTCGAGCACGTGATGGGGTGCTACTCGATCTGGAAGTTCGCAAAGAACAAGGAGAACGCCGAGAAGTTCCTCGCCGACTTGTGCATCCACGGGAAGGACGCGACCGTCGCGTCCCAGCTCTACAACTTCCCGAGCTTCCCCGATGCCTTCCCGTTCAAGAGCATCCGCAAGCTCGCGGCGGAGGACAAGAACAAGCCGAACGGGAAGTACACGATCCTGACCACGATCGCGGAGAAGTACACCCACAACATCGGCTACCCCGGGACGACGAACGCGGCGATCGACGAGATCTTCTCGAAGTACCTGATCCCGCAGATGTTCGCCCAGGTCTCGCAGGGAAAGCTCAGCGCCCAGGACTCGGTTCGCGACACGATGAGCGTCGTCAAGGGCATCTACTCGAAGTGGAGGAAGCGCGGGAAGATCTAGTCAATCGTCAGACAGATCAGGCAGCCAGAAGTGGCCGGGGTGGACGCGCTCGATCCACTCGGCGAGCAACCGGCGCCGCTCGCGGCCGAGGTGCGGCAGCACGGCCGCGAGGTCCGCTTCGTCCTTCGCCCGCGCGTGCTTCGCCTTGAAGAGCAGCACGATCTCCGGCCGCTCGTAGGGGATCCCGTCGGGCGTGTGCTCGATCACTTCGTCGTAGCGGAGTCGGATCGTCTCGTCGCGGCGGGCGATCCACGTGTCGCCGTCCGAAGGCTCGCGGAACACGTCGACGCGCCAGACGCGAGCACGGCGGTCGAGACCCCAGGTCTGGTGGACCGTCACCATCAGCTCGGCGCCCGCGTCCGTCGCGACCGGCTCGGCAATGCCGGCCGTGACGACGTGGAAGTCGAGCTCGCCGAGCGCCCCCGCGACCTCGCGGAACCGGTTGGCAGGCACGGCCAGCTCGAGATCGTCGTGCTCGCGACGCTCGCGGCCGAGGAACAGGTCGATCGCCCACCCGGCCGACACGCGCCACGGTACGTCGATGCCCTGGAGCCTCCGGGCGGCCTCGGCGGGCGTCCACGCCTCCCAATCGGCGTCGTCCGGGTGCACGAAGGCCACTGTACGGGGGCGGTACCCTGTCGGGCCATGCGCCGGTACCACGTGACGACGTTCGGGTGCCAGATGAACGCCCACGACAGCGAGCGGATCAAGGGCATGCTCGAGGAGCTCGGGCTGGGGGAGGCGCCGACCGCCGACGAGGCGGACGTCGTCGTCTTCAACACGTGCACGATCCGGGAGAAGCCGGACACGAAGCTCGCCGCCTATCTCGGCGAAGCTGCCGCGCGCAAGCGCGAGCGCCCCGACCGCGTGATCGCCGTCGGCGGCTGCTACGCGGAGGCGCAGCGTGAGCGCATCTTCGCGCTCTATCCGGCGGTGGACGTCGCGTTCGGCCCGGGCTCGATCGCGCACCTCGGCGAGTGGCTCGGTGCGGGCGGGCACGGAGTCGCGCGCGGACGGTTCGGGCTCGACGACCGCGCCTTCGCGGCCGAGCTCCCGCTGCACAACGAGCGGTCGTTCCAGGCGTGGGTGCAGGTCTCGATGGGGTGCAACAGCAAGTGCTCGTACTGCATCGTCCCGGCGGTGCGCGGCCGTGAGCAGAGCCGCCGACCCGGCGAGATCCTCGCCGAGGTGCAGCGGCTCGCGGCGCACGGCGTCCGCGAGATCACGCTGCTCGGCCAGAACGTCAACTCGTGGGGGCGGGACCTCCTGCCTGGCGTCAAAACCGAGTTCGGCGAGCTGCTTCGGGCGTGTGACGCGGTCGACGGGATCGACCGCATCCGCTTCACGAGCCCGCATCCGAAGGACTTCCGCGACCCGGTGATCGCCGCGATGGCGGAGTGCGCCTCGGTCTGCGAGCACGTGCACCTGCCGGTGCAGTCGGGCTCGTCTCGAGTGCTGAAGGCGATGCGCCGGACGTACACGCCCGAGCGGTACCTCGCGCTCGTCGAGAAGATGCGTGCAGCGATCCCCGACGTCGCGTTCGGCACCGACATCATCGTCGGCTTCCCGGGCGAGACGGAGGACGACTTTCGCGCGACGCTCGAGGTCGTCGAGCAAGTGGGATACGACAGCGCGTTCACGTTCGTCTACTCGCCGCGGGCCGGCACCGAGGCCGCGGCGATGCCCGACCAGGTTCCGCACGAGGTGAAGATCGAGCGGATGGAGCGCCTCGTCGAGGTCGTGCAACGCGGCGCCCGCTCGAAGAACGAGCAGCGCATCGGCCGCGTGGAGGAGGTACTCGTCGAAGGACCGTCGCGCACCGATCCCACGCTCCTCCGCGGCCGTACGAGGCGCAACACCACCGTCAACTTCACCGGCGACGCGGCGGCGGGTGAGCTCGTGGACGTGACGATCGAGGCCGCGACCTCCACGACGCTGAAGGGCACGCAGCGGCTGCGCGCCGCCGCCTAGCCTTCAGGCATGCGGGTCCTCGTCACAGGCTCCTCGGGCCAGATCGGCACGAATCTCGCGCTCCGGCTGCAGCGGGACGGTCACGACGTCTTCGGCGTCGACAAGCGACCGAATCCGTGGGTGCCGGACGCGTTCCCGACGCTGCTGCAGGACCTGGCCGGGCACTACGCGGCGTTCCGAGGCGGCATCAACGGCGTCGAGTACCCGGAGGTCGACCTGGTCGTCCATCTGGCCGCGCACGCCAAGGTGCACCAGCTCGTGCGGCAGCCGCATCGCGCGCTCGAGAACGCGATCATGACCTTCAACGTCCTCGAGTTCGCACGCGGCCTGAACCTGCCGCTCGTCCACTCCTCGACGCGGGAGGTGTACGGCGACGTGCACCGGTTCGAGGAGTACGCCGAGGAGGCGGCGGACTTCGCGTACACGGAGAGCCCGTACTCGGCGTCGAAGATCGCGAGCGAGGCATTCATCTACTCGTATGCGCGCTGCTACGGCCTGAACTACCTCGTCTTCCGCTTCTCGAACGTCTACGGGCGCTACGACAGCGACCTCTGGCGCATGGAGCGCGTGCTCCCGCTCTGGATGCACCAGCTCTCGCGCAGCGAGCCGATCACGATCTTCGGCGGCGACCAGAAAGTGCTCGACTTCACCTACGTCGACGACTGCGTCGACGGCATCGCCCGGGGCGCCTATGCACTCGCCGCCGGCACCGCCGCCAACGAGACGATCAACCTCGCCTACGGCCAGGGGAACACCCTCGTGCGCGCCGCCGAGCTGATCGCGCAGGAGCTCGGTGTCGAGCCGTCCGTCACGATCGCACCGTCGCTCCTGGGCGAGGTGACGCACTACGTTGCGGACGTGCGCAAGGCGCGCGACCTGCTCGGCTGGCGGCCGCAGACGCCTCTCGACGACGGGATCCCGCGTGCCGTCGCATGGTTCAGGGAGTGGCGCGCGCAGCACCCCGAGGAGGATCGCCCGTTCGTCCGCCAGCAGGCGGCCGATGAGGTCGAGCATGGCTTCAAGCTCCCCGCCGGCGCAGGCGCGTAGCCGACACGTCCTCGCGCTGTTCGGCCCGACCGCGTCCGGGAAGACGGCGGTCGCGGGGCTCCTGCGCGAGCGGCTCGACGCCGAGGTCGTCTCCGCGGACTCGGCGGCGCTGTACCAGGGCCTGCCGGTGATCACGGCCGCGCCCGGTTACCCGGCGCGACTCGTCGGCATCGTCTCGCTCGGTGACGACGTGTCGGTCGGCGAGTACCAGCGGCTCGCACACGAGGCGATCGACGAGTGTGCGGTGCCGCTTGTCGTCGGCGGGACGGGGCTGTACTTCCGTGCGGCGCTCTCGGCGCTCGAGCTGCCGCCACCCGCTCCGTCCGAGCGGCGGGCCTTCTGGCAGGGCGAGTACGACCGGCTCGGCCCGGCGGCGGCGCACGCCGTGCTCGCGGCGCGCGACGCCGCGGCCGCGACGCGCGTGCACGCGAACGACCGCAAGCGGGTCGTGCGCGCGCTCGAGCTGGCCGAGTCGGGGCACTCGCTCGCGCCTCCCGAGGACCGGCTGTGGACGGCCGACACGCGGCTTCCGACCACGATCGTCGCGCTCGATGTCCCGCTCGAGGAGCTCGATCGGCGCATCGCGGAGCGGACGCGCGCGATGGCGGCCGCGGGCGCCGCGGACGAGGCGCGGCGCGCGTGGGAAGGACCGCTCTCCGAGACGGCGCGCAAGGTCCTCGGGCTGGAGCAGTTCGCGACGCTCTCGGAGGACGATGCGGTCGCCGCCGTCACCGCGGCGACCAGGCGGCTCGCGCGCTACCAGCGCAAGTGGCTGCGCCGCTTTCGCGGCGCGGTTAGGGTCGACGGCAACAGGGCTCCGTCGGAGGTCGCCGATGAGATCGTCGCGCTGGGACGCGAACGGCAACGTCTACCTGGTCACTGAGGAGCCGCTCACGCCGGAGCGTGTCCGCGCGGAGGTAGGCGACGCGGACGGCATCATCGAGGTCGCAACCAGTGGGCCGGACTGGGTCGAGATCGCGATCTGGAACCCGGACGGCTCCCGCGCCGAGATGTCGGGCAACGGGACGCGGATCGCAGCGCGCTGGCTCGCCGAGCGGACGGGCGCGGCCCACGTGACCGTGCGCGTCGGCCCGCGCGAGGTCCGCGCACGGCTGCTCGAGGACGCGCTCGTCGAGCAGGACATGGGGGAGGTCGTGGTCTCGGCGCCCGAGGAGGCGGACGGGATCGGGTTCGTGGCGGTGGACGTCGGCAACCCGCACGCGGTCGTCGAGGGCGACCCCCGCGATCTCCCGCGCGTGGGCCCGCTGCTCGAGGTGCACGAGCGCTTTCCGCAGCGCACGAACGTGCAGGTCGCGCGGGTGCTCGACGAGCGGACGATCGAGGCGCGCGTCTGGGAGCGCGGCGCGGGGGAGACCGCGTCGTCGGGCACGAGCGCGGTCGCGGTCGCGGCCGCGTTCGGCCGCTCGTCGGCCCGCATCCGCTTCCCCGGCGGCGACCTCGACGTGCGCTTCGAAGGCCGCCGCGCGTTCCTGACGGGCCCGGCGGAGCGAGTCGGCTAGGAGCCGATCTCGAACTCGCGCAGCGCGTCGTTCAACGACGTCTTCAGGTCTGTGGACTCGCTGCGACGGCCGATGATGAGCGCGCACGCGAGGTGGTATGTCCCTGCGGGGAATCTCTTCGGGCGCGTGCCCGGAACGACGACCGAGCGCGGCGGGACGTAGCCGCGGTACTCGACCGGCTCGGAGCCGGTGACGTCGATGATCGGCACCGACGCCGTCAGCGTCACGTTCGGCGCGAGCACAGCCTCGCGGCCGATCCGGACGCCTTCGACGACGATCGAGCGCGAGCCGATGAACGCGCCGTCCTCGACGATGACCGGCCGCGCCCCGGGCGGCTCGAGCACGCCGCCGATGCCGACGCCCCCGGCGAGGTGCACGTCTGCGCCGATCTGCGCGCCGGAGCCCACGGTCGCCCACGTGTCGACCATCGTGTTCGGCCCCACCCACGCGCCGATGTTCACGTACGACGGCATCAGCACGACGCCGCGCGACAGGAACGCCCCGTACCGGGCCGTCGCCGGTGGCACCACCCGCACGCCGAGCTCGTCGTAGCCCGTCTTGAGCGGGATCTTGTCGTGGTACTCGAACGGCCCCACCTCTCGCGGCTCCATCTGTCGCCCGCGGAAGAAGTCGAGGATCGCCTCCTGCACCTCGCCGTTGACGCGCCAGTCGTCTCCGTCCGGCTCGGCGACGCGGACCTCGCCGCGGTCGAGCGCGGCGATCGTGTCTTCGGTGCTGGTCACAGCACCTCGCGCACGATGGCCGCCGCCTGCTCGCACTGCTCTTGCGTCGGCACGAGTGCGAAGCGCGCGTAGCCCTCGCCGGCTGCACCGAAGAACGATCCGGGCGCGACGACGATCCCATGTGAGAGGAGCCTGCGGGCGAACTCCTCCGAGGGGCCCCCGACGTCGACCCAGAGATAGAACGTCGCCGCCGACCCTGCGAGGCGAAGCCCGCGCTCCTCGAGCGCCGGCAGCAGCGTGTCGCGCTTGCGCCGGTAGAGCGCGCGCACGTCCGCGACGTGACGCTCGTCCGACCACGCCGCCACGGAGGCGCGCTGCACGAACTCCTGCGGTGCCGTGCCGACGGTCGGCCGGAACGCGCGCAGCGCGTCGCCGATCTCGGCGGATGCGCACACGAAACCGGAGCGGTAGCCGGTCATGGACGACCGCTTCGAGAGCGTGTTGAAGACGACGACGTTCGAGCGGTCGTCGACCTGCAGCGCCGACACGGGCGGCTCGTCGAACCAGAGCTCCGAGTAGGCCTCGTCGGAGCAGAGGAGGAAGCCGTGCTCCTTCGCACGCGCCGCCAGCTCCTCGTAGAACGAGAGCGGCGCGACCGCCCCGGTCGGGTTGTTCGGGTAGCACACCCAGAAGAGCGCGATCTCGTCCCAGGCGTCGAACGAGTCGAGATCGGGCAGCCAGCCCCCGTCCTCTGCCAGCGGCACGGTCACGATGCCGCCGTTCGCGAAGAGCGCGCCGCGCTCGTAGACGGGGTA
>Ga0075425_100000521_pt1 | contig 36050 bp, 29 predicted proteins | sample SoiMethybrSBSTD4_FD_75300 | JGI IMG/M metagenome (GOLD analysis project Ga0075425, IMG submission 75300) | Bulk soil microbial communities from a Populus tree surrounding site in Tennessee, USA - Soil MetaG P. TD hybrid SBSTD4 | ecosystem: Environmental > Terrestrial > Soil > Tree plantation... | reverse complement strand
ATCGGCGCCTGGCAATCGTATGGGTCGCCGCTGCAGCAGATTCTCCAGTCCCTGCAGAACGTTCCGTATCAGCTCCAGCAACTGCAACAGCAACTGCTGCAGTTGCAGCAATTGCAGTATCTGAATCATCAGCAGGTGCAGCAGTTGCTCCAGATCGTTCCGGCGCAACTTCAGCAGCTTCAGCAGGTGGTTCAGTTCATTCCTCAACAGATCCAACAATTGCAGCCACAGGCGTTCGGGTCGCCATTCGCGCTCAGCGGCGGCAGCCCGTTTCCGGCCTCAACGGTCAACCCGTTCGCGGTTCAGTCAGGCCCGGTGATGTAAGACGGCGAAGCCGAATAAGGTCTGCGGTCGATCGGCGATCGGCCGCAGGCCGCGCCCACCAATGAGGTCACCTTCAAAGGAGAAATCGATGCACGAGTCACTTTTCGGATCGGCACCGCCAATGTGGACCGGGTCACCAACACCTGGATTCGGATGGCCTGCAGCGCCGGGCCCACTCTCTGCGAGCGGTCGCACGGGCGTTGCGGCAGGGTTCAACTCGCCGCAGTTTCCGCAAACGGGCGCAACAATAGCCGGCATGCCCGGTCCGCAAGCGCCTAATGGGTTCTCGCCCGAGCTGTTCGGATTCGGAGCGCCACCGGCGAACCTGTTGCCGTCAGCTCCTGCAGCAACCGGCTTCAACGGCGGACTCTTCCCGGGACCGACTCCGTTCGCGACGGCAGGCGCCTTTCCGGCGTTTGTCAACCCCGAGGTTGCGGCGGCCATCTACGGCATTCCCGGCTTGCTTGCCGCCGTCGCCGTAAGACGTGGGCAGCCAATGGGGCCAACAAACGATCAGGAGTGTGAGGATTTCCTGTACGACGCGCTCGAGTTGATTCCCGGCACAAGCGAAGTGGAAGTGCGCTGCGACAGCGGCCGCGCCACGCTCACGGGCAGCGTGCATCACAAACGGCTGAAGCGGGACCTCGGTGAGATTGCCTGGACGATTCCCGCTCTCAACGATGTGCAGAACAACATCACGATTGCGACGAAGCGACGGTCGCGCGGCCGTGACACGGAGTCGCAGACCTCAGCGAGCGGACGGAAACAGGGCTGAAGAGAGGAAGCGCTCGCGACTTATTGCAGGCCCTGCCGAACCGCCGATCGCGTCGCTCGGGCATCGATCCAGTCCTCGACCGGGTCCACGACATACCAGCCGTGTTCCTGGTCGTAGTGGATCGTGCCAGACAGGATGATGCGCGCCCCGACCGGCGGTGGGGGCAGAGGGTTCGAAGGGTGAATGTCGGCCGCCGCGAGCGCCCCGCCGGTGTCGGCCAGTCGCACGCGCCATCCACCGCCGCGGCGAGCCCGCACGCGGACGACGCGGCCTGCAACGCTGATGTGTATTCGCCAAGCGCGCATAAACCTCAGTGCCGACCGATGGCGTATCAGCTAACGCGAGATGAGAGTACCACCGCTGAGATCTTCGTACAAGCGGTTCGAGCTTGAATCACGCGAAGAGAAACACGGAGGTGAACGGATAACCGATATGCAAGAGCAATGCTGCACTGACGCGGCTGGTTTCCGAATGTCGCCCGAACGAATCGCGCGAAAACAGGCGGAATTCGTCCCAGTCGCGTCCGAGGCAGCACGCGGCCGTCCGCCGTGTCTCGGTGAAGGGCGTTATTAGTCTGCCTTTTTTGAGATCTGCGCCCCGCGCTGCGCTTGCGCCGCCGGCACGCAGATCCGATACGCGCAGCGCGTGTCGAGCCTATTCCAGGAGGAGCGGCTCGACATCGCGCTCGATGGCTGGCGCGAACTGCGTGTTGCTCATGATGAGCCGCGCGCACGCATTCCACCGCAGGATCGCGTCGTCGTTGCCGCCGGGACGAATCGCTTCGGCGCGCTCGTAGCAGTCCATCGCCTGCCGCAGCCAGTCGTAGACGAGCGGGCCGCTGCCCGGCGACTCGTGGTGCAGGTGCGCCTTCGCTCGCCGTTCGTGGATGAGACCGGTGTAGTACTCGCGTTCGTAGTTGTCCTCCAGCCTCGCGACAGTCTGCCAGGCCCTCGTGACGCACGTCCGCCCGTCGTCGCCGAACTGATCGGTCAGCGCCAGCAGCAGCGTCGTCAACACCGGCTGGTTGGACGGATCGACGGCGAGCGCGTCCAGGCAGATGCTTTCTGCCTCGCCCGGCTCGTTCAACAGGCGGTAGCGTTCCGCCTTGGCGAGCGCGCGCGGAACCGCGTCGACCGACAACGCTTTCAACTCGAACTGCATGGCGACCTCCCGGAATCAGGACGGCGACGCGCGGTGGTTTGAAAAGACCCGCAGCAGTTTGGCGACCGGATCGTACAGCTGATCGATGACGCGCTCTTTCAGCGGAATCGCGGCATTGTCGGTGATCGCGATGTCCTCGGGGCACACCTTCGTGCAGCACTTGGTGATGTTGCAGTAGCCGATGCCGTGGGTGGTCTTCAGGTCGCGGGCGCGGCTCTCGGCATCGATCGGATTCATCTCGAGCGCCGCCGCGTAGACGAGATGCCGCGGCCCGACGAACTGGTCGAACATCCGGTGCTCGCGCAGCACGTGGCACACGTCCTGGCACAGGAAGCACTCGATACACTTGCGGAATTCCTGGACGCGCTCGGCGTCGACCTGCGCCATCCGCCAGGTGCCGTCGCCGTTGGCTGGAACCGGCTTGAAAGGCTTGATGGTCTTCTTCGCGGCGAAGTTCCACGACACGTCGGTGACCAGGTCGCGGACGTGCGGAAACGTGCGCATCGGCTCGATGGTCACCGGCACCTTGAGGTCGAGCTGGTTCAGCCTCGTCATGCACATCAGGCGCGGATGGCCGTTCACTTCGGCCGAACACGATCCGCACTTGCCCGCCTTGCAGTTCCAGCGCACCGCCAGGTCGTTGGCCTGCTCCGCTTGAATCTGGTGGACGGCGTCGAGCACCACCATACCCTCGGACACGTCGGTGCGAAAGTCGTCGAATCGGCCGTCGTTTCGCTCACCTCGCCAGACGCGGAACGTTGCGCTTGTGGCCATGGATCCTCGGTGACTACTTGATCGTCTCGATGATCGTTTTCAGCTCGTCGGGCATCGGTGGAATCGGTGCGCGCGAGACGTCCATGCGGCCGTCGGGTGTCTTGCGAACAATGAGATTGAACCCGCCGAACTGCGGATCCTTGTCGGGATAGTCTTCGCGGAAGTGTCCGCCCCGGCTCTCGCGGCGCTCGATCGCGGAGCGAGTCACCGCTTCGGACACCGTCAGCAGACTGTGCAGGTCGAGCGCGGCATGCCAGCCCGGGTTGTACTCGCGATGCCCGCCGACGCCGACACGCCGCGCCCGTTCGGCGAACTGCCCGAGGCACTCGAGCGCCTTCCGCATATCGGCGTCGTTGCGCACGATGCCGACCATGCTCTGCATCAGTTCCTGCAGCGCATACTGCACCTGGTAGGGACCTTCGCCGCCGGCGCCGCGCTCGAACGGCGCCACCGCCTCGGTCGCCGCGCGATCGACCTCGCGCTCGTCGATAGCGCCGGTCGGCGCCTTGCGTGCGAACGCTGCCGCGAACTCGCCGGCGCGTTTCCCGAAGACGAGCAGATCCGACAGCGAGTTGCCGCCGAGACGATTCGCGCCGTTGATGCCGGCGGCACATTCACCGGCCGCGAACAGTCCCGGCACGGTCGACATCTGGGTCTCCGCGTCGACGCGCACGCCGCCCATCACGTAGTGCGTCGTCGGCCCCACTTCCATCGGCTCGCGCGTGATGTCGATGTCGGCCAGCTGCTTGAACTGGTGGTACATACTCGGCAGCTTCTTCTTGATGTGCTCGGCCGCGTGCGGCAGCCGCTCCTTGATCCACGAGATGTCGAGGTAAACGCCGCCGTGCGGGCTGCCTCGACCCTCCTTGATTTCGCGGACGATGCACCGGCTGACGTGATCGCGGGTCAACAACTCTGGCGGACGCCGCGCCGTCTTGTCGCCCTGGGTATATCGCCACCCCTCTTCTTCGTTGTCCGCCGTCTGCGCGCGATAGTTCTCAGGAATGTCGTCGAACATGAAGCGGCGGCCGGTGGTGTTCCTCAACACGCCGCCTTCGCCGCGGACGCCTTCGGTGACGAGGATGCCGCGCACGCTCGGCGGCCAGATCATCCCCGTCGGATGGAACTGCACGAACTCCATGTCCATCAGGTCGGCGCCGGCGTCGTAGGCGAGCGTGTGGCCGTCGCCGGTGTACTCCCAGCTGTTGCTGGTGATCTTGAACGCGCGTCCGATGCCGCCGGTGGCGAGCACGACCGCGCGGGCGCGAAACAATTTGAACCGCCCGCGCTCGCGCTCGTAGCCGAACGCGCCGACGACGCGCCCGTCGTCCCTCAGCAGCTGGACGATCGTGCACTCCATGTGCACGTCGATGCCTTGATGGATGCCGTGATCCTGCAGCGTGCGGATCATCTCGAGGCCGGTGCGATCGCCGACGTGGGCGAGGCGTGGATAGCGGTGGCCGCCGAAGTTCCGCTGCAGGATGCGGCCGTCCTTCGTGCGATCGAACATGGCGCCCCACGCCTCGAGCTCGCGGACGCGGTCGGGTGCTTCCTTCGCGTGCAACTCCGCCATCCGCCAGTTGTTGACGTACTGGCCGCCGCGCATCGTGTCGGCGAAGTGCACCTGCCAGCTGTCGCGGTCGTCGACGTTGGCGAGCGCTGCCGCGATGCCGCCTTCGGCCATCACCGTGTGCGCCTTGCCGAGGAGCGACTTGCACACCAGCCCGACCGACACGCCGCCCGCCGACGCCTCGATCGCCGCGCGCAGACCGGCGCCCCCCGCGCCGATGACCAGGACGTCGTGATCGTGAGTCTGATATTCCATTCAGCAACCGGCGTCGACGGAACCACAGAGACACGGAGACACGGAGAAGCGCGGCGTCGGCGCGCGAGAGACAGCCTCACCCTGAAGGTGGCGTCGCAGAGAAGGCGCGGCCGCGTCGCGCGCCTCAGCTGCGTGCCTCTGCGTCTCTGTGGTTATCCGAGGCGCACTAACTGGGCGTGTACTCTGTCGCCGCATCTACACTCCGCTACAGGATCCGGAAGTCTGTCCACACGCCGAGCGAGCACAGGCGCACGTACAAATCCGAGAAGCCGACGACGAACAGGCTGCACCAGGCCCAGAGCATGTGACGCCGGTTCAGACAGCTGACGCAGTCGTAGACGCGCGTGCCGAGCGGGGCGCGCGACAGGTAGTCGACGCAGCCGCCGGTCACATGCCGCATCGAATGGCAGCCGAACAGATAGCCGCCGAGCAGCACGACGTTGATCGTCAGGACGATCGTGCCGACGCCGATCCCGAACCGCACCGCGCCGGTCGCCGCGTCGGTGAACCACATCGCCTGCCACGCGTCGAACGCCAGAATCATCAGGACGAACACCGAGATGAACAGCATGTAGCGGTGAATGTTCTGCAGGATCAGCGGAAACGAGTTCTCGCCCCAGTACGTCCCGCGCGGTTCACCGACCGTGCACGAGGGCGGATCGGCCCAGAACGCCTTGTAGTAGGCGCCGCGGTAGTAGTAACACGTGAAGCGGAAGAGCGCCGGAATCGGCAGGATCAGCAGTGCCGGCGAGAACGGCAGCCACACCGGCCACGCCGCCGGCCTGGGGCCGAACCAGGCGTGCGGCGACGGTCCGAACAGCTCCGGCGAATAGAACGGCGAGATGTACGGACCGAACGTGTAGTGGTTCCCCTGGAACGCCGCCCACGTCGAGTAGACGACAAACGTCGAGAGGCCGAGGAACACCACGAACGGCTGGATCCACCAGGCGTCGCGACGCGCGGTGTGTCCGAATCGCGTCGAAACCAGCGGCAGAGAGACGGCGGGCGAATCGGGCATCGACGGATCCTCCACTCACGACGTGGACGCGACGCCGAAGGACATGCAACCCGACTGTTCGAGGAGCGGCGCTACGATACCGGGACCGGGCCGAAGATTTCAAGCGGTCTCGCGGCGGCGGTCGGCACCGCCGCTCGATCGCCTAGTGCCGATGCGCGTCAGGCATCCCCAGCCGGTTGACCGTGTCGCCTTCGAAATCGAACTCGATCAGGACGACCGGCTCTTGTCCAACCACCCATCCGTCGTGGCCAGGCTCGATGGCGACGATCTGCGGTGCCTTGTGCTCCACGACACAGCCATCGGCGTATTCGATGTGAATCTCTCCGCGTGCCAGGAAGCCGACATGGGCGTGCATGCAGAGGTCGCTGCCGACGACCGGTTTCATGTCGGTCGACCAGCGAAATCCCGGCGGATAGATCATGCGTTTGACGCGCGCGGCGCCGGCGCGTCCGACGTCGAGTCGAACGTGTCCGACGTAGCGGTGCGTCGCTCCCCGTACCGCGGCGACCAGCGCATCGGTGGTAGTCTGGCGTTTACGCGCGGTTGGCTGGCGTTTACGCGCCGGCTTCGCCTTGTCCGTCTTTCTGGCCGCTCGCTTCTTTTTTGCCACGGTGCCTCGCTCTCAGGCGGATTCTCTCACGGAGCGTTTGGAGGAGGTGTGGAATGGTGGCCGTCAATTGCCGCATCCCGTTCTGGATCGTCGCCGGCGTATCCGCGGCATGCGTGCTGCTCCTCGGAGCCGTCCGGCCGCGCGCGGCCGGATGCGATCCGGCAGGCAACGTTCAGTTCATCTGTGATCAGCTCGCCCCCGAGGATCTGGTGCTGGTCCCCGGCGGCAACTGGGTGATTGCGTCGGGGATGGCGGCCAACGGCGCGATTCGGGCGATCAGCGTTCGCGACCGCGCGACCACCGTACTGTTCCCCGCGGCGGCGGCCAAAATGCGGCCCGACACGAAGACCTATCCGTCGTGTCCGGGTCCGCTCGATCCGGCCGCCGAAAAAGACACGTTCCGGGCGCATGGTCTCTACATTCGCGGCGGAAGGAACGGGGTCCACACAATGTGGATGGTCCACCATGGGGACCGCGAATCGATCGAGGTCTTCGAGCTCGACGCGCGCCCGCGGCCGCCGGTGCTCACCTGGACCGGATGTGCCGTTGCGCCCGATCCGGTTGGCCTCAACTCGGTCGTCGGCCTGGCCGATGGTGGCTTCGTGACGACGAATTTCTCGCCGCGCGGTCAGGACGCCGCCACTCGCACGAAGATGATGGCGGGTGAGAACAACGGCGAGCTGTGGGAATGGCACGCCGCCAGCGGCTGGCACAAGGTGCCGGGCAGCGAATCGGCGGGCGCAAACGGCCTCGAGATCTCGAACGACGGCAAGTGGCTCTACATCGGCGGCTGGGGGAGTCAATCGGTGATCCGCCTGTCGCGCGGCCAGACGCCCGTCAAACGAGACGCGGTACCCGCCGGATTTCGCGTCGACAACGTTCGCATGATGCCCGACGGATCGATCCTGGCCGCCGGCCAGGGTGGCGCGGCGCCGGCGCAGACATCGCACGTCGGCAGGTGGAACGCGAAGACGATGAAGTTCCAGGAGCTGATTCGCTATCCGTACGGCGACGCGTTCAGTTTCGGAACCGTGGCCATCCAGGTCGGAAAGGAGATCTGGGTGGGCGCAGTCCGCGGCGATCGCATCGCGGTCTTTCCCGCGACGCAGCAGTCACAGTAGCGCCAGGACACCCGGTTCGTCGAACGCGGTCCTCGAGGTTCAGCGCGGTGCAGCTGCGGGAGCGGCGCGCGGCGGCGCAATCGTCCCGTAGTCCCAGTGCTCGTCCGCCTTGCCGTCTTTGATCCGCCACATGTCGAACCACGTCGTCGTATAGGTCTTACCCGGCGTTCGCGGATCGGGAAGCTCGCGCACGATTGCGACCACCACGCGATCGGCTTCGGCGGTTACCGCGACGATCTTCGTCCGCCAGCTGTTCCGGTCGGGAATCGGCTGCGCCGGCCGGCCGCCGAAGAACTTCATCACCGGGTCGAGACCCGACGCGACGTTCGGGTTGTGCTGAATGTACTCCTTCGTGAGGTACTTCGGGGCGTCGTCCCAATGGTTGGCTTCGAGCAGGTCGCGCATGATGTGCAGCACGACCTGCTTGTTGGCGTTGAGTTTCGGATCGGGGCTGGTGAAGAGCGACTCCGGATCGCGCGATCCGACGACGGGCGCCTGCGCAAAGGCGTGCGCAGCGGCAAGCGGCATCAGGATTGTCGCGACGAGGACCAGACGAATGCAACAGTGTTTCATGGTTGTCCGTTAATGAAATCAGCGGCCCGGGATCATGATGTGGGCAGTGGACGTGCCCGAGTTCATGATCCACACGCCATTCTCGCGCCGCTGTTCGGGAAGACCGAGCGACGCCTGCGTCGCGCCAGGAACCGCGATCGTGACTTCGTGCGCGGACACGTGATCTTTGTCGGCGCCCGACATGTGGTACCACACTGAACCGAGCGATCACCTCGCTTCGCGCAGTATACCGGGGTCGCGTTCGGCGTTCGGCGTTCGGCGTTCCGGGTTCTCGTTCTGGGTGCCGGGTTCCGGGTTCTGGGGTTCTGGGGTTCTGGGTTGAGGTTCTGGGTTCGGAGGACCCGAGAACCCAGAACCCAGAACCGAGAACCCAGAACCGAGAACCCAGAACCCAGAACCCAGAACTGAGAACGCCGAACCCCGAACGCCGAACCCCTACTGTCCGCCCGGCCGCTGGTCGACCTGGAAATAGTGGACCTGGCCCTCCTTGCTGCGCGGCGTCATCGCCATCCGTATGCTCTTGCCGGTGTTGGCGCAGCTGGTGGCACGGTGCCAGCGTTCTTCGTTGGCATTGATCACATCGCCCATTTCGCCATGCACCAGCCCAACCCCGGAGATCAACGCGCAGACATTGCCGTACACATTGATCCAGAGCTCCACCATGTTGGCGTGCCAGTGGCCCCAGTTGGTCACCGGCGGCAGTTCCTTCAGGCTCGTTCCGATGTTCAAGTTGGAAGACGTGTGGCCGTCGTACAGGAAGCGCTCGCCGGTGCGCTTCGAATCGCCATACTCGGTCACGTTGAAGAACGGTACGTTGAACGAGTCGTAGCCGCCGGTCGACGTGATCTTCGTCTTGATGTACGTGTAGCCGGGGATGGGCGTCGGCGTTTCGTTTTCCGGATACGACGGCACTTGCCCGGCGGGCGTGTTCCGGTAGTAGATCGCCGGCTCGCTGCCGACGGTCTCCATGCAGTAGGACAGCCGTGGCGCGACGTTGAACGCCCAGCCCTTCGACAAGACCTTCGGCTCCTGGCCGTCGATGGTCATCTTCACCGCGCCGCTATACACCCACCCGAAGACGCGATCGTCGGCGTAGAACAGGCACTTCGCCTTGTCGCCCGGCGCCATCTGCACGTAACGCCCGTCGAAGTCGCGCGTCAACACGACTTTCTCCTCCCAGCGCGCCTCGCCGTGGTGCGACTTGAGAATATCGGCGATATGCCAGATCGGCCTGTTGACGCCGGTGTACGGCGTCTCCGGCGTCTTCTGAGCTGCCCACACAATCCGTTCAGGGCCGTTTTCTCCGCCAGCCTGGGACCACCAATTCGTCTCGGGTCCTTTCGCGGGCGCCGCTGCCGCGGCGGCCGGCGTCTGACCCGGGGCCGGCGCCGCCACCAACGCCATCGCCAGCGTGATCCACGTGGTGAGTGACTTCACGGGAGCCTCCTGTCGTCATGCGAGAAAAACGGCTCTGATGTTACGCCGTCAGGATAGAGGCGGATTGAATTTGTCACAACCGTCGCGGCGGCTTCGGGATAATCTTCCCCTCGAAAGTCGCCGTGCCATGAGACTGGGCCGTTCGCCGTCGCCGGTCGTCGTCGCGTTATTCGCTGCTGTTGCCTGGCTTGCAGCCGTTCGCGCGGCGCCGCCGGCCTCCGACGAGTACTTTGTCTACGTCGGCAGCTACACGGATCCGCCCTCGGACTCGAAAGGCATCTACGGTTGGCGGTTCTCGCCGGCCAGCGGCGGCGTCGCGCCGCTGGGCCTCGTCGCGCAGACGGTGAACCCGGCATACGTGCACGCGACCGCCGACGGCAAGTTCCTGTTCGCGACCAACTGGCAGACGACAAACGCTGCGAAGGCCGATACGGTAAGCGCGTACGCCGTCGACGCGAAGAGCGGAGCGTTGAGGCCGCTGAACACGGCGAGCGCCGGCGGAGGTCTCCCGAACCAGGTCGTCGTCGATCCGCGCGGTACCATCGCGGCGGTCACGAACTACGGCTTTCGCACCGCGGATCTGGATCGCAACAACTCGTCGTTTGCCGCCCTGAAGATTCGTCCCGACGGTACACTTGACGGTCCGCTGTACGTGGACCATTACGCCGGCCCGGCATTGAGCGCGGGTCAGACGACCGGTGCACACACGCACGGCGTGGTGTTCACGAAGGACGACCGCTTCGCATTCGTCGCCGAGCTCGGCCTCGATCGCATTTATACCTACCGCGTCGATCCGGCGACGCCTGCGCTGACACCGTCGACTCCGCCTTTTGTCACCGTGGCCGCCGGCTCGGGGCCGCGCCGGCTGGTGTTGAGCCCGACCGACAGGTTTCTGTACGTGAACCACGAAACCGATTCGAAGGTGAGCGTCTTCAGCGTCGAGAACGGGCGCCTGACCGAGATTCAGCAGATATCGACCTTGCCGGCGGAATTCAGCGGGCGGAACACGACCGCCGAAATCGAGATCGACAAATCAGGACGTTTCCTGTACGTCTCGAACCGGGGCGCCGACACGATCACGATGTTCGCGGTCGACCCCGCCAAGGGCACGTTGACGGCGCGCGAGTTCGTTCCTGCCCTGGGCCGTACGCCTCGCAACATCAGAATCGACCCGAGCGGGCGATACCTGTTCGTCTCGAACCAGGGCTCGAACAACGTCGTCGTCTTCGCGATCGATGCCGCGACCGGCAGGCTCACGCCGACCGGGACGGAGTTGAAGATCGATCAACCGGCGTCGGTGTTCTTCGTGAAAGCCGCGACGGCCGCGCCCCGGCAAATCACCTGGACGTTCGATCGGCTGGACATGATCGGCGGCGTAGCGACCACGGTCGAAGGCCATCCGAGGATTATCGACAGTCCCGCCGGCAAAGCAGTGGAGTTCGACGGCGTCGGCGATTCGCTCCTCATCGAACAGCATCCGCTGGCCGGCGCGGAGACGTTCACCTTCGAAGCGATTTTCAGGCCCGACGGCGGCGCGAATCAGCAGCGCTGGTTCCACCTGGCCGAGATCGATCCGAAGACCGGCCTCGCCACGAGCGTCGAGAAGACGACGACGGAATCGAACGCGCGACTCTTGTTCGAGATACGCGTCGTCAACGAGAAGGAGTGGTACCTGGACGCGTTCATCAATGGCCCTGGCTACAGCAAGGCGCTGATGTTTGCCGACAAGCGTCACCCGATTGGTCGGTGGTATCACGTCGCTCAGGTCTACGACGGCCAGTGGTACCGCAGTTACGTCAACGGCGAACTGCAGGGTGAAGCCGAGGTCGCGTTCACGCCGCAAGGGCCGGGTCGCGCCTCGGTTGGTGTCCGGATGAACAAGGTGAACTACTTCCGCGGCGCCGTCGCGAAGGCACGCTTCACGTCCGCCGCGCTGCCGGTGTCCGAGTTCATGACGGTGTCAGGAAAGTGAGATTCGATTCAATGGCGCGCGAAGGCTTCAGCCGAGCGATCAGCGGACGCCGCGTCGGCTTCGCGCTGTTCTGTCTCGCCTTGTCCGGTACTCCGACGGCGCAAGTCCGCGCGCCGGATCAGGCGTTGATCAGTCCGGACGGCAAAGACTGGCCCACTTACGGCGGCTCGTACACGTCGCAGCGCTATTCCCAGCTGAAACAGGTCACGAGCGCCAACGCGTCACGGCTCGAAGCGAAGTGGGTCTATCACGTGGCAGGCAGCAACGAGCTGGAGCCGACGCCAATCGTGGCCAACGGCGTCATGTACATCTCCGGGTTCAATCGCATCGACGCGCTCGATGCGCGGACCGGCAACATCATCTGGAGGCACCAGCGTCAGCCAGCTTCCGTGGCGAGCCAGCGCGGCACAGCGATCTACGGCGACAAGGTCTACATGGCGACGTCGGACAGCCATCTCGTCGCGCTCGACGCGCGCACGGGCGGCGTGCGATGGGACGTGAAGGCGGAAGGCGGATTCACGATCAGCGGCGGCGCGCCGCTCGTCGCAGACGGCAAGGTGCTCGTTTGCGGCAACAGGCCGCATGGCTTCATCCAGGCCTACGACGCAGAGAGCGGAACATACGCCTGGACCTGGTCGTCGGTGCCGACGCAGTCCGAGGATCCGGCGTATGCGACGTGGGGAGGCGCGACGCCGGCGGGCGCCCCCATCTGGGTGAGCGGTTCGTACGATCCCGAGCTGAGCCTGATCTACTACGGCACCGGCCAACCCGATCCGCAATGGACCGGCATCGCGCGGCCCGGCGACAACTTGTACAGCGACTCCATCGTCGCGCTCGACGTGAAGACCGGCAAGATGAAGTGGCATTTCCAGAACACGCCGCACGACGTGCACGACTGGGATTCGCTCGAGTCGCCGGTGCTCGTCGATGCCACGTTCCGCGGCCAAGCGCGCAAGCTGGTGCTGCAGGCGAACCGCAACGGGTTCTACTACATCCTCGATCGCGTCACCGGCGAGTTCCTGCAGGGGACGCCGTTTGTCGACAAGTTGGACTGGGCAACCGCGCTCGACGCGAAGGGACGGCCGATCGTCGCACCGGGGCACGAGCCGACCGTCGCAGGCAGCGTGACCTGTCCGTCGACTGCAGGCGCGACCAACTGGCCGCCTCCGACCTACAGCCGCGATACCGGCTATCTCTACGTTGTCGTCGCGGAAGGATGCGGCATCAACGTGATCACGTCGAGCACCGTGCCCGATTCGGCGACCGGATATTACGAGAGCCCGCATGCGCCGTGGCAGGCATACGTGCGCGCGATCGACGCGCTCACCGGGAAACGGATGTGGGAGTACAAAGCGGTCCGATCGAACCATTACGGCCCGGGATTGCTGTCGACGGCCGGCGGGATCCTGTTTGCTCCCGAGCAGTTCGGCCAGGTGAGCGTCCTCGACGCGAAGACTGGCAAGTCGCTGTGGCACTTCAACACGGGCGACGTGATTACGGCCGCGCCAGTCACCTACAGCGTTGACGGCGAACAGTTTTTCGCGATCGCGTCAGGCACCAACGTGTTCGCCTTTGGCTTGTCCGATGGCCGGTAAGGAACCGCGCATGAACGCCGCTGTTTTGTTTACCGGGGCGCTCCTGTGCGCCGTCGCCCCGCTGGTCGCCCAGCGCGGCGCGCCGCCCGGCCCTGCGAATCCGTTTCTTGGCAAGACCGAGGCTGTCGCCGAAGGCGAGACCTTGTACAACCAGCACTGCACGACCTGCCACGGCGCCGGCGGCAGCGGCGGAACCAGTGGACCGGCGATCGTATCGGGCGACCGCCTCGACATCGGCGTATCCGACGCGCAGACGTTCAACATCATCAAGAACGGCGTCACCGGGACTCCGATGTCTCCGCAGCGAATGCCGGAGTCGGACATCTGGAAGGTGGTCACCTATATTCACGCGCTGCGCGGGGCCGCGATCGACAACCCCCTTCCGGGCGACGTTGCGCACGGCGAACAGGTCTTCTGGGGCAAAGGTCAGTGCGGCACCTGCCACATGATGAGCGGTAAAGGCGGGCTGACGGCACCGGATCTCTCGAACATCGCCGGAACTCGAAAAGCGAGCTCCATCTCCGATGCGCTCACCAAGCCGCAGCATCGTGTGTATGGGAGCGGCGGGGCACATCTGCAGGCGCTGCCCGCCATGGATTCCTACTTACCGGTGTATGTCACGACCGCGGACGGAAAGATCATCGAGGGTGTGCTGCTGAACGAAGACAGCTATTCGGTGCAGATGATCGGGAACGACAATCAACTGCATCTCTTCGATCGCGCCACGCTCCGCCGCGTCGTCGTCGAGCCGAGGAGCCTGATGCCGACCAATTACGACACACGGCTGACGCCCGACGAGTTCAAGGACTTACTTGCGTTCCTGACGCGGCAGGGCCGGCGCGCACCGAGTCGTTAGAGTGCGTTTCAAAATTAAAGGTCGCGCAGCCCTTCAGGGCTGCCCGGCGGCCGTTTCGCAGGCCTGAAGGCCTGCGCTACGAGAGGCCGCCGGCGATTCGGCAACGCACTCTTATCGCTACGTGCCACTCGCGTCCAGCGTGAACGCAAAGAGCTTTGGCGACGAGGCCGGTGTCGCTGGAGATGTGGCCGGACTCGATCCGCGACCGCCATCGGGTGACGATGGCGGCAAACCGACACCACCCATGAAGGCGACGTATTGCTTGCCATCGACCAGATACGTGATCGGAGGTCCCATACCCGTCTTCGTTTCCATTTGAAGTTCGAACACCTTCTTGCCGTTCTCGGCGTGGTAGGCGATGAAGCGTCCGTCCGGAGCGACTTGAAACACCAGGTTGCCCGCCGTCGTGAGGGTGCCGCCGAAGCGGGCACCGCCCACGGGCGCGCGCCATCGCTCGGTTTGCGTCACGGGGTCCCACGCCAGCAACACGGTTCGCTGCCCATCGACCGCTGTCGGCCCGATTGCCGGCGGTTTGGGGCGCGTCGGCCTGGCACCGCGCGCGAGACCCTCGTTGTGTCTGCCGGGCTGATAGGAGAAGTCGGGGTTCACCGCGTAGTTGGAGCCGCCGTCGATCGTGGCGGTGAAGTAAACCAGACCGGTATTCGGATTGAACGACATCGTGCTCGAGGCGTGAGCGCCGACCTCGTTCGGGAACAACTCGACGGCTTCGCGGTCGTATTCCGCTTCGGGATTGACCATCGGACGGCCGGTTCCCGGCTCCAACCCTTTGGCCCATGTGACGCGTGCGAAGGGTTGACCTGACACGAACGCGCCGGTGACCCGATCGAGCACATAGAAGAAGCCGTTCTTGCTCGCCTGCATGATCACCTTGCGCGGCTTGCCGTTGATGGTCAGGTTCGCAAGCGTCAGTTGCTGCGTGCTGTCGAAGTCCCACGAATCACCGGGCACCGGCTGGAAGTACCACACCATCGCCCCGGTGTCGGGCCGGACCGCGAGAATCGAGCACACGTACAGGTTGTCCTTGTTTTCCCTGTCCGCCGGTTTGCCTCCGAGCGAACGCAGCGATTGCGGCCAGGGAGCGCCGTTGCCGGTACCCACGTAAATGAGGTCCAGTTCCGGGTCGTAGGCCAGGCCGTCCCACACCGTCGCGCCGCCGCCTCGCTTCCACCAGTCGCCGCTCCACGTGGCGGCGGCTTTCTTCAGCGCCGGGTTCTCGAACGGTTTGCTGGGATCGCCAGGCACCGTATAGAAGCGCCAGGCGCGGCGTCCGGTCATGGCGTCATAGGCGTCGAAGAATCCGCGAACGGCGTACTCTCCACCGCTGGCGCCGATAATCACTTTCCCTTTGGCAATGCGCGGCGCCATGGTGAGCGTGTAATCGTCCTGAGGGAAGGCGACGCGCGTTTCCCAGACGACCTTGCCGGTGTCGGCATCGAGCGCGTCGAGCCGTCCGTCGATGATCGGCGCGATGATCAGGTTCTTGTAGAGCGCCAGGCCGCGATTCACCACACCGCAGCAGACTTTCGGCCTCACGGCTGTCTGGTTCACTTCCGGGTTCCAGCGCCAGCGCTCTTTGCCGGTGCGCGCATCGACCGCGAACACGACGCTCCAGTTGGTGATGCCGTAGATCGTTTTGTTCCAGACCAGCGGCGTCGCGAGTTGTCCCCCACCGGACGATCCCAGATCGTAGGCCCACGCCAGTCGCAGCCGATCGACGTTGCCCGCGGTGATCTCTTTCAGCGGGCTGTATCGCGTCTCGGCGAGATCGCGACCGTTGGTCAGCCACTCCCCGCCGCCAGCCCCGGCGTGCCGCAATGCGGCATCGTCCACCGCCGGTGCTTGCGCTGACGCAAGACAGGCGAGCAGCCCGCAGGCGACCAGACCGATGACGGCGAAGCGTCGAACATTCATCGTGCGAACCCTACCTTTCGGCATGCGGACGCGTGCTAGGATCGCGCGGCTGTCGATGCGCGTCAACCGGTCGACTCGACACGCGATGCCTGCGACGATCGTGCTCGCACTGGGCATGATCGCCCCACCGACGAGTTCGGAATTTGTCTTCGAAACGGCGCCGTTCGCGAGCGCGCATGCCTCGACGATCGTCGAGACACGTGACGGGCTCGTCGCCGCATGGTTCGGCGGCACGCGTGAGGGCGCAGCCGACGTCGGCATCTGGCTCTCGCGGCACGAGCGCGGCAAATGGACGGCCCCGATCGAGATCGCGACGGGCGTGCAGCCGGACGGCACGCGCCATCCCTGTTGGAATCCGGTCCTGTTCGGCGTGCCCGGAGCCGAATTGATGCTGTTCTACAAAGTTGGACCGAGTCCGCAAACCTGGTGGGGCATGGTTCGAACCTCGCCCGACGGCGGGCGAACGTGGAGCGAGGCGCGGCGCTTGGCGGAGGGGATTCTCGGTCCGATCAAGAACAAGCCGGTGCGGCTTCCCGACGGCGCGATCGTGGCCGGCAGCAGCACCGAGTCGACCGATCGCCCGAGCAAATGGCGCCTTCACTTCGAGCGCACGACAGACGCGGGGCGCACGTGGACGACGTCGCGACCAGCGGCGGACGGTGATCGCGAGATCGAGGCCATTCAGCCGAGCATCCTGGTGCATCCCGATGGCAGACTGCAGGCCGTCGGTCGCACGCGCTCGAAGCGCATCTTCGAAACCTGGTCGACCGACGGCGGGCGGACGTGGAGCGCCGTTGCGCTCACGTCGCTGCCGAACCCCAACTCGGGTATCGATGCGGTGACGCTGCGCGACGGCCGCCAGCTGATTGTCTACAACCACACGACCGAGGGGCGTTCACCGCTGAACGTCGCGGTGTCCCGGGACGGAAAGACCTGGACGCCTGCGCTTGCGCTCGAAACCGACGCGGGCGAATACTCGTATCCGGCGGTGATTCAGAGCGCCGACGGCCTGGTTCACATCACGTACACGTGGAAGCGACAGCGGATCAAGCACGTCGTCGTGGATCCCGCCGCACTGCACTGAGCGATCGAGGCAGACGAAGGAGGCGCACGTGGTGGCTCGCGTCAATCGCCGGCAGTTCGTTCGAATCGGCGGCCTCGCCTCGGGCATCGCCACCGGCCTGCCTCGCTTCGCGTTCGGCGGGGCCCTGGACGATCGCAGCGATCGGACGGTGAGGCTGAGCGGCGACGGCCTCGGTCTGACCCCCGCGCAATACACGGCGCTGCTGAATCAGTTGGTCGAGGCGGCGGGCTTCGCACCGGACTCTTATTCGCTCGGCGGCGTCGTCGAGCAGCTCGAGGCGGAGTGCGCGCGTGTGCTGGGAAAAGAGCGCGCCATCTTCATGCCCACCGGAACGCTCGCCAATCACATGGCGGTGCGAGCGCTCGCCGGCGGATCGAGCCGCGTCATCGTCCAGGAGGAGAGCCACTTCTACCAGGATGAAGGCGATTGCGCGCAGACCCTCAGCGCGCTGACGCTCATCCCGCTCGCGCCCCGCCGCGCGACGTTCACCGCCGATGACGTGCAGCGCGTGATCGATCAGACGAAAGCCGGCCGCGTCGTGTCGCGCCTGTCGGCCATCGCGATCGAGTCGCCGGTGCGCCGCAAACAGGGCGAACACTTCGATGCCGCCGAGTTGAAGAAGATCATCGCGCTCGCGCGGCGGGAAGGCCTTCGCCTGCATCTCGACGGCGCGCGGCTGTTCCTGCAGGCCGCCTACACCGGAGAGAGCGTTGCCGATTATGCGCGCCCCTTCGACACGGTCTACGTCTCGCTCTACAAGTACTTCAACGCCGCCTCGGGCGCGATTCTCGCGGGACCGCGGGAACTCCTCGACGGCATGTATCACGGCCGCCGCATGTTCGGCGGCGGGCTGAATCACGTCTGGCCGTTCGCGATCGTCGCGCACCACTATCTCGACGGCTTCAGCGATCGCTACAGCCGGGCAGTCCGCACCTCCGAGGAGTGGATTCGCGCGCTCGGCCGTCACGGCGCATTCACGATCGATCGCGTGCCGTCGGGAACGAATCTGTTCCGGCTTCGCGTCGGCGGAACCGATCCGGCGTCGTTCCAGCGGCGGCTCGCGTCGGCACACGTGATGCTCGCGCCGCCGCAGAACGGCTCGTTCCTCATCGGCGTCAACGAGACGCTGAACCGAACGACCGCTGCGGATCTGACCGATACGTTCGTCCGCGCGTTGGCGGGCTAGACCGGCATTTTCATTTTTCGACACGACGAGGAAAAGAAACGGAGGAGGAGCGATGAAACTCTATTTGGCACTCGCGGCGGTCGTGACGGTTGGCGCCCTCGCCTACGCGCAGCCACCCACCTCGTCCGCAGGCATCCATGTCGATCCCGCGAAGGTCGCGGAAGCGCTGGCGAAAGGCGGCACGCTGGTGACCAGGCCGGACTTGATCGTCCAGGGCAGTCACCGCGACAAAGCTGGCCAGGTGGAAGTCCACGACAAGGAGACCGACGTGCTCCATATCCTCGAGGGCGAGGCAACGTTCGTCTACGGAGGAAAAATGGTGGGCGGCAAGGTGACGCGGCCCGACCAATGGCTGGGGACCGACATCACCGGCGGAGAAACGCATCACGTCGTCAAGGGCGATGTGTTCGTCATTCCCGCGGGCACTCCGCACTGGTTCAAAGAAGTACCCAATTCGATCAGCTACTTCGTCGTGAAAGTGGTCAAGTAGCGTGTTACGACCTGTCGGCCTCGTCGTCGTGCTGGGTCTCGCGCTGGCCGCGCAGCAGACGCGTCCGGCGCGGAAGACCGTCGTCAGCATTCAGGGACGGGAGTTCCTGATCAACGGACGCCCGACCTATGACGGGCGCTCGTACGACGGGGCGAGAGTCCAGGGGCTGTTGTTCAACTCGCGGATGGTGCAGGGCATCTTCGACGATCGGAACGCCGAGACCCGCAGCAGGTGGCACTACGCAGACGGTCCGTGGGATCCCGAGCGGAACACGCGTGAGTTCATCGACGCCATGCCGCTCTGGAAAGCCAAGGGCCTGCTGGCCTTCACGATCAACCTTCAGGGCGGCAGCCCGGAGGGATACAGCCGATCGCAGCCGTGGGTGAATTCGGCGTTCGAGGCCGACGGCGCGCTGCGACCCGACTACATGTCGCGGCTCGAACGCATCCTCGATCGCGCCGACGAACTGGGCATCGTCGCGATCGTTGGATTCTTGTATCAGGCGCAGGAGCGTCGGATGAACGACGAGCAGGCCGTCATGCGGGCGGTCGACGCGGCGACAGACTGGCTGGCCGACAAGGGATACACGCACGTGCTGGTCGAAGTGGCGAACGAGGCCGACAACGCCGGGTTCAAGTTCGATGTCGTCAAGCCCTCCGGAGGAGCGGTGCGGCTGATCGAGCGGTTGAAGGAACGATCGAAAGGCAAGGTCGCATCACCTGCAGGGCGGCTGCTCGTCAGCACCAGCCTCAACGGCGCCACCGTGCCGCCGGATTCGCTGGTGAACGTCGTCGACTTCGTTCTGCTGCACGGCAACGGCGTTCGCGATCCCGCGCGTATCACGCAGATGGTCGACGAGACCAGGAAGTTGCCGAGCTATCGCGGCCAGCCCATCCTCTTCAACGAGGACGATCATTTCGATTTCGACAAGCCGGAGAACAACATGCTCGCGGCGCTGCGCGCCTATTCGAGTTGGGGATACTTCGATTACCGGCTGACCGGCGAGCGGTTCGACGACGGCTACCAAAGCGTGCCGGTCAACTGGACGATCAGCTCGCCGCGCAAGCGCGCCTTCTTCGCGCTTCTGTCCAGGGTGACAGGCGTCGGCTCACCGTGAGAAAACACGGCCACAGAACTTCGCGATTGTGGCCCGAGCGACGTCCACCGGCACGTCGGACGGCACGATGCGATGTGCTTGCGAGCCGACGTCGCTGCTGATATAAGTCCCTGCTTAATCCCGTCTCCTCGCGGCATTGTTCCGTCTGGCCTCTTTAACCCCTTGGGAGGTCGCGATGATCCGCAGACACGTCGCTCTCGCGTTCGCGCTCCAATTCTTCATCGCTGCATCGGCAACGGCTCAAACCCAGGGGAGCCTGCGCGGGTACATCACCGACGAGCAGGGAGGAGCGCTGCCCGGCGTGACCGTCACCGCAACCGGCCCAGCGTTGATACAGCCGTCGACCGCAGTCACGGAAGCCGACGGCGCGTACCGCCTCGTCAACCTCCCACCGGGCACCTACACTGTCTCGGCCACGCTGACCGGCTTTGCCGGCTACCGGCGGACCGACATCCTGCTGCGCGCGGGCGCGAACTTCCAGGTCGACATCGTGATGAAGATCGGGGCGCTGCAGGAATCGGTCACCGTCGCCGGCGAATCGCCGATGCTCGAGGTCAGCAAGCCGAGCAACGTGCTGAACATCTCGGGCGAGTTCCAGCGCGAGATGCCGATTCAGGCTCGGCGCAACTGGAGTGATTTCCTCGAGATCACACCGGGCGTCCATTCGCGGCCGTTCGACGACGGCAGCGGCCGGATGGTGTACTTCGGTCACGGCACGGAGCATTTCGCGCACGTCGTGCAGCTCGAAGGCGCCATCGCCTCGAACTACCAGGATGCGCAAATCACCTATGTCGCGATGGGCGCCGACATGGTCGACGATGTGCAGGTCAAGACCGGAGGTGTCGACGCGTCGGCGCCGATGGGCACCGGCCTGAATATCAACGTCATCACGAAGAGCGGTGGCAACACGTTCAAAGGATCGGCGGCGTACGCCTATCAGCCGGATGGGTGGAACGGCGACAACGTCGACAATTGCTCGGCGAGCGCCGGCTGCCATCCGGGCACGGGCGGCTCCGGCGGAACGCCGACGACGGCGATTGTGCGGCAGTTCGACGGCGGCCTCGGCGGCCCGATTGCGAGAGACGAGATCTGGTTCTTCGGCTCGCTGCGGCGTGCCGATCTCGAATCCGGCATCAGCCGGACCGCCGATAACGTCCGCTACCTGCGCATGTTCTTCCCGAACGTCGATCTCTTCAACAACACGACCACGAGCTGGCAGCCCTACGCGAAAGTGACGGCGAAATTATCGGCCAGCCACGAACTCGCCGCCTTCTACCAGCACGATCGCCTGAAGGCGACCGGCGACCGCGAATACGACTACACGCACGCCACTCTCTACTCGACTGGCGGCTCGCTTTACGGCGCCAAGCTCACGTCGTTGTGGGGACAGCGGATGACGACGACGTTCCTCGTCTCGTACAACAACAAGGGCGGATCGGATGCCAGCACCTTCGCCGATTACGACGGCAGCGGTCCCGACACAATCATTCACACCGGCGCGTTCGCGAACGGCGCCCGGATGGTCGGGACCGGCCGACTGGTCGAAGGCGGCAACCTGGAAGGCAACGGGCCCGGAGGACCCGGCGGATCGGAGTCGCTGTCGCCCTCGTCGCTCTGGACGATCCGCGGCGACCTGACATATTTCAAAGACGGCCTCGCCGGCTCACACGAGTTCCAGACCGGCTTCTACGGTGCGCCGCTCAGCAAGTACGACACCGAGAACATCTACATCAACGACGGATTCATCCTCGAGGAGCGCTCGATGCTGGATCCGAACGACGCCGCGAAGGGCACGGTGCCGTTCCATCGGCAGTATGTCGACACGATCGACATCACGACGCGCCAGGCCCGCGACCGCGACTACGCCTTCTACCTCCAGGACAACTGGAAGCCGACCGGACGGCTGACGGTGATGGCCGGTATCCGGTTCGACTTCGTCAAGCGCGTCGACGAGCTCTTCAACGTCGTGCGCGAGAACGCTCACACCACCCAGCCGCGGCTCGGCTTCTCGTACCTCGTAACCCGCGACGCGCGGAACGTGCTGCGCGGCAGTTACGTGCGCGTCGGAGAACAAATGATGGGCCGCGACGCAGTGACGACGTTCGGCGGCAATGCGCGCGTCGGCCTGCGCGACGACTACGGCGTCAACCTGGATCAGAAGATTGACTCGACGATTCGCACGCCGGCCAATACCGCGGCGGTGGCGGCGAACCAGTTCGCGCCCGACCTGCACCAGCCGTTCGTCGACGAGTTCATCCTCGGCTTCCGCAAGCAGCTGCCGTATTCGTTTGGCATCGACGTGGCCGGCATTCACCGCACCTACAGCGACACCTATGCCAACTATGAAATCAACGGGTTCTGGCCGAGCGGGCCGAACCAGCCGTTCGGCGGATACGGAGCGATCGATCCGAACCGAGGCAACGTGTTCCAGCAGCGCAACAACACTTGGAGCCAGTTGAACTACACGGCGGTGGAAATCACGCTGACCAAGAACCTCTCGCACGGCTTCCAGTTCATGGCCGGGATCAACCGTCAGTGGCAGCATATCAGCGGCGATTGGAATCCGCACGATCCCGCGAAGTACATCCAGCCGTCCGCCTTTGCGAACGACAAGCTGCTCTACATGCCGCGCGGCAACAACGAAGAGAACAGCCTGCCGTTGACGACCGGGTCGACGGTCCACACCTACGGTCCGACGTGGCAGAAATACCGCCTGAACTTCGGCGGCTCGTATCAGGCGCGGTTCGACGTGACCCTGGCCGCGAGCTACACGGTCGAAGCAGGCCCGTGGTCAGGCGCCATCGTCGACGTGCTGCCAGCGGCGGATCCGGTTTTCGGCCCAGCCTCGGTCGTCTCGTCGACCGGCGTCGTGCAGAATAATCCGCTGTCGACCAAGATGCGCTTTGTCTTTCCGACGCGCGGCGACGGTCAGGTGCTCGCGCCAGCCGTGAGAACGCTCGGCTTCAAGATTGGCAAGCGGCTGCGCCTCGGCGGAACGCGCTCGGCCGAAATCGCGGCAAACATCTTCAACCTGACCAACGCGGGCAATTACACGCAGTACAACTACAACGGCGCCAACGAGGTGTTCAACGCGGCGAACTACCTGCAATTCCGCAATCAGCAACCGGCGCGGGCGCTGCAGGCGACCTTCGTCTACCGCTTCTGAAGCGTCAATCCATGGAGTCGACTGAGCGGGTTCACCCAGGCTGGCTCAAAGGGATCGGATCGGTTGGACACCGCGCAAGCAACCTGAGGGGCGTCACGAAATACGTCAAGAATTAGCCGCCCGCTACTTGTACGACGAGCGGTCCACCGATCCGCCACGCAAGTACACCGACGAGATCGTTCGTGTGTTGGTGATGTCGTCCAACGGGTTGGCATTCAGCACGATGAAGTCCGCACTGTTGTTCGGCTCGATCGTGCCGGCGTTGGTCATCTTGAGAAACCGCGCGCCGTTGCTGGTCGCCGCCACGATCACCTGCATCGGTGTCATACCGGCGGCGACCATATCCTCCATTTCGAAGTGCGGCGCATACGGCGTGTTGCCGTCGGTGCCAACGACGATGCGCACGCCGGCGGCATTCATCTTCGCGAGGTTGCGCCCCTGGATTGCCCAGAATGCCTGCGCGTCGGGTCGGTTGGTGTTTCCTTTCTGCAGCGTCGCGAAATCGGCGGCGCTCAGAACCGGCCGCAGCCATTCGATATTCGCCGCCACGCCGCGATCGGGCATGTTTGGCCCGAGGACCAGATTTGGATGTTGTTTCACCAGCGCCATGAATTCATCATCGAGGTCCTTGTCGCGCACCCCGTGGGCGAACGCGTCGAGGCCGGCGCGCAGCGTCGCCTTCGCATCGTCGAGCGTATAAATATGCGCGATGACGCGGAGGCCATTCTTGTGCGCCTCGTCGATGACCGCGGCGTAGAGTTCGGGCGAAAGCTTCTTGACCGTGCCCATGCGGTCGTCGACCCATATCTTGATGATGTCGACCTTTTTGGCGGCGTCGTCCTGGACCGCCTTTCGGGCCTCTGCGGTGGTCGTGACCCAGAACGGCGCCGTCGTGCGTCCCGGTTCGGGTGCGGTGATCCCGCGTCCGGCCGTGAAGAATCTCGCCAGGCCTGGCATCGTCTGCGCGCGCACCTCGAATGACGCGTCGGTCGTGTCCTGACCGAGGCTCAGCGCGGCGCCGATGCCGAAGTACGCCCTCCGCCGCAGATCGTCGATCAGCAACTCGCGCGTCTGGCTCAAGTGTGTGTGCGTGTCGATGATCGCAGGCATCACCGTCTTGCCTGCCAGGCTCACGTGCGTTGCAGCCGCCGGCGCACGCACATCGGCCGCTCTGCCAACCTGCACGAACCGCGTCCCGTCGACGACGACCGACGCGTTCTCGATCGGCGCGCGGCCGTCACCGACGATGACGCGGGCGCCTTCGAAGACGGTGACGCCGGTTGCCGGCGCCTGTCCGAACGCTGTCGCCGCTGACGCCGCAGCGACGAACAGCACGAATTGGATCACCGCGGGCATCAGTCTCTTCACGGCACGAACTGTATCAGGGAAAATGTGTCGTCGTTAGGGTAGAGTGCGTTGCAAAATTACGCGCGGCCTTCCGTAGCGCAGGCCTTCAGGCCTGCCAACGGTCGCGCGGGCAGCCCTGAAGGGCTGCGCTACGATAATTTCGAAGGGTGCGCCAAGTGAAGGGATCGCGATGAAGTGGCTGATCAGCGTCTGGTGTGCGGCAGCCCTCGCATGGGCAATGTCCTTTCCGGCACTCGCGGCCTCGACATCGTGCGACGGGCTCTCGTCGGTGAGCCTGCCACACGCCACTATCACCGCGGTCCACACCGTGGCGGCCGGCGCGTTCACGCCGCCAGGCGGCCGTGGAAATGGCGAAGGCTTCAAGAAGCTGCCGTCGTTCTGCCGTGTTGCGGCGACGCTTCGACCATCGGCCGATTCCGACATCAAGATCGAAGTGTGGTTGCCCGTCTCGGGATGGAACGGAAAGTTTCAGGCGGTGGGGAACGGCGGCTGGGCGGGGACGATCAGCTATCCCGCCATGAGCCGTGCGTTGGAGCACGGCTACGCAACCAGTTCAACCGACACCGGGCACGCCGGTGCGTCAGCCGCCTTCGCGCTCGGGCATCCTGAGAAGCTGATCGACTACGCGTACCGTTCCGAGCACGAGATGACCGTGAACGCGAAGACGCTCATCGCGGCCTTTTACGGCAGCGAACCGTCGCGCTCGTACTGGAACGGCTGCTCGACCGGCGGCCGCCAGGCGCTGATGGAGGCGCAGCGCTTTCCCAACGACTTCGACGGCATCATCGCGGGAGCGGCGGCGAACCCGAAGACCCACCTCGACGCCTGGCGCATCTGGATGGCGCAGGCGATGTTCAAGGATCAGGCAAGCGTGATCCCGGTCAGCAAGTTCGCGATGATCCACGAGGCGGTGCTCGCCGCGTGCGACGGCGGCGATGGATTGAAGGATGGCCTCATCCAGGATCCCACCAAATGCCACTTCGATCCGCGTGCGATCGAGTGCAAAGGCGGCGACGCGCCGACGTGCCTGACGACTGCTCAAGTCGCGGCGGCACGCGTCGTGATGAGCCCGGCGAAGAATCGCAAAACCGGAGCCGAGATTTTTCCCGGCTTCGAGCCGGGAACCGAACTCGGTTGGTCGCGCATGCTGTCGGGCCCCGATCCCTATGCCACGGCCGTCGATCAATTCAAGTACATCGTGTTCGGCAAGCCTGACTGGGACTGGCGCACGTTCGACCTCGAACGCGACGTCGCGGCCGCGGACGCCCAGGGCCAGGGGACGCTCTCGTCGATCGATCCCGATTTGTCCGCGTTCGCGCGGCACGGCGGCAAGCTCCTCATGTACCACGGGTGGAGCGATCAGGACATTGCGCCCAGAGCGAGCATCAATTTCTACACGCGAACGCTCGAAGCGACGCACGGCGTTCCGTCGAATGCCGCGTGGGTACGACTGTTCATGGTCCCCGGGATGGGTCACTGCAGCGGCGGCGAGGGGCCGAACACGTTCGACATGATGACCGCGCTCGAACCGTGGGTGGAGCGCGGATCGGCTCCCGAGCGCATCGTCGCGAGCCGGATCACTGCCGGCAAGGTGGAGCGGACGCGACCGCTGTGCGCCTATCCACAGACGGCGCGCTACTCCGGCACCGGCAGCATCGACGCCGCGGAGAGCTTCGCCTGCAAGGCGCAGTAACCGCCCATTTTTGTTTACGTAGGTGCGGGCTTTCAGCCCGCACGGCCCTACGTGGCGTAGAGTACGGGAATGTCTCACGTGAAACGCGTTCTGTGCGTTCTCGCTCTCGTGGCCGTCGCCGGCGCGCCCTCGATTCGCGGGGACGGCACGGTCAAACCGCGGATCCGGGCGATCACCGGCTTCATCACGATCGATGCGAAGTCCTACGCGTCGCAGGTTCAGGACACGGTCACCTTCCTCAGCCGGGTACGCGACGCGGTCAAGGCGGCGGGGTACGACGTCGCAGGGATCCGAATCTCCACGCAACCGTTCCCGGAGTACACGCGTGGGCTGAACCGCACCGACGCCCTGGCGCTGCTGCACGGCATCAACGATCTCGCGGCGACGCTGCGCTTCGCGCCCAATGTCGGTCCGGCGATGGTGAAAGACACCGACGACACCGCCTCGATCGAGCTGATCACCGACATCCTCTCGCAACCCGGCAACCGCCTGAACGCCAACATCATCGTCGCCGGCGACGACGGCATTCATTGGAATGCGGTGCGACAGGCGGCGCGCGTCATCAAAGCGGTGGGCGAGCGCAGTCCGCACGGGCAAGGGAACTTCAACTTTGGCGCGACGGCGATGCTGAAGCCGTATGGGCCGTTCTATCCGGGCGCGTGGCATCCCGGCGGCGGACCGCGCAGCTTCGCTATCGGGCTGGAAGCCGCGAATGTCGTGATGGATGTGTTCTCGCGCGAGCGCGACGCACGAACGGCGGCGAAGACGCTGACCGATGCCTTGACCGTGCACCTGCGCGCCGTTGAAGCGGCCGCGACGAAGACGGCGGCGGGCAGTAGCTGGACCTACGCCGGCATCGATCCGACGCCGGCGCCTGGCGGTCAGTCGTCCATTGGCGCCGCGATCGAATCCTTCATCGGGGCGCCGTTTGGATCGCCGGGCACCGAAACCGCGGCCGGCATCATCACGCGCGCCGTCCAGGACGTGCCCGTGAAGCAAACCGGTTATTCGGGCCTGATGATTCCAGTGCTCGAGGAGACGACGCTCACGCGCCGCTGGACTGAAGGGACCTACGGCCTCGACTCGATCCTCGCCTATTCGGCGGTGTGCGCCGGCGGTGTCGATACCGTTCCGCTGCCTGGCGACACCAGCGAGGCCGCGATCGCGAGCATCGTCGGCGACGTGGCGACGCTCGCGTTCAAATGGCACAAGCCGCTGGCGGCGCGACTGCTGCCGGCGCCGGGAAAGAAAGCTGGCGACACGACCGAGTTCAGCGGCGCACTCGCCAACGCGATCATCCAGCCGTTGCCGGGCTCGTCGCGACGGTAGGTCGGGCGGGCCTGGCAGGTCGGGCGGGTCACGCGGGTCGGGCGCGTCGAACGGCCAAATGTCATTGACATGTGGGTAAATCCGATCAACTTGACCCACAAGTTAGTAAGTACCCAGGATCCGACCTGCCCGACCTGCCCGACCGGGCCGACCTGCCAGACCCGCCCGGCATGCAGGGAGGTCACATGAGGCTCACGCCGTGTGTCATCAGCGTGGCCGAGCATGCGGGATGGGCGCACGTGGTCTGTGTGTCGGCGCCGGGCAACGTCCCCGCCGTCGTCGAACGCCGGCGGGTGACGCTCATCGACGCCGGGCTGCCGACGCTGCCCTATCACCACGAATCACTCGCGATGCGTGAAGACGAGGCGAACGCGCTGATCGCGCGGGTGCGGCGGTCGATCGCGGAGTGTACCTCGCGCGCATTGCACGCGGCCGTCAACGATCTCGCACCGGTGTATCCGGTCGTCGCCTTGGCAATTCGCGAACCCCCGTTCCCCGAGCTGCCCGAAACAGTTGCGACGGTGCGGCAATCGTATCAGCTGCAATGCGCCGCCGACGGGATGATGTATCAGCACGCGCTCTGTCGTGCCGCACGCGACCTCGGCCTCGAAGTGGATCTATGCCGTCGCGGCGAAGAAACCGCGCGGGCCGCCGCGCGCCTCGACATTCACCCGGACGACGTCGAGTTGTTCGTCGCCAGCACCGGTCGTCCACCGGGTCCGCCGTGGACGCAGGAACATCGACGCGCGTATGCCGCCGGCATCGCGGCGCTCGCGGCGCGGGCTCCTCGTCGGATCACGGTTCAGAGACGTTGACGATGTGCAGGAAACGGGTCAGACGACGCGCGTCTGACGGGCGGGCCGAGGCCTGGCGGCAATCGTAGACGTTGCGCGACGCGATGCGGCGACGTTGACGAGACGCAGGCACTGATTCACCTCCTGCGTGATGGCATCAGGAGCGTCGACGACATGCGCATGAATGCGCGCCGCGCAGGTCACAACCGGCATCATCATCAGGACCACGCGGGCACACGAGCAAAGCAGTCGCACGGTCGAGGCAAGGCAAGCGCGGTACCTGCGTATTTCCGTGGAAATCAGCGCATCATGCGACTCGGCGCGGGACACACGGGTTACATTTTTGTTTGACGCCGTCAAATTCGGTAGCGCAACCTCAGATCCGCCTGAAGGCGCCTGGTTTCGTAGTGCAGCCCTTCAGGGCTGCCGCACGGCCGTTGGCAGGCCTGAAGGCCTGCGCTACGGAGAACCGGTAGAATCTGGCGATGAACGCCATCCGCTACGAAACGCCGCGCTCGGTCGCCGAAGCCGTGCGCCTCATGGCCGCCGATTCGGGCGCGCGCGTGCTCGCAGGCGGCACCGATCTGCTCGTCCAATTCCGGACGGGCGTGCGGCAGCCGTCTGCTTTCGTCGACGTCAAGCGCATTCCGGAATTGATGTCGATCGTGATCGACGACCAGGGGCTGCGGCTCGGCGCCGCGGCGTCCGCCGCCGTCATTGCCGAGCATCGCGAGCTGCGCCGGTTGTGGCCGGGCCTCGCCGAGTCGGTGCGGTTGATCGGATCAATGCAGATTCAAGGACGCGGCAGCGTCGGCGGCAATCTCTGCAACGCGTCGCCGGCAGCCGACACCACCTGCGCGCTGATCGTGAACCGTGCGCTGTGCCTGATCGCGGGTCCGAACGGGGAGCGCACGGTGCCCGTGGACAGCTTCTGCGTCGGGCCCGGCCGCACTGTGCTCGAACCCGGGGAACTGCTCGTCGCGGTTCGCGTGCCGCGTCCGGCCGCCCGCACCGCCGATGCCTATCTTCGTCTCATTCCGCGCACCGAGATGGACATCGCAGTCGCCGGCGCGGGCGTCAGCGTCACGCTCGACGCGGCGGGCGTCTGCACCGCGGCCCGTGTCGCGATCGGCGCGGTCGCGCCGACCGCCGTGCGTGTGCCGGAAGCGGAGCAGGCGCTGATCGGCTCACCGCTCGACGAGGGGGCGCTGAAACGTGCGGCGGCGGCAGCTTCCTCCGCGGCGCGGCCGATCGACGACAAACGCGGCACCGCCACCTATCGCCGCACTGTCGCCGGCGTCTTGACACGTCGCGCTGCCGCGATCGCCGCCGCGCGGGCTCGACAGGGGAACGGCCATGAGTAAGCTGCACATCGAAACGACGGTCAACCGCGAGCCGGCGGAGTTTCTCTGCGATCCGCACGAAACGCTGCTGTCCGCGCTCCGAAATGGGCTCGGGCTCACCGGGACCAAGGAAGGCTGCGCGACCGGCGACTGCGGCGCCTGTTCGGTCCTCCTCGATGGCCGGCTCGTGCCGGCGTGCCTGGTGCTGGCGCCGGAAGCGCACGGGAGGACAATCACAACGATCGAAGGGCTGTCGCGCGGCGACGCCCTGCATCCGCTGCAGCAGAAGTTCCTGGAGCACGCGGCCCTTCAATGCGGCATCTGCACGCCCGGGTTTCTTGTCGCGGCGAAGGCGCTGCTCGACGCGAATCCGAACCCGAGCGAAGCAGAGACGCGGTTCTGGCTCGCGGGCAACCTGTGCCGCTGCACCGGGTACGACAAGATCATCCGCGCGGTACTCGACGCCGCTTCGGACATGAAAGGTTCCGCTGTATGACCGCCCCACGCGAGTTCACCTACGTCGGCACGCGTCCCATCCGCCACGACGGCGTCGACAAAGTCACCGGCCGGGCAAGCTACGGCGCCGACATGACGTGGCCCGGCATGCTGCACGGCTTCGTCCTGCGCAGCCCGCACGCCCACGCGCGCATCGTCTCGATCGACACCAGCGCCGCCGAAGCGATGCCAGGCGTGCAGGCCGTGATCACCGGCAGAGATCTGCCGGAAACGACCGCGAAGATCGCTCTCGGCGAAGCGGCGATCGATCTGCGCGACATCGGCGACAACGTCATCGCGCGCACCAAGGTCCTGTACCACGGTCACGCGGTCGCCGCCGTCGCCGCGACGACGCTGGACATCGCGAGGCGGGCGGCGGAAACGATTGCCGTGGTCTACGATGTGCTCGAACCGGTGATGAGCATCGACCGCGCAATCGCCGCCGACGCGCCAATCCTGCATCCGGCGATGCGGACGAAAGGGGCGGCGGCGGGCGCCGGCGAGCCGAGCAACGTCGCGTCGCGAATGGAGCTGAAGCGCGGCGACCTCGACGCCGGATTCGCCGACGCCGACCTCGTCGTCGAGCGTGAGTTCCGGACGCCGATGGTTCATCAAGGCTACATCGAGCCGCATGCGTGCATCGCACGGTGCGGCGAAGACGGCCGCGCGGTCGTGTGGTGCACGACGCAGGGTCCGTTCGTCGTCCGCGACGCGTGTGCCGCGATCACCGGTCTCGATCCCGCGCACGTCAAAGTCATCCCGAGCGAGATCGGCGGCGGGTTCGGCGGCAAGATCGTCGTCTACCTGGAGCCGCTCGCCCTCGCGCTCTCCCGCAAGGCGCAACGGCCGGTGAAGATGGTAATGGGACGCGACGACGTCTTCCGCGCCACCGGTCCGACGTCGGGTTCGAAAATCCGCGTCAAGCTCGGCGCGAAGCGCGACGGAACGTTCGTCGCAGCGTCGGCGTCGTTGTGGTACGAGGCGGGCGCCTACAGCGGATCGCCCGCCGGCGCGGGTGCGATGTGCGCGCTCGCACCGTACCGGATCGCGAATTTCTTCATCGAGGCCTACGACGTTGTCGTCAACAAGCCGAAGGTTGCCGCCTACCGTGCGCCCGGTTCGCCGATCGCGGCGTTCGCGATCGAGTCGGTCGTCGACGAGATCGCGCGCGAGCTGAAGATCGATCCGATCGAACTGCGCTTCAAGAACGCAAGTGAGGAAGGCGATCGGGCGCCGTATGGACCGAAGTACGGTCCGATCGGCCTCAAGGCGGTGCTCGACGCGGCGCGCAACCATCCCCACTGGCGAGCGCCGCTCGGCGCCAACCACGGGCGAGGGATCGCCGTCGGCTTCTGGTTCAACGCCGGCATGAATTCCAGCGCGACCGTGACCGTCAACGCCGACGGCAGCGCGGCCGTCGTCACCGGCAATCCAGACATCGGCGGCACGCGTGCAGCGCAGGCGATCATGGTCGCCGAGGAGCTTGGCATTCCGGTCGACCGCGTGCGGTCGAACGTCGGCGACACCGACGGCAGCGGATACACGGACGTCACCGGCGGCAGTCGCGTTTGCTACGCGACCGGCATGGCAGTGATCCGCGCCGCCGAAGACGCGCGCGAGCAACTACGCGCCCGTGCGGCCACGATCTGGAACGTCAGCAAGGATGCCGTCGAGTGGACCGACGGTCGGGCGATTCCACCGCCGGCCACGGAGAAAGCGAGCGCGATGACCGTCGCGGAACTGGCCGCGAAGATGACGCACACCGGCGGACCGATTGTCGGCCGCGCCTCGCTCTACGCGCCAATGGCCGGACCGGCGTTCGGTGCGCACATCTGTGATCTCGACGTGGATCGCGAAACCGGCTGCAGCAGGGTCGTCCGCTACACCGTGTTTCAGGATGTCGGCAGAGCGGTGCATCCGAGCTATGTCGAAGGACAGATGCAGGGCGGCGCCGCGCAGGGCATCGGGTGGGCGTTGAACGAAGGTTATGTGTACTCGGCCGACGGGGTGATGGAGAACGCGGGCTTCCTCGACTACCGCATGCCGGTCGCGTCGGATCTGCCGATGATCGACACGGTGATCGTCGAAGTCGCGAACCCGCTGCACCCGTACGGTGTGCGCGGCGTCGGCGAGGTCCCGATCGCCCCGCCGCTCGCAGCGGTCGCAAATGCGATGCGCGACGCAACCGGCATCCGGTTCACCGAGCTGCCGTTGTCGCCGCCGCGCGTCCTCGAGGCGATCGAAGCGGCGACGGCGATCCCGGTTCAGGTTTGATCGACGTGGCGACGGTTCATCTTCCGAGCGGCCTGACCCGGCATACCGGCGGCGTCGACACGGTCGAGATCGACGCCGCGCGCATTCCGGAGCTTTTTGCAGCGTTGTGCGACCGCTTCCCGCCCCTCGCCGATCAACTGAACGACCTGGCCGTCGCCATTGACGGCGAGATCTACGCCGACCCCGGCTATCAACCGTTGCGCGCCGACAGCGAGGTTCATCTCGTTCCTCGGGTCGCCGGCGGTTAGAGCACTGCTGCGATATCGATGGAGCGCGAAGGCTTCAGCCGAGCGTCGCTCGTGCCGCGGTCCGCTGATCGCTCGGCTAAAGGCTTCGCGCTCCTTGGCGAGCTCACCATACGAATCTGAACACCGTTCCCGTCGACCGTCGCGGATCCGGCTTGTCGGAATTACTGACCTTGTAGTTCTCCGGCACGCTCGCCCAGTCTGCGTAGACATTGCCGCCGACATAGAAACCGGGCTTCATTGGCGTTTCAGACGGCGACGAGGGCGGCGCGAACAGCGTGTAGACATGCAGCGGTGCGGACGATCCCGCCTGATCGGTCCGCGGCACGAGTTCGGGGACGCCGTCGCCGTTGACGTCCGCCTCGATCCAGTCGACGTGCAGCATTCGATGGTACGTGCGGTCCGCGATCATGCCTTGCAGCTGCGCGTTGAACCGCTCGATGATCGACTGCGCATCGGCGCGCGTTCGTTTGAGGGCGAGGTGCAGATCCCTCGTCACCAGCGGCGTCGTCCCGATCTCCAGCCTCGTGTCCGATTCCTTCGGGTAGTTGCTGACGATGTAGTGGACGACGAGCTCGTCCATCAGCGTATAGTCCACACCGCTCTTCAGCAGCTGCGTGAGACTGTCTTCCTCGCTGTGCGAGCGGACCCACACCGGCCCCGCCGTGTCGATCGTCTGCCCGTACGAGTAGCCCTCGACGATCGCGACGCGTTTGCCCTTGAGATCCGCCAGCGTCTTCGCAGCCACGTCGGCGCCGTGTCGGCCGACGAGCACGAGGCGGTTCTCCAGATACGGCTTCGAGAAAACCAGCTCGCGCTCCCGTTCCGGGTCCTTCCATGCGGCCGCGCTGCCGTCCAACAGGCCTGAGAGCAGCGAGGGCGTGTATTGCGGAGCGCTGACGATCGCCGTCTTCGCGGCGACGCCGACGCGGCCGAGCGCGGTCTCGACCAGGTCGAGCGCAAACCGCGGTTGTTTCGGCGGGTTGGTGAACGGCGGCCACGCCGTCGAGACAAGCTTCAGTTGCGCGTTCTGTGCGCCCACCGTCGCCCAGGTCGCGAGGCACCCGAGAACGACGATCGCAACGGTCATCCAGCGTGCGGCAGGACGCGGACCATCGAGGGAACGCATGGCGGGCCCCTCCGGTGTCAGACTAGCCGAATTCCGGCCGCCCCTCGCAAAAACCGCTACTGGACTTTAGGACAGTGTCATCCCCGCGCCGATCGGGCATCGCGCCGAGGCGCTTCGGGCCGGAAGACGATGCCAGTGCGTTCCTGGGTGAGCGACGCGAGCCGTTGCGCTTCCTCGTACAAGTGCTGCTGCACACGAAACGGCGGCTCCTCGGGCAGGCGATCGACCCGCCGGTAGATCCCATCGGACCCGAGCCGCCGCGCCTTGACGTTGTCGCGGAACATCGCCCGCAGCGCGTAAAGCACTCTCGCCTTGTGATCCGGCGGCTCGATTGGAAACATCAGTTCGACGCGCTTGTCGAGATTGCGCGTCATCCAGTCGGCGCTGGCCAGGAAGAGATCCTCGTCGCCGCCGTTCAGGAAATAGTAGATGCGCGAGTGCTCGAGAAAGCGATCGACGATCGAGACCACCTGGATGTTCTCGCTCAACCCGGGAACCTCGGGCCGGAGCGCGCAGATGCCGCGGACGTTCAGGCGGATGCTGACGCCCGATTGCGACGCGAGATAGAGCGCGTCGATGATCTCGCGGTCGATCAGCGCGTTCATCTTGGCGACGATCTCCGCCGGCTGGCCGGCCTCGGCGCGGCGGCGCTCGCGTTCGATCAACTTGAGAAAGCGGCGACGCAGACCCGTCGGCGCCATCGTCAATCGTTTCAGCCGCGGTGGATCCGAGTAACCGGTCAGCGCGCTGAACACGGCGGTCGCATCTTCGGCAATCTGCGGCGAGGTCGTCAGCACGCTGAAGTCGGTGTAGAGCCTCGCGGTCCGCTCGTTGTAGTTGCCGGTTCCGAGGTGCACGTATCGTTTCAGGCCGGCGGCGCTGCGGCGCACGACCAGACAAAGCTTCGCGTGGACCTTGTAGCCGCGCACGCCGTAGATCACATGCGCGCCCGCTTCTTCGAGCGCGCGCGCCCAGTGGATGTTCCGTTCCTCGTCGAACCGTGCCGTCAGCTCGACCAGCACGGTCACCTGCTTGTTCCGTTCCGCGGCCCGCTGTAAGGCGACGATGATCGGCGATCCGGTGCTGGTCCGGTACAGCGTCATCTTGATCGCCAGCACGTCGGGATCGTCGGCCGCCTGGGCGACCAGCGCGATCACCGGATCGTAGGCCTCGTAGGGATGATGCAGCAGCAGCGGCCGCTCATCGAGCAGCGTGAACAGGTCCGACTGACTGACGCCGGCGAGCACGCTGACCGGCTGTTGCAGCGGGTCGCGCAGCGCCTCGGCCTCGGGCCCGCCGAGATCGCTCAGCGCCGCCAGCACGCGCAAATCGACCGGGCCGCCGACGACGTAGACGTCCTCCGCGGTGATATCGAGCTGCCGGATCAGCGAGTCGATCAGATCAGCGGTCGCGTTGCTGGTGATTTCGAGCCGGCTGACATCGCTGCGACGGCGATGCCGCAGCTCGCGCTCGACGACTTCGAGTTGAGTCCGTCCGCCCTCGTCGTCGAGTTCGAGTTCGGCGTCGCGCGACAGCCGAATCACCGCCGATTCAAGGATCGTCTGGCCGGGAAAGAGCAGCGCGAGATGCGCGCGGATGATGTCTTCGAGGAGCACGAATGTGCCCGCTGTCTCCATCGGCACGAGGCGCGTCAGACCAGCCGGCACCTGGACGATCGCCAGCCGGCAATCGCTCTCGCCGGCTACTCCTTCGAGACGGAGCGCGAGGTTCAGGCTGAGCGACGAGAGCAGCGGAAAAGGCCTCGACGCATCGATAGCGAGCGGCGTCAGCACCGGCAACACCGATTCGCGAAAGTATCCCGCCAGGCTGCTCTGCTGGCCGGCGTCGAGACCGTCCCACGTCGAGAGCCGAACGCCGGCGCGCGCGAGGGCCGGCACGAGCTCGTCGACCGTCAGGCGATAGAGCGCGTCGACGGTCGCATGCGCCCGCGCGGCGACGGCGGCCATTCGCTGCGCGGGGGTCATTCCCGTGAGATCGGGCGCGCCCTGGTGGTCGGCGATCTCGTGTCGCAGGTTCGCGACGCGCACCATGAAAAACTCGTCCAGGTTGGAGGCGACGATCGATGCAAACTTCGCGCGTTCGAGGAGCGGGATGGCCGCGTCGGTCGCCTCTTCGAGCACACGTTCGTTGAACGCCAGCCAGGACAGCTCGCGGTTGATGTAGCGCTCCGCGGGAGACAGCGGCGCGGCGGTCATGGCTGCGCGGACGCGCGGCGGATCGTGAGCTCCTGGCCGAACGTCTCGATGAACATGTCGGCGCGTGCGGTCGCTGCGAGCTGCTCCATCGTCAGGTCGCCGGTGCCGTCGATCTCGAGAATCCAGCCGCGGTCGCGCCTGACCAGCG
>Ga0075425_100000518_pt1 | contig 36088 bp, 39 predicted proteins | sample SoiMethybrSBSTD4_FD_75300 | JGI IMG/M metagenome (GOLD analysis project Ga0075425, IMG submission 75300) | Bulk soil microbial communities from a Populus tree surrounding site in Tennessee, USA - Soil MetaG P. TD hybrid SBSTD4 | ecosystem: Environmental > Terrestrial > Soil > Tree plantation... | reverse complement strand
CGCAGCACGACCGGCGCGTACATCGCGTCGACCGCGCTAAAGGCGCCGAAGAGGAACGGCTTCCGCGCTTCGTTCCAGATGGCCTTGATTCGCTCGACCTCGGCGAGCACTTCCGGCGTGCGGCCCTTGCCCGCGTAGCGCTTACGCACGTTCATGCTCATGTGGTTGCGCAGGTTCGCGAACCCGGAGTGCATCTCGGCCGCGAGCGAGCGCGCCCGGGCGCGCTCGGCCGCATCCGCGGGCCAGAGCTTGCGGTTTCGCTCCGCCAGGTACTCGAGGATCGCCAGCGAATCCCACACCGTGGCCTTGCCGTCCACCAGGATCGGCACCTTGCCGGCCGGCGAATGCTGGAGGATCGCTTCCTTCGAGCGTTCCCCGTACAGGGGAATCCTTTTCTCGTCGAAGTCGAAGCCGAACACCTTCATGGCGATCCATGGCCGCAGCGACCAGGAGGAGTAGTTCTTGTTGCCGATGACGAGCAGCATGGCGCTATGGTGCCTCTAGGGTCCCGCGATGGCCCGCCCGCCGTCCTTGATCGGCGTGGCGAAGCTGTATTCGATGTCCCAGGGGAAGTGGATCCACTTCGTCTGCTTGAACTCCTTGACGAACGTGTCGACGATCGACCGGCCCGCGGGCTTGGCGTACAGCGTGGCGAAATAGGCCTTCGGTAGAAGCTGGCGCACGGCCTGCGCGGTGCGTCCCGTATCGACGAGGTCGTCGATCAGCAGGTAGCCCTCGCCGTCGCCGGCGACCCCTTTCAGGACGCGCACGCTGCCCTGGATCTGGTCCGCGCCGCCAGGCGTGCCGCTGGCGTAGCTCGTGACGCAGATCGTGTCGACAAGTCGAATGTCGAGCTCCCGCGCCACCAGGGCGGCCGGCACCAGGCCGCCGCGCGTGACGGCGATGATTCCCTTCCAGGGGCCGCGCTTGTGCAGCCGCTCGGAGAGGAACCGCGCATCGCGGTGCAGCTCCACCCAGGAGATGATGATTTCGTCCTCGTACGCGACGCGCGCCATCCCCTGATTCTAGATCAGGGACATGGAATACTACGGACCTGATGTCCTTTCTAGAGTCCAGAGCATCGCGCGCGCTCGAGGGCATTGGCAAGCCGGTGACGCGCAAGGAGGACGCCCGGCTGCTGCGGGGCGCGGGCTGCTACACCGACGACTTCAATCTACCGGGACAGGCGCACGCCAGCGTGGTGCGCTCGCTGCACGCTCACGCACGCATCCGGAGCATCGATGGGAGCCGTGCGCTCGCGATGCCGGGCGTGCTCGCGGTGCTCACCGGCGAGGACGTCGCGCGCGACGGCCTGAAGCCGATTCCGTTTCGCCCCGTGACGCCCAACCCGCACGAGGTTCAGCTCAACGCGAGCTTCCTCGCGCCGTATCCCCTGCTGCCCGCCGACAAGGCGCGCTTCGTCGGACAGGCGCTCGCCGTGGTCGTCGCCGAGACCGCGATGGCGGCAAAGGACGCCGCCGAGCGCGTCAACGTGGACTACGAGCCGCTTCCGGCGGTCATCGCGCCCGTCCCATCCGGGGACGGCGAAAGAGTGTGGGATGCGCCGAACGTGTGCGCCGATACCACGATCGGCGCGCCAGCCGAAGCGGATGCGGCGATGAAGCGCGCCCGCCACGTGGTTTCCCTGCAAACCACGATCAACCGCGTCACCGGCGTGCCGATGGAGCCGCGCGCGGCGCTCGGGAGCTACGACGAGAAAACGAGGCGCTATGCCGTGTATGCATCCTGCGCCGGGCCGCACCGTGCCCGCATCGAGATCGCGGGCGCGCTCGGCGTGCCGGAAACCGACGTACGCGTGGTCACTCGCGAGCTCGGCGGCAACTACGGCACGCGCAACAACCTTTATCCGGAGTTCGCGCTCGTCGCCTGGGCGGCGCGCCGGCTGGGGCGGCCGGTCAAGTGGACCTGCGAGCGCACCGAGGCCTTTCTCAGCGACGAGCACGCGCGCGACCTGGTCGCGCGCGCCGAGCTCGCGCTCGACGCCGACGGCAGCTTTCTCGCGCTGCGCTGCGACTACGTGAGCAACGTCGGCGCGCATGCCGTGTCGTTCATTCCGCTCACCAAGGGAATGGCGGTGTCGACCAGCGTCTACCACGTGCCGGCGTCGGCAGTCCGCGGCCGCGCGATCCTGAGCACGATGGCGCCGACCACACCCTATCGTGCGGCGGGCCGGCCGGAAATCATGTTCGTGATCGAGCGCCTGATCGACGTCGCCGCCCGCCGGCACGGATTCGACCGCGTCGCGCTGCGCAGCCGCAACCTGGTCAGTCAGTTCCCTTATCGAAACCCCGCGGGCCTCGTCTACGACAGCGGCGACTATGCCGGCGCGATGAGGCGCGTGCTCGAGCTCGCCGACTGGGCGGGATTCGAAAGAAGGCGCGATGAAGCCCGCGCGCGCGGGCGCTGCCGGGGCATCGGCCTCGGCCACTACATCGAGCTCAACACCGGCGCGCCGCGCGAGCGCGCCGAGATCCGCGTGCTGCCCGAGGGACGCGTCGAGGTGGTGCTCGGCACGCTTTCGGCCGGGCAGGGCCACGAGACGAGCTTCGCGCAGCTCGTCGCCGAGTGGCTCTCGGCCGATCTCGAGCGCGTGACGCTCCTGACGGGCGACACCGACGCCACGCCGGTCGGCGGCGGCTCGCATTCCGGACGCTCGATGCGCATGGGAGCGGTGGTCATGGCGCACGCCTGCGACCGCATCGTCGAGCAGGGCAGACAGCGCGCCTCCGATCGACTCGAAGTTTCACCAAGAGATTTGGAGTTTGACCGCGGTCGCTTTCGCGTGAAGGGCACCGACCGGTCCATCGGCCTATTCGATCTAGGTGCGCTCGTCGCGGATTACGACGAGACCACGCCGCTGCCGTCCTATCCCTTCGGCTGCGCGGTGTGCGAGGTCGAAGTCGATCCGGAGACCGGCGTGGTCGAGATCGTGCGCCACTCCACGGTGGACGATTGCGGCAGGGCGGTGAATCCGCTCATCCTGCACGGCCAGACCCACGGCGGCATCGCCGCGGGCGCCGGCCAGGCGCTCTGGGAAGCCTGCCGCTACGACCGCGAGAGCGGACAGCTCCTCTCGGCGAGCTTCATGGACTACGCGATGCCGCGCGCCGACCAGCTCCCGATGTTCGACACCGAGATCAGCGAGGTTCCCTCGGCGAGCCATCCGCTGGGAATGCGAGGCGGCGGCGAGGGCGGCACCACCCCGGCGCTCGCGGCGGTGGCGAACGCCGTGGTCGACGCGCTGGCCGAGTTCGGCGTCGAGCATCTCGACATGCCGCTCACGCCCGAGCGGGTGTGGCGCGCGATCCACCGATGAAGGCGGCGCTCGACTTCCTGCTGAACGGCGAGCGCGTCTCGCTTGCGCAAGAGAAGCCCGCGCGCACGCTCCTGACGTGGCTTCGCGAGACGCGCGGCCTGGTCGGCACCAAGGAGGGCTGCGCCGAAGGCGATTGCGGCGCCTGCACCGTGGTGCTCGCCGATCTCGTTCCCTCCGGGAAGCTGCGCTACCAGCCGGTGAACGCCTGCATCCTGTGTCTCGGCGCGCTCGAAGGGAAGGAAGTCATCACCGTCGAGGGGCTGAAGAAAGGCGATCGGCTGCAAGCGGTGCAGCAGGCCATGGTCGACTGCCACGCCTCGCAATGCGGATTCTGCACCCCGGGCTTCGTCATGGCGCTCTACGCGCACTGCAAGAGCGGCACGCCGCCGGAGCTCTCCGACGCGATCGCCGGAAACCTGTGCCGTTGCACCGGCTACCGGCCGATCCTGCAGGCGGGCAAGCACGCACGCGAGCTCGCCGACTGGCAGCAGGAAGCCGTCGAGGACGCAGCGCGCACGAAGCGCATTGCAGCGCTGCCGAAGGAGCCGACGCGCCTGAAGGGATTTTTCAGTCCGCTCGGCGTCGCGGAATTCGCGCGCTACCTCGTGGAGCACCCGAACGCCGCCATTCTTGCCGGCGGCACCGACGCCGGATTGTGGATCACCAAGGAGCATCGCGATCTCGACGACGTCGCCTACATCGGCCGGGTCGCCGAACTGAGGGCTCTAAGGGATCATCCTTCACATATAGAGATCGGGGCAGCCGTCACATACGCCGAGGCCTACGAAGCCCTCGAGCGCATCCATCCCGATATCGGCGAGCTCCTGCGTCGGCTGGGAGCGGTGCAGGTGCGCGCGGTGGGCACGCTCGCGGGCAACATTGCGAATGGCTCGCCGATCGGCGACTCCATGCCGGTGCTGCTCGCCCTCGACGCGACGCTCGTGCTGCAAAAGGGCGATGCCAGGCGCGAAGCCCGGCTCGCGCTCTTCTATACGGGCTACCGAAAGAGCCTGATGCTGCCGGGCGAGTTCATCCGCGCGATCCGCGTGCCGAAGCTCGCGCCGGGCGCGCGCTTCGCGGCGTACAAGCTGTCCAAGCGCTTCGACCAGGACATCTCCTCGGTTTGCGCCGCCTTTCACGTCGACGGCAGCAAGGCCCGGTTCGGCTTTGGCGGCATGGCGGCGACGCCGGCGCGCGCGCGCCAGGCTGAGGCCGCGTACGTCGCGAAAGGGCTCGAGGCCGCATGCACGGCGCTGGTGGAGGACTTCAGCCCGATCTCCGACCAAAGGGCGTCGGCCTGGTACCGCCTGCGCGCGGCGCAGGGACTGCTGCGGAAATTCCATGCCGGCGCGAGCGCACGCGCCCTGCTCGACCTGGCTCCGTAACGTGATCCACCAGGCGCTTCCCCACGACAGCGCGGCGCTGCATGTCAGCGGCGAAGCGCGTTACGTCGACGACCTGCCCGAGCCGCCGGGCACGCTTTACGCCGCGTTCGGCATGTCGACCGAAGCCCACGCCAGAATCCTCGCACTCGATCTCGCTCCCGTGCGCGCCGCCGAAGGCGTGGTCGCGGTGCTCGCCGCAGGCGACATTCCCGGCGCCAACAACGTCGGCCCGGTGGTGGCCGACGAGCCTGCGCTCGCCAGGGACCGGGTGCAATTCCGCGGCCAGCCGCTCTTCGCCGTGGCCGCCACCCGCGTCGAGCTCGCCCGGCGCGCCGCGCGTCTCGCCCGGATCGAATACGAGCAGCTCGACCCGGTGGTGACGATCGAGCAGGCGCTCGAGGCGCGCGAATTCGTGGTGCCGAGCGTCCGGTGCGAGCGCGGCACCGTGGCAAGCCTTCCGGGGGCGGCGAACCGGCTGCGGGGCCGGCTGCGCTGCGGAGCGCAGGAGCACTTCTATCTCGAGGGACAGATCGCGCTCGCCATCCCGGGCGAGCGCGGCGAGATGCTGGTGCACTCTTCCACCCAGCACCCGACCGAGATCCAGCACCTCGTGGCCGCGGCGCTCGGCGTCCCCGACGCCGCCGTGACGGTGGAGCTGCGCCGCCTTGGCGGCGCCTTCGGCGGCAAGGAGACGCAGGCGGCGGTCTACGCGATCGGCGCCGCGCTCCTCGCGCGCGCGACGCGCCGTCCGGTGAAGCTGCGCGCCGACCGGGACGACGATATCGTCGGCACCGGCAAGCGCCACGACTTCCTCTATCAGTACGACGTGGGCTTCGACCGGACCGGACGCATCGAGGCGCTCGACCTGACGCTCGCCTCGCGCTGCGGCCTCTCCGCCGACCTGTCGGCCGCGGTGAACGACCGCGCCGTGTTCCACTGCGACAACGCCTATTTCCTGCAGAACGTGCGCATCGTCTCGCACCGCTGCAGGACGCACACCGCGTCCAGCACCGCATTCCGCGGATTCGGCGCGCCGCAAGGCATGTTCGCGGCCGAGGCCGTCGTGGCGGCGATCGCCCGGCACCTCGGCGTCGATGCGCTCGACGTGCGCAAGCGCAACCTCTACGGGCCGGCGCCGCGCGACGTCACGCACTACGGCATGGCGCTCAAGGACAACGTTCTGCCCGAGCTCATCGACGAGCTGGAAGCGCGCGCCGGATACCGCCGGCGGCGCGAGGCAGTGAAGGCCTTCAACGCTTCGTCGCCGCTCTTCAAGCGCGGTCTTGCCCTCACGCCGGTGAAGTTCGGGATCGCCTACACCACCCAGGCGATGAACCAGGGCGGCGCGCTGGTGCACCTCTACACCGACGGCAGCGTGCACCTGAACCACGGCGGCACCGAGATGGGCCAGGGGCTGATGACCAAGGTGGCTCAGATCGTCGCCTCGGAGCTCCAGGTCGACCTCGAGCGCGTGCAGGTGAGCGCCACTTCAACCGGCAAGGTCCCCAACACCTCGCCCACCGCCGCCTCGAGCGGCACCGACATCAACGGCGAGGCGGCGCGCGACGCATGCCGCACTCTCAAGCGGCGACTCGTCCGGCACTGCGCCGAGACTTACCGCGTAAGTCCCGACGAAGTCGTTTTCCTTCCCAACCAGGTCTCGATCGGGAGCACAAAGACGATCAGCTTCACCCAGCTCGTCCGCGAAGCCTACCTCGCGCGCGTGCAGCTCTCGGCGACCGGCTACTGGCGCACGCCCGAAATCCAGTTCGACCGCGAGCGCTGGCGCGGCACGCCCTTCTACTACTTCGCCTATGGCGCCGCGGCAGCGGAGGTTGCGATCGACGTCCTGACCGGCGAAACGCGCCTGCTGCGCGCCGATCTGCTCCACGACGTCGGCCGCTCGCTCAACCCGGCGATCGACCGCGGGCAGATCGAAGGAGGCTTCGTCCAGGGGATGGGCTGGCTGACGACCGAAGAAGTGGTCTGGGACGACCGCGGCCGCCTCCTCACACGCTCGCCCTCGACCTACAAGATCCCGGCGGCGGGCGACTGCCCGCCGGTATTCAACGTCTGGCTTTGGGAAAAGGGCGAGAACGTGCGCGACGTCGCGCATCGCTCCAAGGCGGTCGGCGAGCCGCCGCTGATGCTCGCGCTATCGGTGTTCCAGGCGATTTCCGACGCCGTCGGCGCGACGTCGAGCTCGCGCGAGCCCGTGCCGCTCGAGGCGCCCGCGACGCCGGAGAACGTCCTCAAGGCGATCCATGAGCTTCATCGAAGTCCGGGTCGTTGAAACGCGCGGCTCCACGCCCCGCGGGCCCGGCACGCGCATGTGGGTCGGCGCTGGCGAAACCCGCGGCACCATCGGCGGCGGCAAGCTCGAGTACACCGCGCTCGCGATCGCGCGCGAGATGCTCGCCTCCGGTGAGAACGAGCGCCAGCGCAGATTCGTCCTCGGCGACTCGCTCGGCCAGTGTTGCGGCGGCAACACCACACTCGCCTTCAAGAGAGTGGCAGCGATGGAGGGTGAAGAGGACCTGTTCGACGTGGTGCTCTTCGGCGCCGGCCACGTGGGTAAGGAGGTGGCGCGCATCCTCGAGCGCGTTCCCTGCCGCCTCACCTGGGTCGACGCGCGCCGCGAGCAGTTTCCCGAGCACACGACGGCACGGATCGTGATCGACGACGAGCCGGCTTTCGCCGTCGACGAGGCGGCGGCGGGCGCGTTCTACCTTGTCATGACCCACAGCCACGCGCTCGACTTCGAGATCGTGGAGCGCGCCCTCGTTCGCAAGGATGCGCGCTTCGTCGGCATGATCGGATCCGAGACCAAGGCGGCGAAGCTGCGCGCGCGGCTGGGCGCGCGCGGCGTCGACGCGTCGCGGCTGGTTTCGCCGATCGGCCTCTTCAAGGCCGGCAAGCACCCCGCCGAGGTGGCGGTGTCGGCGGTGGCGCAGCTCCTGCAGCTGCGCGCTACTTCATCTTGTCCTTGATCTTGTCGAGCGCGCCGCGCGCGCATTCTTCGTCGAACTGGCCGCCGGGCGCGCCGCTCACGCCCAGGCCGCCGATCGTCTGGCCGCCCGCCATGATCGCGACCGCGCCTTGCGCGTAGGTCACGTTCGGCAGCGGCGTCTGCGGCACGGTGCTGGGCGGGGCCTTTGCCATGCGGTCGGCGATCGCCTTGGTAGTCTCTTCTTTGCGTGCCAGCCCGAGCGAGGCGATGGTGTAGGCCTTGTAATAAGCGTTGTCCATCGAGTGGATCGGCGCGCCGTCGCCGCGCAGCAGCGCCTGGCGCACGCCGTCGAGGTCGACGACCACCGCGACGACCTTGTAGCCGTTTTTCGCGCAGTTCGCGACCGAGTCGCCGACGAGCTGGTTCGCGAGCGCGGCCGAGAGCTTGTGCGTCGTGACTACGCCCTGGGCGTTGACCGCCGCCGGCGCCGCGGCGAACGCGAGAGTAAATGCAACCGCTTGCAGTGCCGAAACGCGAGACATGCGACTCCTCCAAGACATGGGACTCCTCCTTTTGGCTGGCCGGCTGGGCCGCGGCAACAATAGAGGAAAATCGCGGGCGGCGGAAGCGGGACCTGGCCGGACCTAGAGGGCAGGCTGGCGAAGGTGCCACTCGGTAGCGCCTTGGAACGCGTGGCCCGCGCGCAGGGCGGTGGCTTCGTCGAAGGGCCGGCCGACGAGCTGCAGGCCGATGGGCATGCCGTCAGCGGTGAAGCCGGCGCTGGCGCAGACCGTCGGCAACCCGAGGTAGCTGCCCGGGCGTGTGAGGCGCGTGATGCGAGCGAGGACCGCAGCCGTCCGCTCGCTCCAACCGAGCTCGGTCTCGGCGATCGTCGGGGCAGGAATGCCAAGCACCGGCGCGTGGAGCAGGTCGACTTTCGAGAACACCTGCGCGCAGAACTCGGCGAGCGCCGCGCCGCGCATGCGCAGGGCGTCGATGTAGGCCGTAGCAGGGATGGCGAGACCCTGCAGCAGGCGCCCGCGCACCTGGTCGGAATAGTCTGCGGCGCGCTTGCGCAGCCATTCCCTGTGCAGCGTGGCGGCCTCGGCCGTGCTGATGAGCACCGCCGCCGCGCTATAGGCGGCGAAATCCGGCACGTCGACTTCGACGATTTGGGCGCCGAGCCGGCTGAACACTTCCAGCGACGCCTCCATGGCGCGAGCGACATCCGGCTCGCACTCGTCGTAGAAGTGCTGCCGTGGGCGACCGATCCGAATGCCTGCAACTGAAACGTCCAGCCCAGAAACGTAGTTTGGAACGGCTTTTGAATCGCAGGTGGGATCGCGGTGATCGGGACCGGCAATAAGCTGCACGATCAGCGCCGCGTCCTCGACCGTTCGCGTGAGCGGACCCACGGTGTCGAGCGAGTGTGAGAGCGGCATCGCGCCGGCGCGCGACACGCGCGCATAGGTCGGCTTGATCGCGGAGGTGCCGCACAAGGCGGCCGGAAGGCGGATCGAGCCGCCGGTGTCCGAGCCCAGTCCCGCGAAATTGGCGCGCGCCGCGATGGAAGCGGCGGTGCCCGAGGACGAGCCACCGGTGATCCGCTCCGGGTTCCACGGATTGCGGCAGTGGCCGTAGTGCCAGTTGTGGCCGGTGGGACCGAGCGCGAACTCGGTCATGTTGAGGACGCCGAACTGGATCGCGCCCGCGGCATCGAGGCGCTCGAGCACGGTCGCGGTGCTCGGCGCCGGGCGTTCGCGCAGGATCTTCGAGCCGCACGACGAGGCGACACCCTCGCGGTAGTACATGTCCTTGTGCGCCATCGGCACACCGTGGAGCGGTCCGCGCGCCGGCTGCCGGTCGGCCCGTCGTGCCGCTTCGAGCGCTTGAGCCTCGTCGATCCGCAGGAAGCAGTTGAGCTTCGGCTGCACCTCGCGGGCGCGCTCGAGCACCGCCTCCATGGCAGCGACGGCGCTGGTGCGCCGCTCGCGGATCGCGGCCGCGAGCTGCGTGCAGGAAAGCGCGAGGATCTCGTCGCGGCTCACGGGGCCTCGCGCCGCTGCTCGGCCAGATATCCGGCCGGCTCGGCCTCGAGCGGCAGCCTGGCAAACGGCTGCGCGGTCGTTTTGAAGAGCGAGGTGAGGATATTGGCGGTGGCCTCGACGTGCGTCGGGCTGGGCTGCACGCCATGCTCCTCGATGAGCGTCTTTGCGAGAGTCGGGTTCATTTGAGGTCGGCTCCGGATCGGTACCAGCGGTCGAGCAACGCGCGCTCGTCGTCGGTCATGCCGGTGAGGTTGCCGGGCGGCATGGCCTTCGACCGCGCGGCCTGCTGGTAAATCTGCGGCGCGGCGGCGCGTACGCGTTCTGGAGTATCGAGCTTGACGCCCTTCGGCGCTTCGGCAAGGCCCTGGAAGGCAGGCTTGTCGGCGTGGCAGCTCACACAGCGCGCTCCGATCACGCCTTGCACCCGCGCGAAGGGAACGGCGCCGGTGTCGCGGGCCTCTCTTGGCGCGAGCAAGGCGGCGGTCGCGACGAAGACGATCGCCCCGAGCGCCCAGACCCATGCCGGCGCGCGGCCCTTGTGGCGCATCACGAACCAGACCCGCACCAGCGCCCCCGCGACGGTCATCGCCACAAGCACGAGCCAGGCCGAGCGCGCGCCGAACACCGCGCCGGTGTGGCCCGAGATCATCGTGAAGACGACCGGGAGCGTGAAGTAGGTGTTGTGCACGCTGCGCTGCTTGCCCATGAGGCCGTCGCGCGGGTCGGGCTCGCGGCCCGCCTTCATCGCCTCCACCATGCGGCGCTGCCCCGGCATGATCACGTGGGCGACGTTCGCCACCATGATGGTTCCGAGGATGGCTCCGTAGTGCATGAAGGCGCCGCGTCCGCCGAAGACGCGGGTCAGACCCCAGGCTGCCAGCGCAAGCAGGATCAAGAGTGAAAAGCCCAGGACGAAATCGCTCCTCGCGAGAGGCGATCGGCAGAGGCCTTCATAGATGGAATATCCGCCGACGATGAACGCGAGGCCGATGCCGGTCGCCCAGGCCGTGGAAAGCGGCATCACCTGCGGATCGACGAGGTAGAGCTCGGCGTGCGCGTAATAGACCAGGCCGAGCAGCGCCATGCCGGTGAACCAGGTCCAGTACGCCTCCCACTTGAACCAGTGCAGCGTCGCCGGCATGCGCGGCGGGGCGAGCCTGAACTTCTCGGCGCGGTAGAACCCGCCGCCGTGGATCGCCCAGAGCTCGCCCGCGATGCGTGGGTCGCCCGAAGGCTCGAGGTGATTGTCGAGCCAGATGAAATAAAGCGAGGCGCCGATCCATGCGATGCCGACGATCACATGCGCCCAGCGCAGTGCCAGATTCAGCCACTCGAGTGCGTACGCTTCCACGAACCGGAATCAGGGACAGACCACGTTTTCTTCGCTCTCTTCAGGCACCGCCCCGGAAGCATGAGTAGCCCCACGGCGTGCATTTGAACGGCAGATGGTAGTGCTGGTCGGGATGCGAGACGCCGAATCGATACGTGACCACTTCGAGAAACGGAACCTCGGGCAGATCGACGCGCTGCGCGCGATACCAGTCGGCGACGTGGAAGACCGCCTCGTAGAAGCCGGCCGCCACCCGCTGGTCGACGTCGAGCGTCCCCTTATCCGACGTTTTTCCGCCTGCGATCAATTGGCCTCCGTGCCGGAGCTCGACGCGCATACCCGAAGCGATTACCCCGCGCGATACGTCGACAACATGTATGGAGATTCCCGGCATGGAAAAAACGTGGTCTGTCCCTGTTTTTGGGGTCAGTTCAGCTTGGCGCCCGAGTCCTTGACCGGTTGATACCACTCCTTGACCTGCGCCGCGACGAAGGCGGTGAACTGCTCGGGCGTCATGTCGCGGCTCTGCACGCCGAGCTCGGCGAGGCGCTGCGCCACCTTGGGATCGGCGAGCGCCTTCTTGTTCGCAGCATGGATGCGCGCGACGACCTCGCGCGGCAGTCCCGCGGGGCCGGAGATGCCGAGGAAGTTCTCCGCCACCAGCTTCTTCTGGCCGAGCTCCTGCACGCTCGGCACGTCGGGCGCCATGGGCGCGCGCGCCGGCGAGGTCACCGCGATGGCGCGCAGCTTTCCGTCCTTGATGAAGGGAACGTTCTGCGGCAGCGTGTCGATGGCAAGCTTGATGGTGCCCGACAGGAGGTCGTTGTGCATCGGCGAGGAGCCCTTGTAGCCGACGTGCTCCATGCGCAGGCCGTAATCCTTCTTCATCGTCTCGCCCACGAGGTGGCCGATCGAGCCGATCCCGCCCGAGCCGTAGTTCACCGGGTTCTTCTCCGCCTTCATCCACGCGATCAGCTCGGCCATGTTCTTCGCCGGGACCGAGGGATGGACCACGAACACGTTCGCCACCGAGCCGATGTAGGCGGCGTGGGTGAAGGCCTTGACCGGGTCGTAGCGCGGCTCGTCCTGCATCGCGGGCGAGATGCTGATCGGCGCGCTGTTCGAGAGCAGCAGCGTATAGCCGTCGGCAGCGGCGTTCGCCGCTTCGGCCGCCCCGATCGTGCCGCCCGCGCCCGGCTTGTTGTCCACGATGATGGACTGCCCCAGCTCGGACTGCAGCGGGATCGCGACCAGGCGCGCGACGATGTCGGACGAGCCCCCCGGCGCGAACGTGACGATCACCCGCACCGGCTTGGTCGGCCAGGTTTGCGCAGTCACATTGGTCGACGCGGCGAGCGCCCATACGATGAAGGTTGGAAATTTCATTTTTTAGCTCCCTCGATAAGTCGTATAGCCCCAGGGCGAACACAGCAGCGGCACGTGATAATGCGCCGCGGCGTCGGCGATCGTGAAGCGGATCGGCACCGCGTCGAGGAACCCCTCACCCGCGAAGTGGGCACCGAGGCGGAACAAGAGTTGATAGGTTCCGGCGCGGAAGCTCGCGCCTTCCAGGAGAGGCGCGTCGGTGCGTCCATCGCGGTTGGTCGTCGCTTTCGCAACCAGCGTGCCGATCTCGTTCTCGAGACGATATAGCTCAACCGCGATGCCGGCGCCCGGCTTGCCTCGCGCCGTGTCGAGCACGTGCGTGGTGAGCCTACCCATCGACCATCTTCTCCAGCCGGCCGCGCGTGATGTGGCCGATCTGCTCGAGCGCGGCGTTGAATTCCGCCTGTGACTCGCGCCCGATCCGCCGCGACATCTCGGCGAGCACGCTCTCGCGCGTGGGATGCAGACGCAGCGCGACGATGCAGGGAAAGCCGTGCCGCTCGCGATAGCGCTGGTTCAGCCTTTGCATCGCCTCAAACTCTTCGTGGGTCAATCGAAGGAAACCGAGACGCCCCTGTTCGCTCGATGAATCGGCGGTCAGCGCGCCCTCTTTCGCCTCGGCGCCCGCAAGCTCGGGATGCGCGAGCACCAGGGCGAGCCGCTCTTCTTTCTTCGCTTCGGCGACGACCCGCATCATCGCCGCGTGGAGCGCACCGAGCGAGCCAAACGGCTTCTTGTGCCACGCGCGCTTCGCCACCCAGGGCGAGTGCTCGAACACGCCGCCGAAGCGCTCCACGAACTCGCGTTCCCCCAGCGCATTCGCCTCCTCGAGCCGCACGCACGCTAGTGTACACTCCGCCAAAATGCTAGATGCCTCGCGCATCATGCAGCGGTGCGATGCCCTCGCGCGGCATTCCGAGCTGCCCGGTGGATTGACGCGAGTGTTTCTCTCACCCGAAGGCCGCGCCGCTGGCGAAGCGGTGCTCGGCTGGATGCGCGAAGCGGGCATGCGGGCGGCGCTCGACCCGATGGGCAACGCGGTTGGCCGCTACGAAGGCGTGCGCACGGGGCTTCCCTGCCTCATGCTCGGTTCGCATCTCGACACGGTGCGCGACGCTGGACGATACGACGGCATGCTCGGCGTGATCAGCGCCATCGAATGCATAGATGTCTTGCACAAGAAGAAGGAGAAACTGCCCTTCGCGATCGAGGTGATCGGCTTCGGCGACGAGGAAGGCGTGCGCTTCGGCACCACGCTCCTCGGCAGCCGCGCGATCGCCGGGACGCTCGATCCTGAAGTTCTCCAAGCCAAGGATTCCGGCGGAACTTCGATCGCGCAGGCTTTGCTCCAATTCGGCCTAAATCCGGAACATCTTTCCAGGGTGAGACGGAAGAAAAGCGATGTTCTTGCCTACGCCGAATTGCACATCGAGCAAGGCCCGGTGCTCGAAGCCGAGGGCTTGCCCGTGGGCGTGGTCACCGCGATCAACGGGTTCTCCCGGCTTCGCGTCACGCTGCGCGGCGAAGCCGGGCACGCCGGGACCGTGCCGATGTCGCTGCGCCGCGATGCGCTCGCCGCCGCCGCAGAATGCATTCTGATGGTGGAAAGGGCGGCGAAGGAGCTTCCGGACCTCGTCGCCACCGTCGGCCGCATCGAAGCGAAGCCGGGAGCGATCAACGTGATTCCGGGCGAAGTGCAATTCACCGTGGACCTGCGTGCGCCAGAGGATTCCGCTAGAGAGGATGCCGTGGCCGAGGTCAAACGCGAAATCGCGCGCACCGCGGCGCAGAGAAAATTAGAGGCGCGGATCGAATCGCTGCAGGACTTCGGCTCGAGCGCCTGCGCGCCCTGGCTCATGCGCCAGCTCGAGCGCGCGGTCGAGGCGCGCGGCGTGCGCGTGCGCCGGCTGCCAAGCGGGGCCGGCCACGACGGCATGGCGATCAAGGCGATCGCCGACATCGCGATGCTCTTCGTGCGCTGCAAGGGCGGCGTGAGCCACAATCCTGCCGAGTCGATCACCGAGGGCGATGCGGCGACCGGCGCCGCCGTGCTTTTCGACTTCATTCATGACTTCAAACCCCTATCCGCGTGACCTGATCGGCTATGGGGGGAAGCCGCCCAAGGCGAAGTGGCCGGGCAGCGCGCGCCTCGCCCTGCAGTTCGTGCTCAACTATGAGGAGGGCGGCGAGAGCTCCGTTTTGCACGGCGACAAGGCTGCCGAAGCCTTCCTTTCCGAGATCGTCGGCGCGGCGCCGCTCGAAGGCGTGCGCCACATGTCGATGGAGTCGATCTACGAGTACGGCTCGCGCGTGGGCGTCTGGCGCATCCTCGAGCTCTTCTCGCGCTACGACGTGCCGTTCACCGTGTACGGCGTCGCCATGGCGATGGAGCGCAACCCCGCCGCGGTCGGGGCGCTACTCAAGGCGGGGCACGAGATCGCGAGCCACGGCTGGCGCTGGATCAATTACCAATACGTGCCTGAAGCGCTCGAGCGCGAGCACATGCAGCGCGCGATCGAGATTCACCGCAAGCTCACCGGCGAGCGCCCGCTCGGCTGGTACACCGGCCGCACCAGCCCGAATACGCGCAAGCTCGTGGCGGAGGACGGCGGCTTCGTCTACGACGCCGACGACTACAGCGACGACCTGCCGTGGTACGACACGCGGTACCGGGACAAGAGCGGCAAGCCGCAGCTCGTCGTCCCGTATACGCTGGACGCGAACGACATGCGCTTCGCCACGGCCCAGGGGTTCAACTCGGGCGATCAGTTCTTCGCCTATCTCAAGGACGCCTTCGACGTCCTCTACGAGGAAGGCAACCGCACGCCGCGCATGATGTCGGTCGGCCTGCACTGCCGGCTCGTCGGCCGCCCCGGGCGGCTTGCTTCGCTCGAACGCTTTCTCAAGTACGTGCGCGGCAAGAAGGTCTGGGTCACGCGGCGCATCGACATCGCTCGCCACTGGCTGAAGCACCATCCTCATGAATAAGGATGTAATGCACGACATCAATCCCGCGCCGCGGCTGCTGATGGGTCCCGGGCCGATCAACGCCGATCCGCGCGTGCTGCGCGCGATGAGCGCCCAGCTCCTCGGGCAGTTCGACCCGCAGTTTCGCCAGTACATGAAGGAGGTTTCGGAGCTCTATCGCGGCGTGTTCAAGACCGAGAACCGCTGGACGCTGCTCATCGACGGCACCGCGCGCTCCGCCATCGAGGCGGCGCTCGCCTCGCTGATCGAGCCGGGCGACCGCGTGCTAGTGCCGGTATTCGGGCGCTTCGGCCACCTGAAGGTAGAGATCGCCAAGCGCTTCGGCGCCGAGGTTTTCCCCGTTGAAACGGAGTGGGGCACGGTTTTCACGGATGACAAGCTGGAAAAGGAAATCAAGGCGAGAAAGCCCAAAATCGTCGCGGTCTCCCACGGCGACACGTCGACGACCATGGCGCAGCCGCTCGCGGAGCTCGGCAAGCTCTGCCGCGCGCACGACGCCCTGCTTTATGTCGACGCCACCGCCACGCTTGGCGGGATGGACGTGGCCACCGATGCGTGGCAGCTCGACGTGGTCAGCGCCGGCCTGCAGAAGTGCCTGGGCGGACCCTCGGGCAGCGCGCCGCTCACGCTGAACGAGCGCGCCGAAAAGCTCATCGTGAGAAGGCGTCACATCGAGGAGGGACTGAAGAAGAAGGACCAAAAGGACGAACAGGACGGCGAAGGTCCGATCATCCGCAGCAACTACTTCGACCTCGCGATGATCATGGACTACTGGTCCGACAAGGCGCTGAACCACCACACGGAGGCGACCACGATGCTCTATGCCGGGCGCGAATGCGCGCGCATCCTGCTCGGGGAAGGCCTCGAGCGGGCCTTCGCGCGCCATGCGCGGGCCTCGCGGGCACTCACCGCGGGCCTCCAGGCGATGGGGCTCAGGCTTTTCGGCGACCAGCGCCATAAGATGGCGAACGTGACCGGCGTGCATATCCCGCCCGGCGTCGATGGCGAGAAGGTGCGCCGGGCGCTCCTCGATGACTTCAACATCGAGATCGGCACCTCCTTCGGCCCGCTGCACGGCCGCATCTGGCGCATCGGCACCATGGGATACAACGCCCGCGCGGACGCAGTCCTCAACACCCTGGGAGCGCTGGAGGCGATTCTTTCCCAGGAAAAACACAAGCTGTCGCGGGGCGCAGGAGTGGATGCGGCTCTGGCGGCGTACCGCGGGGGCTGAGCGTGCCCGTCCCGGATTCGCTCCTCGTCGCGATAGGCGGTAACGCCACCCATCCGGAGAACATCCGCGGCACCACCGAGGAGCAGGAAGTGGTCGCCGACGCCGCGGCCAGGGCGCTCGTCCCCCTGATCCGGTCGACGAACCGGCTGCTGATTACCCATGGAAACGGCCCGGTGGTCGGCAAGATCCTGCTCCGCATGATGCTGACCAAGGAGCAAGTGCCGCCAATGCGGCTCGACGTTTGCGTCGCCCACAGCCAGGGAGGTATCGGGTACCTGCTCATGCAGTCGCTGGAGAACGCCTTGCGCCGTGCCCGGCTCGAACGGCAGGCGGCCTGCGTGGTGACGCAGGTCGAGGTCGACCCGGACGACCCGGCGATGCGCTCCCCGTCCAAGCCCATCGGCCCCTTTTTCTCGGCCGAGGAAGCGAAGGCACTGGAGGCGAAGGGCTGGCGCATGACGGAGGACGCCGGACGCGGCTGGCGCCATTGCGTCGCCTCCCCCGAGCCGCGCGCGATCATCAACCTCCGCGTCATCGAGGCCCTGCTCCAGGCGGGTACCGTCGTCATCGCCGGCGGCGGCGGCGGCATTCCGGTGGTGCGGGGGGCGAACGGCGACTGGCAGGGAGTCCAGGCGGTGGTGGACAAGGACCTCACCTCGGCGCTGCTCGCCCGCTCGCTCGGCATCCCGGACCTCCTCATCCTGACGGCGGTCGAGCGCGTCGCCATCGACTTCAACACCCCGCGGCAGCGCTTCCTCGATACGGTGAGCCTAGCCCAACTCAAGGCCTACCACGCCGCCGGCCACTTCGGGCGCGGCAGCATGGGGCCGAAGGTCGAGGCGGCGATCCGCCACCTCGAGGGGGGAGGACGCCGCGCCATCATCGGGGCCCTGGAGCACGCCCTTCCGGCGCTCGAGGGCGAGAGCGGGACCCATGTCGTTCGAGGCTGAGAGCGCGGGACGCTTCGCCCGGGAGGCATTGCAGGGAGGCGAAGGCGAGGTTTGCGCCCTCTTCCGCCGCAGCTTCTACTTGCGCTGCCCGGGCGAGCGCTACGCCTGCGTCGGCGCCCCGTCGGTCGGCAACGGGCCGCTCAATGTACTGGTGCCGGACCTGGCCCTGCCACGGCTCGGCGACCGGGTCGGAGTCTCCTTTTCGCGCGCAAAGCCTTGGCAGCCGCCCCCTCCGGTCGCCGACCAGCCCCGGCTGGACGATCTCACGGCAGCGGCCGGTCACCGTATTCCGGCCGAGGGATTCGGCTGCCTCGTCATCGGCAAGCACAACGCGTTGAGCGGCCATGCTCAGCCCGCGCTCGACGCGCTCGAACGGTGGCTCGTCGGCAACGCCATCGCTGGCGAAGCGGCGCAGCTCATCGGCCTGGGCCCGGGGCTCACGCCTTCCGGCGACGACTATCTGGGCGGCATGCTGGTAGCGCTGCGCCGCACCAGGAACACGATGCAGGCCGAAGGGTTGTGGCGCTGGCTCCAGCCGCTGCTCAAGGAGCGAACCAGCGCCATCAGCGCCGCGCACCTTGCGGCCGCCGCGGCTGGCGAGGGGCACGAGGCGCTGCACGCCGTCCTCAATGGCGACTTCGACTTCGACGCCCTGGACGCCGTCGGCCATACCTCCGGCTGGGACGCCCTGGCGGGCGCCGCGGCCGTCCTCCGAACCTACTAAAACAAAACTAGTACCAAAGCCCTATTGCGACCGGTTTGCCCCGGGAGCAGATTGCCAATGGGGGAATGCGGGGGGGAAGCAGGATGCGCAGCTACTATTGGGCAATGGGCTGGTTCCGCGAGCAGCGGCTTCAGCTCAAGGATTGGCTTTACTGGCGTCGCGTAGCGAAGGCGCCTGAATCCGTCGGAGCGCGCAGGCGATGAGCTCCGAAAAACAGGAAGTCCGGATGGTGTTCGACGCGCCGCCGGGCCGCGACATGCCGACGCTCGTCGAGATCGAGGATCAGAGCGGCCGCGCGATCGACATCGGCGAATGGCGCGCGCGCCCGGACGGCTATTGGGAACTCGTCATTCCCATCAGGCAAGGATAGGAGCCAAAAGCCTTACTGCGGTTTTACTGCGGCGCTTCGATCTTCGCAACGCGCGCGAGCTCTCGCCAGCGCATGAGATCGGCGGCGATGGCGTTCGACACCGTTTCTGCTTCGTCCCACACCGGTTCCGTTCCCATGTCGCTCAGGCGCGCGCGGAACGTCTGATCGTTCATCACCTGCTTCAAGCCCGAGCGGACGGCCTGCGCCGGCGCATCGGGCGTCTTCGCCGGCGCGAGCACGCCGTACCAGTTGAATACCAGCAGGCCCGGAAACCCCTGCTCCACGAGCGGCTTCACGCCGGGAAGGAGCGGCGAAGGTAGCGGACCGGTCACGCCGAGCGCCTTCAGCTTCCCGGCGCGCACCTGCGGGACGCCCTGCGGGATCGGCCCGAACATCATGCTCACTTCGCCCGCCATCGCCGCGCTCATCGCCGGCGCTGCGCCCTTGTAGGGAACATGGATCATGTCGACGCCCGCGATCGCCTTGAAAAGCTCGCCCGCAAAATGCGCCGGCGCGGCGACGCCCGCGGATGAGAAGCTGAGCTTTCCCGGTTGCTTCTTCGCAAGCTCGACCAGCTCCTTGGTCGTCGAAACGCCGAGCGAGGGATTGACGAACAGGCCGTTGTCGCTGCGCGCCACGGCCGCGATGGGGCGAAAGTCGGTGCGCGGGTTGTACGGAACCTGCTTCGCCACCGCGGGATACATGGTGAGCGGGATGTCGACCGTCACGAGCAGCGTGTACCCGTCGGCCGGGGCGCGCGCCACCGCCGCGGCGCCGATCGAGCCCGAGCCGCCGGCCTGGTTCTCGACCACCACCGGCTTGCCCCACTGCTCCGCGAGCTTCTGCGCCATGAGGCGCGCCATCACATCGAGCGGGCCGCCGGCGGTGAACGGCACGACGAATTTGACCGGACGAGACGGATACGCTTCCTGCGCAATCACCGGAATGGACATGCACAGAACAACTACGGCGAGGATCCGCACCACGCTTCCTCTCTTCTAGGAAATCATCGAAGCCGCCAGCTCCGCGGCGAGCGCGTTCGACGCGGCGACCGCGACGCCACCTTCGCGCAGCAATGCGACCTGGCGCGACCACACCTGCGGATCCTGCTCCGTGCCCGTGACCGAGGCGATTACCGGCTTGCCAGCCTTCACCGCCTTGAGAAGAACACCGGCCGGATTCTCGTGAGCGCCGTAGCCGAGGACCACATCGACCAGGACCAGGCCGACCTCGGGATTCGCCATCGCCCTCGCCACATGATCGTTGCGGATCTCCGGCTCGATCATCGGATGCGGCCTGCCGCGCGTGTATTCGTCGTCGCCGAGGTCGACGAACCTGTGGCCGGAGAGTCCTTTGCGGCGGAAGATGAGCTCCGCTTCGGCGCACAGCGTACCGCCGCAGTACAAGCCCTCGACTCGCGCGCCTTTGACCTTCTTCATCTCCCTCGAAGGGAAAGGCGAGAGCTTCTTGCCCATGGCGCGTTCGGCGGCCTCGGTCAGGGTCGTGGCAAACATCGGGCTCTGATCGCGCTCCATGCCGAGGAAGCAGACCACGCACGGCTTGGACGTTCCCTTGATCCGCTCGAGCACGCGCAGCGCGACTTCGGGCGCGGGCGGCTTGGAGATGAGCACGATCTTCGCGGTCGCCGGATCTGCGGCGAGCGCGTCGATCGCCGCCAGCGTGCCGAGTGCGCCGATGCGGGCGTCGAGGTCGCGGCCGCCGACGCCGATGCCGTGCGAGATGCCGCCGCCCATGCGCGCGACGAGCGCGGCGACTTCCTGCAGCCCGGTGCCGGAGGCCGACACGATGCCGATGTCGCCGCGGGGAAGCACGTTGGCGAAGGCGAGCGGCGTGCCGGCAATGATTGCCGTGCCGCAGTCGGGTCCCATCATGAGAAGACCGCGCTCGCTGGCCAGGCGCTTCAGCGCCGCCTCGTCCTCGAGCGGCACGTTGTCTGAGAAGAGCAGCACGTGAAGCCCGCGCTCGAGGGCGCGGCGGGCCTCGTGCGGCGCGAACTCGCCCGGCACCGAGATCAGCGCCAGGTTCGCCTGCGGCATCAGCCCCAGGCCGCCGCCGAGGCCGCGCGCGCGCGGCAGCGACTCGCCCGTCGCGGCCACCCGTGTTTCGGACAGCAGCGCGTCGGCCTGCCGCATGGCGTCCGCGCCGGAACGCTCGTCATGCGCGAGGATCGCAATGATCAGATCGTTCGGCGTAGCCGCTTCGCCTTCTCTCGCGAGCAGTCCGGCGCCGCGCAGCAGCTCGCGGTTCGAAGGGCTGCCGATCATCACCGCCGCGCTTTTCACGCCGGCGAGCGCCTCGAGCTTGCGCGACACACGCATCAGCGCCACCGAATCGAGGTAGCGCCCGCGCTCGACCCGGTTAACGAGCATCGTCGGCGAGCGCGAGCAGCGCTTTTTCGAAGCACGCGAGCGGCGCGCGCGCCACGCCCGCACCCACCTGTCCCACGCCCGGCATGCGGTGCGCGATGCCGGTATTGATCGCGGGCGCGATGCCGGTCTCTACCACCCGCCGCACGTCGATCCCCGTCGGGGTGCCGGCGAACTCCAGCGCCGGGATGGCCCATTTCGGGTTGCGCGCCGCCGAGATCTCGCTCATCGCGCGCGTGTACCCCACGGCATCGGCAAACCCGCCGGCACCGACGAAGCCGGCGACCGCCGGCGCCGCCGCCATGGCGAAGCCGCCGAGCCCCACCGCCTCGAGGATGGCCGAATCGCCGATGTCGCGGTTCGCGTCGGCGGCGCTGAAGCCGGAGAAGTACAGGCCCTGCGGCATCTCGACCGGCGCGGTGAACCACGCGTCGCCCAGCGCGGCGACGCGGATGCCGAAGTCGGTGCCGTTGCGCGACATCGTCGTGACGATGGTCGAGCCCCCGATGCCGCGCGCCGGATCGAGCATGCTCTTCCCCATGGCCATCGCCACGTTGAGGAAGAACTGGTCGTTGCTCCCCATGAACTCGAAGGCCTTCGCAAGGCTCGCCGAATCGCTCGCGCTGCGCGCAATCGACGGAGCTAGCGCTCGCAGGAGCAGCGACGAGCACGCGACATTGCGCTGATGCATCTCGTCGCCCATGGACAGCCCGCGGGCAATGAGAGGATTGAGCGCGATGCCACCCGAATTCCGGATTGCCTTTCCCAATAACAAGCCAAAGTCGTCCCGCAGCCACGCAAGGCGCGCCAGCACCTCGGCGTCATTGCCGCCGAAGCGCATCACCTTGCCGAGGCCCTCGTTGAGCGCGCAGACGGCGCGGTTGCCGAACGCGCGGTTCTCGACCACGAGGAGCGGCATGCTCCGCGTGGTGATGCCCGTCATCGGCCCGACCGCGCCGAAGTGGTGGTTGGGCGCGAATTCGACGCCGCCGCCCGCGGCGAGCTTCTCCGCCGCGGCGAGGTCGCCCGCCCAGCCCTCGAACACGATCGCGCCGCAGATCGCGCCTTTCAGCGGGCCGCACATCCGAGGCCACTCGATCGGCGGACCGGCGTGGAGCAGCAGGCGCCGGCTGTCGAGCTCCGGAATGAGCTCGCCGGCGCGGCGTACGTCCGCGAGCACCGGCTCGGCGGCGAGGATCTTCTGCATCGCGACCCGGTTCGCTTCGTCAACGGAAGAACCTAGTTTTGCAAGTGCAGCGAGCAGGCGCGGGTCGCCGCCCGCGGGCGGGGTCCAGTCCACCTGAACCACGGCTGCGCCGTTCGCGGCAAGGTCGCGCGCGAACCCGGCGAGCCCGACGTTGACGACGCGAACCGGGCCGTGCAGCAGGCTAGGGATGGAATTGGACATGGCGCCAGGAAGCGCCGAGTTTACCAATGCGGCCGGCAGTGGGCCGCGGCTTAGCGGCGCGCGCGCCAGCGAAGGCGCGGATAGCGCTCGCGCGGACCCGTATGGCGCAGGTAGGCCGGCGCCGCGGCTTCGAGCGCCTGGGGCCGGATGCCGAACGGAAAATCGCCGGCGCACACGTTCGGCACCTGCATCGAGCGCACGTTGTCGCGGGTGATGAGCTTGCCGGGCAGCTTCTCCATGACGAACGCCTGCCAATACGAAAGGCGGTCCGAGAGGCCGAGGACCGCGCGGCGATGCCCCGTCATCTTGCACACCAGCTCGACCAGCTCCTTCAGCGTGTACTGGCGCGGGCCGCAGAGCTCGTAGACCTTGCCGTGCGTCGACAGGTCGTCGAGCGCGCGGCTCATGGCGTGCGCGACGTCTGCGACGTAGACCGGCTGGAAGCGCGCCTGCGGGCACGCGATCGGCAGGACCGGGAACAGGCGTGCGAGCTCGGCGAAGGTGTTGAGGAAGGCGTCCTCGGGGCCGAAGATGACGGAGGGCCGGAACGCGGTAACGGCGAGGCCCGCGGCCCCAAGCGCGGCCTGCTCGCCCATCGCCTTGGTGCGCAGGTATTCCGACGGCGCGTTCGCAGACGCCCCGAGCGCGCTCATATGCAATAGCCTCCCTACGCCGCGCGCGCGGCACGCGGCGACTACCGCGCGGGGAAACTCCGCATGCACCCGCTCGAAATCTCCGTGCAGGATGCCCACGAGGTTGATCACGGCCTGCCTGGTTCGGGTCAACGCTTCGAGCGCCCCCGGCGCCATGATGTCGGTTTCAATGACCTCTACGGTCGGGAGGGGCAGCAGGTGCTTGGCGCGCTCACGGTGCCGCGTCGGCACCGCAACCCTGACGCCATCGGCGGCCAGGGCCGCCACCAGGTGGCGCCCGACGAACCCGGAGCCCCCCAGCACCAGAACGTTGTCCAGCTTCACGGATTGCCGGCTGCCGTCTCCGGGTCGTCTTCCTCGACCGGCTCGCCGGCCGCACGCGCCGGGACGGTGCCCAGGCGCGCTTTGATCGGCGTGGCCGACTTGGTCAGCACCGCCGAATAGAAGACCGAGTTCGCCATCACCTTCTTCACGTAGTCGCGCGTCTCGCCGAAAGGAATCGTTTCCGCGTAGATCGCACCCTCGAGCGGCTTCGCGTCGCGCCAGCGGCGCGCGCGCGACGGGCCGGCGTTGTAGGCGGCGGAGGCGAGCACCTGGTGGCCGAGCTGGTCGAGCACCATCCTCATGTAGCCGGCGCCGAGGTTGACGTTGGTCTTGACCTCGATGACGTCCTTCGGCCGGAAATTGCGCATGCCGACCTTCTTCGCCACGAGCTTCGCGGTTTTCGGCATCACCTGCATCAAGCCGGCGGCGCCGACGCCCGAGCGCGCGTCGGTGACGAAGCGGCTTTCCTGGCGCGCGAGCCCGAGGACCCAGGCCTCGTCGAGGTTGTACGCCTTTGCGTATTCGCGGAACACCTCGTAGTACGGCACCGGATAGCGCAGGTCGAAGTTGTGCGTGCGCACGGTGCGGTCGGCGGTGTGGATGGCGCGGTCGTTGACCCCTTCGCGCCGCGCGAGCTCGGCCGCCCCGAGCAGCCGCTTGTCGTCGAAGTGGCGGATGGTGAAGAGCCATTCGCGCACGCCCTCGGTGCGCATTCCCAGCCGGATCAGCTCGAGCGCGCGTGCGAGGCCGGGAGTTGCGCGCGCCTTCGCGACGTCGTCATCGGTCGGGGTATAGCCCGCGACCGGGACCGTGCCGACGTAGCCGAGCTCCTCGTTGGCGAGGAGGCCGTAGAAATCGGTCTGGCCGGCGATGCGCAGATAGTAGGCGCGGGCGCCGGTGGTCTCGCCCTGCGCCGCAAGCGCCCGGCCGTACCAGTACGTCCAGGCGGCCTCGCGGCGCTGTTCAGGCGACATGCGGTCGATTGCGTCACGGACCGTCTGCCATGCGCCGCGGCGCAGCGCCGCGCGCGCCTTCCACGCCAGCTGCTGGTCGTCGAGCCGCGCGTCGTCGGCCCGCGCGAACCACCTGAGCGCGTTCTCGTGATGGACGCGTGCGCCTTCCAGGGCGACGCGGCCCCACAGGTAGCGCACATCCTCTTCGGGCAGGTCCTTCGCCAGCTCGCCTTCGAGCATCCCCGCGACCTGCTCGGGGTCGTTGCGCGCCTGGCGGAGAGCGGCCAGCACCACCACCTCTTTGGTCGCGCGCTTGTCCATCGTTCGCGGCAGCTTCGCGAGCAAGCGCTTCGGCTGGCGCGCGGCCTCGGCGAGCATGCGCTCGTCGGGGGCTTCGTCCTTGGGCAGATAGCCGAGCGCGGTCTTGGACGCGGTGATCTGGCCCTCCTCGAAAAGCTCGCGCACGCGCAGCCACACGTCCGGAACCTGGATGCGGCCACGCTCCCACATCAGCGTCGCGAGCTTCTCGCAGCCCTCGGGCAGCTCTACCGGGTAGACCCACATCTCCTGCGCCTCGGCGAGCGCCGACTCGTCGCCGCGCGAAATACGCGAGAGCCAGGCATAGCAGCGGACCTCGATGTCGTCGCGGGCGTAGTCGGCCGCCTCGCGATCGAACTCCTTCCAGTCGCCGCGCTTGCCAAGGACCTTCAGCCAGTCGCCGCGCATGCGCTCGCCGACGTAGGTATTCCCGTACGAGCCAAAGAACGCCTTGACCTCGGCGTTCTGGGCGTCTTCCAGCTTGAGCGAAAGGCGCATGTACTCGATCCAGGGCGTGAGGACGTGGCCCTCCAGCTTCTGGGCATGGCTCGCCAGCTTGATCGGGTTGCCCATGCGGTACGCGTCGAACACCCCCATGATGTGGAAGTCCGCGTCCTTCTGGCTGAGGGCCGCAAAGGCCCCTGCCGGCAGGAGCATCGCCAGCAACAATCCAGGGAGTAAACTAAGTGAGCCCAACTTCTTGAAAATCATGGGTTAAGCCGAGCATAGCACAGCGATGGAAGGCGACACGTTAAAAAGCTGGCGAAAGGCCCAGCGCGAGCGGCTCATCCGCGAGCGCTCGGCGCTCGACCACGAGACCCTGGAGCGGTGGCGGCATCGCATCGATGGCTTCCTGGAGCGTTCCTTTCCCGGCCTGGCGGGCCGCCGGGTGGCGTTTTGCTGGCCGATCCGCGCCGAATACGACGCGCGGCACCTCGCAAAAACGCTTCGCGAGCGAGGCTCGTTGACCGCGCTGCCGGTGGTCGTCGCGCCCAGGCAGCCGCTCGTCTTCCGCGAATGGCATCCCGGCGTGGAGCTCGCCAAGGGAGCGCTCGACATTCCGTACCCGGTCGGCTCGCAGGAACTCGTGCCCGAGGCGGTATTGCTGCCGATGAACGGCTGGGACGCGCAGGGCTATCGCCTCGGCTACGGCGCCGGCTTCTTCGACCGGACCCTGGCGAGCCTCGCCAAGCGGCCGGTCGTCATCGGCATCTCCTACGAGCTGGCGCGCCTCGACACCATCCACCCGCAGTCCTGGGACGTGCCGGTCGACTACGTCGTCACGGAACGCGGCGTCTATCGCCGCGACCCGGAAGGCCTCGCCTACCTCGGAGAGCCCCAGTCCGGGGATGAGCCGAGCGTGCTCTCTTCGCCGGTCTGCTACGCCGGCGAAGTAAAACGAGGCTAGAAATCCGGAAAAAAATCGGGGTCAGAGCCCTGTTCTTTTTCTTCTTACAACAGAAAGAGCTTGTAAGCGGGATTGCCCGTCTCGTCGGCGTACGGGTAGCCGAGCTTCCTGAGGAAACTCCGGAACTGGCCAAGCTCGGCCCGCGGCACCTGCATGCCGACGAGCACGCGGCCGTAGTCGGCGCCCTGGTTGCGGTAGTGGAAGAGACTGATGTTCCAGTCGCTGCGCATGCTTTCGAGAAAGCGCAGCAGCGCGCCCGGCCGCTCCGGGAACTCGAAACGATACAAAAGCTCGTTCCTTGCAAAGGGCGCTCGTCCTCCGACCATGTGCCGCAGGTGCGTCTTCGCCATCTCGTTGTCGGAAAGGTCGAACGTGCGCAATCCTTGGCGGCGCAGGCTGCGCACGATGCGCGCGGTGTCCTCGCGCGCGCGCACTTCGATGCCCACGAAAACGTGCGCGTCGTTCGAATCGGCGATGCGGTAGTTGAACTCCGTGACGTTGCGCCCGCCGAGCGCGGCGCAGAACTTGCGGAAGCTTCCCGGGCGCTCTGGAATGGTGACCGCCAGGATCGCTTCGCGGTGCTCGCCTAGCTCGGCCTCCTCGGCGATGAAGCGCAAGCGATCGAAGTTCGTGTTGGCGCCGGAAGCAACCGCAACGAGCGTCCGGTCGCGCGCGCCGCTGCGACCGACCCAGGCCTTCGCGCCGGCGACGGCGAGCGCCCCCGCCGGCTCGAGCACCACGCGCGTATCCTCGAACACGTCCTTGATCGCCGCGCACATCTCGTCGGTGTCGACCAGCACCATGTCGTCGACAAATCGGCGGCACAGGCGGAACGTCTCCTTTCCCACTTCCTTGACCGCGACGCCGTCGGCGAAGAGCCCGACTTGTTCGAGGCGCACGCGCCGGCCTTTCTTCAGCGAGCGCGTCATCGCGTCCGCGTCCACCGGCTCGACCCCGATCACTTTCACCGAAGGACGCACGCGCTTCACGTAGGCCGCGATGCCGGAGATGAGGCCGCCGCCGCCCACCGGAACGAAGATCGCATCGGGGTTGGGCTGCTGACGCAGGATCTCCATGCCGATCGTGCCCTGCCCGGCGATCACCTCCGGATCGTCGTACGGATGGACGAACACGAGGCCACGCTTCTTCTTGAGCTCGACGGCCTTGGTGTACGCGTCGGCGTAGGAGTCGCCGTGCAGCACCACCTGCGCGCCGCGCGCGGCGACCGCTTCAACCTTGATGCGCGGCGTCGTCACCGGCATCACGATGATCGCTCGGCAGCCCAAGCGTTTCGCCGCGAGGGCGACGCCCTGCGCGTGATTTCCGGCGCTTGCCGCGATCACGCCCCGCTGCAGGCGCTTGCGCGGCAGCCCGGCCATCTTGTTGTAGGCGCCGCGCAGCTTGAACGAGAATACCGGCTGCAGGTCCTCGCGCTTGATGAACAGGCGGTTGCCCAGGCGCTTGGAGAGCGACGCCGCGAGCTCGAGCGGCGACTCGATCGCCACGTCGTAGACGCGCGCCTTGAGCACCCGCTCCAGATAATCGTTCTTCACCATCGCCCCCGGGAGGCGGCGAATTTAGCATGACGGAACTCCTCGGCCTCGCCGCGGCCTGCTTCCTCGCCGCGACCCTGCTGCCCTTTCCCTCCGAAGGCGCGCTCCTCGCCTACCTGCACCTGCGGCCCGGCCACACCGCGCTCGCCCTCGCCGTCGCCACCGTCGCGAACACCGCCGGCGGCATGACCTCCTACCTCATCGGCCGCCTGATCCCGCAACGCGCCCCCGATGCCCGCGCCCTCGCCTGGGTGCGCCGGCACGGCGCACCCGTCACCTTCCTCGCCTTCCTTCCGTTCATCGGCGATGGCCTGGTCCTCGCCGCCGGATGGCTTCGCATCCACTGGCTCGGCACCCTCGCCTTCAGCGCCGCCGGCCGCCTCACGCGCTATGCGGTAATCGCGCTGCTCATCTAACAGCTGTGGCTCGCGCATGTGCGTCAAGCGCCGCCTAACCTATCATTCAGACAGACCGCCTCCGGCGGCCCCCGAATTCAGACGTTAGGCATCACCAATGACGCGACACCGCATAGAGGTAATCGCATACACAGTAGGCGGCGTGGTGCTTGGCCTGTTTTATTACCAGCTGAAGGGATCCATGCCGGGCCCTGTGTTCTTGGGGTTGGTGATTGCATATCTCATCGGGGTCCGCCTGGTCGGTTACTTCATCGCAAAACGATTGGCTAAGGCAAGCCGAGGTAGTGAGGTAGGCGGTGATGCCTGACAGCGCGTTGTTGACCGAAACCTCTTCATCGCCTCGCGCGCAGCGCGGCGCGGCAAGATGCGGACGTTAGACGCTACTGTGCGACTGCTGCGCTACTTTCGGCCGATCGTGTACGTGACGCTACAGCCAAACATGCTTTCCGTCCGCGACGTCGAGTCGGGCCGCACTGTCGCTGAGCCGCCACTTGCCGCAATCTCACGCGAACCAAAGAAGCGCTTGCTCGGTGTTGGCGAGGCAGCAAGGGTTGCTGCAGCAACGCAGCCAGCGGATCTTGTTAATCCGTTCACACATCCCCGCTCATTGCTCTCTGACTTTACCGTCGCCGAGGTAGTGATTAAAGGATTCATGAAGAAGCTTTTCGACGGCCGACTGTTCACTGGAGCCCCAATCGTGGTGCTTCATCCGCGCGTCAATCCGGAGGGCGGATTCACGCAAATTGAAATTCGTGCGCTTCGCGAACTGGCGATCGGTGCGGGCGCATCTAAGGGAATTGTGTGGCACGGACGGGACCTTACTAAGGACGAGTTGCGAAGTCTGAAATTTGGATCGGGCGGCGAGGTCTTGAATTGAGGCGACGTCCAACAGCACAGCCGAGGCCGACGCGCGCGGCTCGCCGTGGACGTTAGGTCGTGCTGAGCGCGGACGTCGCATATCCCTGGAGTTGGCGCACTGCTGCCGCTTTGGCGGTCGCGACCGCGACCTATTGGTTGCTCCGGCTCGTCGTGAAGCGGTACCGGCCAGCCCTATATCAATCTCTGCAAACGGAAGCTCTGATGTTGGGTCGCCGCAAGAACTATCCGTGGGACTGTTGGTACTTTGTCGTCGCAGAGCCAATTTACTTTGCAGGCTCATGATCCGGTCTCCGACATAACGCGATCACATGGCCGTCACCTACCTCGAGCCAACCCAAGAGTCAGGCCGCGCGCTTTTCGCTCGCGGCATATCCGGTAGCGTTGTGATGCTCAACCTGCTGAGATTCCGCCCGATTGCGGACTACTCGGCGACTCCCGAACTCGCACCGAGCACGGCAATTACCGGCGAGGAGGCTTATAGGTTGTATGTGGCGCACACGCTCCCGCACCTCAGAGAGTCAGGAGGTGAGCTGCTTTTCTTTGGAAGAGGCGGCGAGTTCTTGATTGGCCCGAGCGAGGAGCGCTGGGACGCCGTCATGCTCGTTCGCCAAACGAGTCTCGCTTCGTTCATGGCGTTCGCTTCGAATCAAGCCTATCTCTCTGGGATCGGGCACCGTATTGCCGCATTGGAGGATTCGCGTCTGCTGCCGATTGTTGAAGGACAGCCCTAAAGCCTCTAGCCTTGTCTGGAACGACCCACTAAGGCCCAAGAGCGCATGCGTTACGTCGTGATCTTCGAAGAGAGTCCCGATATGGTTCAAGTGCGACGGACTAGAGAACCGGCGCATCTCGAGTTCCTCGAAAAGCATCGCGACGAGATTCCCATGGCGGGTGGACTGCGCGACGAGCATGGCGGTCCCTATGTCGGTGGCCTTTGGGTGTTCGACGTGAAGAGCCGTTCGCGAGCTGTCGAGCTTATCGAATCTGATCCGTACTATGTTGCCTGCCCGCGAAAGTACAGACTTCTCGCGTGGGGCAAAGCTTTGCCGCATCTGCAGGTGCTCATGTGAGCGGCCAGCTAAACTAGACAAACCACCGAATACACCACTGGAGGAGGAGAACATGAACGCTGCTCACGTTGGCGCAACCCTCGCATTCCTTCTGGCCGTCGCGCCGGCCAGCGCACAGAACGTCAAGATCACTCCGATCGGCTCGCACCCGGGCGAGCTGTGCGCGAACGATCGCGCGATCGTGTTCGAGGATCCGACCGGCGTGCGCTTCCTCTACGATCCGGCGCACAACGTGACCGGCGGCGATGATCCGCGGCTGGGCACGATCCATCTCGTGCTGCTCAGCCACATGCACGGCGATCACGTCGGCGACCTGAAGCTCAAGGCGCCGGGCGCCGGGACATGCGCGAACTCGGAGCGGGTGCCGGCGCCGAATTCCACGACCGCCGAGGTCGCCGCGGCAAAGAATGCGGCGCTCGTGATGACGCGCGCCATAAGCGGATTCGTGGCCACCAAGATCCAGGGCATGCGCCCGGGCAAGCCGATCGGCTTCTGCCCGCAGAAGGACGGCGCCACCGTCGTGCCGGTCGAGACAGTATGCAGCTCGCAGACCGATCTCGGCGGGGTCTTCGTCGCGAAGACCGCCAAGGCGTCGCAGGGCGTCGAGATCACGATCGTCTACGCCTCGCACGTGAACAACGCGCCGCCCGCGCTGCTCTCGCAGCCGCAGCAGGAAGCCGCGAAAGCGGACGGCGCGGTGTTCGAATACGGCCCGGCCACGGGCTTCGTCGTCAAGTTCACGAACGGCCTGACCGCCTATCTCACGGGCGACACCGGCATCCACTCCGAGATGAGGGCGGTCGTGCACGACTTCCACCACGCGAACCTCGCCGTGCTGAATCTCGGCAACAACCCGGGAATCTTCCAGTCCGGCGCGCATGCGATGAACGACCTGGTGCAGCCCGCGTCGGTGATCCTCAGCCACCCGAACGAGCCGGTCACCGAAGGCGGGAAGCTCCTGCCGGCTTCGCGCACGGCGGCGTTGATCAAGCAGCTCAAAGCGCCTCACTATCTTGCGCTCAGCGGGCGCACCATGGAGTTCGACGGCAAGGGGAAATGCGTCGCGGGATGCTGACTCTCGCTATTCGCCTTAGGATGGCGTGCTGTTGAGCTATAGCCCACACGTCTCTTAAAAGCCGCCATCGACATGAAGACTGAATCCCCGCTTCGCGTACACGACATCCTCGCCAACGCTTTCGCACAGGAGGGAGTGCAAACCTGCTTCGCGCTGCTCGGCGACGCGAACATGAACTGGGCTGCGTCGCTGGCCGCGCAGGGATGCCGGATGATCTACGTTCGGCACGAGCACTGCGCGCTCGCTGCCGCGATGGCTTATGCGCGAAAGAACCGGGACGTCGGCGTGGCTACGGTGACCTGCGGGCCCGGCGTGACGCAGTTGATCACGGCGCTTCCCGCGGCCGTGCGCGCCCATCTGCCGCTGGTCGTGTTCGCCGGGGAAGCGCCGCTGAAAAGCGGCTGGTACAACCAGGAGCTCGATCAGGCGCCGCTCATCACCGCAACGGGTGCCGCCTATCGCACCCTGCACATGCCGGAGCGCATGCCCGTGGCGGTACGCGATGCGTTCCTGCAGGCGCGCCGCGAGCGCCGGCCGGTGGTGATCGGCATTCCGTTCGATCTGCAGGCCCGGCCCTGGAACGGATCGGCGGACCTGCCGAAGCCCTCGCGCGAGCTGTTGCCGCGCTCCTCGCCGATGCCGCCGCATCCCGACGACGTGGCTGGCGCTGCGAAACTTGTTGCCGGCGCCGAGCGCGTCGTCGTCCTTGCCGGCCTGGGTGCGGCCGAAGCTGGAGCCGGCGCCGCCTGCAAGGCGTTGGCCGCCAAGACGGGCGGTTTGCTGTCGACGACGCTTCCTGCGCGGGGGCTGTTCCACGACGATCCTTTTTGCATCGGCATCTCGGGCAGCTTCACGCCCGAGGTCGGCATTGAGTACCTGAAGGAGGCTGACTTCGTCGTCGCGGTCGGCTGCTCGCTCGCCTACCACGCGGGTGGCGGCGGCCAGCTCTGGCCGAAGGCAAAGATGTTGCAGATCGATATCGATCCCGTCGGGGTCAATCAAGGCCAGGAAGTGGCGCGGCATCACTTGCGGGCCGACGCGCGCCTCGGCGTCGAGGCATTGACGGCCGCGCTGCCGACGCGTGACCGGGGCTGGCGAACCGAGGCGATGGCGGCGCGCATCCGCAATTCGAAGCCCGACAGCCATGAGTTCGAGGTCGAGGCCGGGCTACTCGACCCGCGCCGCGTGGTCGAGGCGCTGGAAGACGCCTTGCCGCAGGACTGGGAGATGGTGAACTCGGGTGGCCATTGCTCCTGGTTCTTCGCGCAGATGCCCTCGCGTCCGCAGGAGAAATTCCTCACCATCCGCGAGTTCGGCGCGATCGGCAACGGCGTCTCGTTCGCCATGGGCGTGGCCGCCGCGCGTCCCGATAAAACCGTCGTGCTGTTCGACGGCGACGGCAGCCTCATGATGCACGTGCAGGAGCTCGAAACCATCAAGCGTCACCGCCTGAACATCCTGATCGTGGTGATGAACGACGCCGCGTACGGCTCCGAGCTGCACAAGCTGCGCTCGGAAGGGGTGTCCGAGGACGGCTCGGTGTTCGGCTACTGCGACTTCGCGGGCATTGCGCGCGGATTCGGGCTTGCGGGAAGGACCTTCAAGAGCCTGGACGGCCTGCCGAAAGCGGTGGCAGAGTTCGCCGCGAGCGGCGGCCCCGCGGTCTGGGACTTTCATGTCTCGGCCAAGGTCGTCTCGCCGACCATGCGCCGCGCCCACGCACAACCTGCCAAGAAATAACCGAGGGACCGGGAATGTATGCTTTCGCACCACGCAAGGGAAGGGCGGGTCATGCGATCGTCGTTGTCATCGCCGCGCTGCTGATGTCGCCCGTCACGGCGTCGGCGCAGCTGAAGGTCATGATCTCGGGCGGGTTCTCAGGGCCGTACGAGAAGCTGTTGCCGGAGTTCGAGCGCACGACGGGGATCAAGGTCGCGACCGGCTCGGGCTCGTCGCAAGGAACCGGGCCGCAGACCATCGCGTCGCAGCTCGCTCGCGGCGTGCCGACCGACGTGGTCATCCTCTCCCGGGAGGGGCTCACCGAGTTGATCGCCGCGAAGAGGATCGCGGCCGGAACGGACGTGGATCTCGCGCGAACGCCGATCGGCGTGGCGGTGCGTGCGGGCGCTCCGAAGCCCGACGTCCGCACCGTCGAAGCCTTCAGGCAAGTGGCCTTGAAGGCGAAGGCCGTGGCGGTCCCGAGCAGCACGAGCGGCATCTTCCTCGTGGAGAACGTCTTTCCGCGGCTGGGGATCGCGGGGAGGGTCAACGTCAAGATGACGCCGCGCGGCGCGGGCGCGGCGGAGATGGCGGCGAAGGGAGAGGCAGACATTGCGCTGCTGCCGGTGAGCGAAATCGTCCACGCGCCCGGGGTCGAGCTCGCCGGCGTGATCGCGGAGGAGATCCAGCTCAACCAGATCTTCGCCGCCGCGGTCGTGGCGGGATCGAAGGAGGCCGAAGCCGGGAAGCGACTGATCGCATTCCTCACTTCCGAGCGCGCAGCGGGGGCGATCAGGAGCGGCGGGATGGAGCCGCTCGGCAAGCGCCGCTCCGACTGACCCGTCCGGTGCGAAAGCTCGTCTCTTCCGGATCGCCGTTCGAGCCGCGCATCGGCTTTTCCCGCGCGGTGCGCGTGGGATCCATCGTGGCGGTCTCGGGAACCGCGCCGATTGCTCCCGACGGCTCGGTCGCGGCGCCGGGCGACGTGTATGGGCAGACGCGGCGCTGTCTGGACATCATCGCTCGCGCGGTAGGCGAAGCCGGGCTCGGCTTGCACAGTGTCATCCGCACGCGGGTCATGCTCACCGACATCTCGCGCTGGGAAGAAGCGGCACGCGCGCACGGCGAGGTCTTTTCCGCCGTGAAGCCCGCGTGCACGTTCGTGGAGGTGAAGCGTCTGATCGACCCCGGCTGGCTCGTGGAAATCGAGGCTGACTGTGTCGACGAATCTGGTGCCCGTTGAGACTGCGAGCGAGCGCGAGGCAGCCCGTGTGCTGCTCGTCGAGTATCTCCGCTGGGTCGGCGAGATCGCGCGCGCCAGTTATGGACTGTCCTTCGACATCGAGGCGATGGCGCGCTCCGACATCGAAGACCGTGCGAAGTTCTTTCCGCCCACCGGCCGCTTTTATCTCGTCCGGCACGACGGCCGCGACATCGGCGTAGGCTGCCTCAAGCGCCTGGCGCCGAACGTGGGAGAGATCCAGAGGATGTACATCCAGCCGCACGTGCGCGGCGTCGGTGCCGGCCGGGCGCTGGTCGAGCGGCTGCTGCAGGACGCAAGGGACCTTGGTTACGCCAAGGTGCGGCTCGAGAGCCTGCGCGCGCTCGCGCCCGCGCACGGCTTGTATCGCTCGGTCGGCTTCGTGGAGGTCGAGCCGTACGCCGACAACAGCATGGACGCCTACCAGGACCCGGCCACGCTCGAGGCCTACCGCAAGAGCGCCATCTTCATGGAGCTATCGCTCTGATCTCGGTTGCGGTGGCGCAAGGCGTGTATTACGTTGTTTCGGGCGCCTGGCCGTTGGTCCACATCGATTCGTTCCAGAAGGTCACTGGACGGAACACCGATCTGTGGCTGGTCCACACCGTGGGCCTGCTGGTTCTGATCGAGCTGGTCTATGTCCTGAAGCGGGTCATTTCGCCCAGCTATCTGGCCGACGCGGTGGTCGAGCTGGGCTTCATTGGCTGGTGGGTCGCATCCCTTGCGTGACTGCGGGTACCATTGCGGCCGTGCGGATTAGCCCATGATCGCCATCGAGATCCAGGTGAACGGACAGCTCGTCGCCACCTGCGGCGCCGACGCGGTGCGGCAACTCGTCGCGATGGTGGCCGCCCGGGGACTGGCTGACTCGATGAGCTTCGACACCGGTGTGACGGCGAGGATCGGGATCTCGCAGCCGAGCAGCGACGAGATCCTGAAGTGGGTCAGCAACCGGATCGCCATCGGCGACGAAGTGACCCTCAGGTTCCTGGAAGGCACGCGCGCAAGCGGCGCCTGAGCTGGCGCAAATGACGCCACAGTTCGAGATCGAGCTGTTCCTCGCGGTCGCGGCGGTGCTGCTGCTCGGCCGCGACCTGCGGCGTGCGTGGCGCGACGAGCTCAGGCGCCCGATCTCGCTGCTCGTGGCGACGCTCGTTGCCGCCTTGCTGATCGGCACGCTCGTCGGCCATCCTGATCCGAGCCCGTGGTGGCTGCTACTGCCCGTAAGCGTTCTCGCCTGGGAAGTTGAGCGCGGCTGGCGCCGGACTCCGCGCTGCCATTTGTGGGAAGCCGGCGTTGCGGCATTCGGCGCCAGCCTGCTGTTTGCCGCGGTGGCCCTCGCCGTGAATGAAAAAGCTGTCACGACCACGCTGCTCGCGGTTGCCGCGATGGGCGCGATCTTGGGGCTCGGGCTGCTAAGGCGTTCTCGCCGGAGCGAGCCGCGACCGTGGCGGATCGGGGATCCGGATCATTACGAGCGCCGCGGGGTGCAACGCAAACGCGGGTAGGATTCCGCATGGCATCAGCGACCCGGCGCCCCGAATTCCACGAGTGGCGGCCGCACCCCTGGCACGGCCTCGAGCCGGGACGCAACCTGCCGCTCTCGGTGAACGCCTACATCGAGATCACGCCGTTCGACCTCATCAAGTACGAAGTCGACAAGGCGAGCGGCTACGTGAAGGTCGACCGCCCGCAGCGCACTTCTTCGCAGCCGCCGTCGCTCTATGGCTTCATCCCGAAGACCTATTGCGGCGCACGGCTCGCGACGCTCTGCCCGGGCGCAGAGCGCGGCGACGGCGATCCGCTCGACATCTGCGTGCTCTCCGAGCGGCCGATCACCCGCGCCGAGATCATCGTCCCGGCGCGCGTCGTGGGCGGCCTGCAGCTCCTCGACCGCGGCGAGGCGGACGACAAGATCATCGCGGTGGTCGAAGGCGACCTGGTGTGGAGCGCGGCGACCGA
>Ga0075425_100000517_pt1 | contig 36098 bp, 34 predicted proteins | sample SoiMethybrSBSTD4_FD_75300 | JGI IMG/M metagenome (GOLD analysis project Ga0075425, IMG submission 75300) | Bulk soil microbial communities from a Populus tree surrounding site in Tennessee, USA - Soil MetaG P. TD hybrid SBSTD4 | ecosystem: Environmental > Terrestrial > Soil > Tree plantation... | reverse complement strand
CCCGGCTCCTCCATGGTGACCCCGTAGAGGCAGTCCGCCACCTCCATCGTCTTCTTGTTGTGGGTCACGACGATGAACTGGGTGTTCCGGCTGAACTCCCGGAGCAAGAGGACGAAGCGGTCGATGTTGGCGTCGTCCAGCGGGGCGTCCACCTCGTCGAGGATGCAGAAGGGGCTGGGCTTGACCAGGTAGATCGCGAAGAGGAGCGCGATCGCGGTCAGCGCCTTCTCTCCACCGGAGAGAAGCGAGAGGGATTGAGGCTTCTTGCCGCGCGGGCGCGCCAGGATGTCGATCTCCGCCTCCAACGGATCGTCGCCGCTCAGGGTGAGCGCGGCTTCCCCGCCTTCGAACAGAGTCTGGAACACCTTCTGGAAGTTCTCGTTCACCTGGGCAAACGTCTTCTGGAAGAGCTCCGACGCGGTCCGGTTGATCTTCTCGATCGCCTCGAGGAGGGAGAGGCGCGCCTCGTCCAGATCCTTCCTTTGGCTCGACAGGAAGGAAAGTCTCTGCCGCCGCTCCTCGTAGTCCTGCATGGCGAGGAGGTTCACCGGTCCCAGAGTGCGGACCTTCTCGTGCAGAACGCGCAGCCGCTCCCGGCGCTCCTCGCGCGACAACGGAGCCTCGTCGCCGCCCTCGGGCCGCGTGACGATGGCCTCGTCCGGAACGCGTCCTTCGTCCCCCTCGGCCTCCAGCTCATCCATCTCGGGGAGCTCCACGGACGAGTCGAAGCCGGAAGGCGCCGGAGCCGTCCACCGCGCGAGGTCCACCTCGTACTCATTGCGCACGCGCTCGAGGAGGACGCGCATCTCCGACTCCGATTCCGCACGCTCCAGCTCCGCCCGATGGAGCCGCTCGGTGATCTCGTGGTGCTCGCGGCGCAGGTCGCGCGCCTTGGCTTCGAGATCGTCCGCCGATCCCTTGACGGCGCCGAAGCGCTCGCGCGAAGCCTGGAGCGCCTGGTCCTTCTCGGACTTAAGCGCGATCTCATGCGTGAGCTCTTCCTCTTTGCGAGCCCCCTCCGCCTGCGCCTCCTGGATCCGGCGTCCGGTCTCCGCAGCCTCCTCGGACCGCGCCCCGATCTCGCGCTCCGCTTCCTGAGCGCTGGAGCCGACCCGCTCGATCTCCCCGAGGCTCGCCTCGAACGCGGTCTTGGCCCGTGTGGACTCGATCCGGAGCTCGGCATGGAGCGCCGCCAGCCGGTCGCGCTCCCGCTCCAGCTCCAGAACCTGGGCCTCCTCGCGCGCGAGATCACCCTCGAGACGTCCGTGCTCCTCGTCGGTGGACTGGAGCATGAGCCCCGCGATCTCCCCCTCGACCAGCGCCACCTTGAGCTCCGACTCCACGACCTCGAGCGCGGTCTCGAGCGCGGCGCGGGCGCGCGAGGCGGCTTCCTGGCGGATCTGATGCTCGGAGCGACGAGCCTCTTCCGCCCGCTGGCCCTCTTCGGCCTCGCGCAGCGCCCGGTTCGCCTCTTCCAGCGCGGCCTGCGCGTCCACGCGTCCCCCGCGAAGGGTTTCCGCGTGGCTCAGCGCGCTCTGGAGCTCGGCCGAGGAGCGCGCGATCTCGCGCTCGAGCCGCTCCAGCTCCTCCTCGCGGCGGAGCACCGAACCGGCGCGCGTGGGGCCTCCCCCTCCCTGGAAGATGCCGGGACCGCGCACGTGCTCGCCGTGGCGGGTCACGTAGTGGAGCCTCTGCTCCCGATTCTCGTCCAGGAGCTCGAGCCCCACCTCGATCGAGTCCACGACCACGACGCCCGACAGCAAGAAAGAGGCGAGGGCGATGAAGCCCGGCTCGAACCGGACGTGCTCCAGGAGAAGCCCGTGGACGCCCGGGGCGTTCAGGATCTTCTCCGGCACCTCGGCGGCGCGCGCCCAGGAGAGGCGGTCCAGGGCGATGAACGTGGCACGTCCCCCGCCCCCCGACTCGAGGGCGTGGAGCGCCTGAAGCGCCGCCTCGGTCCGCTCCGCCACGATGAACTGCACCGCCTCGCCGAGCGAGGCTTCGAGCGCCAGGAGCCAGTCCCCGGACGCGTGGAGCACGTCCCCCACCGTCCCAAGAATGCGGGCCGGACGGGTCGGACCCGCGACCAAGGACCGCACGCTCTCGTCATAGCCCTCGTACTTGTCCTTGAGCTCCCGGAGCGTGGCGCGCCTCGATTCCAGCGCGGCGTGCTCCTCCCGCACCCGCTTCTCCGATTCGTCGTGATGCCGGATCTGCTCCTCGATCTCCGCGATCGAGCGCATCTCGCTCTCGACCCGGGCCCGGGCGCGCTCGGCCTCCACGGCCGCCGCCTGGACCGCGCGTCCGGCCGTCTCGAGCTTTTCCCGAATCACGCGCTCCTCCTGATCCATGCCCGCGGATTCCTCGAGGAGCTGCCGCTTCTTCCGGGTCAGATCTTCTTCCTTGGCCGCCCAGTTCTGGGCGGTGCTCTGCTGCTTCACGCGGGTCTGGAAGAGGTCGAGGGAGAGCTGCTTCCTCTTGTGGAGCGCCTCGCGCCGTTCCTCGAGACGGGGCTGGACCGTCGAGAGCGCGACCTCCATCTCCTCGAGCTCGCGCGCCTTCGCGCCGTGGGCCGCGCCCAGCCGGTTCCGCTCCTCCTCGAGCGTTTCCTTGGCCCTCCGGAGCTCCTCGAGCGCCTTCTCGAGCCGGACTCCTTCCGAGCGTGCGTGCTCCAGCTTCTCGAGCAACCCGGCCCGCCGCTCCCGCAGCACCGCCACCTCGTTCAGGAGCACAGCCCCCCGCGCTTCGCGCTCGTTCAGCTCCTCCTGGGCGAGGCGCACCTCGGCCTCGCGCTTCAAGAGGTCGAGCTTGAGCTGCTCCAGCTCCGCCTCGTGACGATGGAGCTGCGTGGTCAGGGTCTCCCGGCGCTCTTCCGCGCGCGCGTGCGCCTCCAGAAGCTCCCCGCCGGCCCCGGCCAGCCGATCGTAATCCTCCTTGGCGAGCCCGAGGTCCAGTCCCTTGATCTCCTCGCGGATGCGATGGAACCGTCGCGCCTTCCCCACCTGGCGGGCCAGGGAGCGGACCTCCCGCTCGATCTCCGTCACGATGTCGTTCACGCGCGTCAGGTCGGCCACGGTGAGATCGAGCTTCTGGAGCGCCTCCTTCTTCCGGGTCTTGTAGCGCATGATCCCGGCCGCCTCCTCGAAGAGGAAGCGACGGTGGCCGCTCTCGTCGGAGAGCACGTTGTCCACCATGCCGCGCTCGATGAGGGAATACGCGTGCGAGCCCATGCCCGTGTCGAGGAAGAGGTCCCGCACGTCGCGCAGGCGGCAGGGCTTCTTGTTGATGAAGTACTCGCTCTGCGCGTTCCGGAAAGTCCGGCGGCCGACCGCGATCTCCGTGTACTCGACTGGGAGGACGCCGCGGTTGTTGAACATGGTGAGCGAGACCTCGGCCATCCCCAGCGGCTTCCGCCGCGCCGACCCGGCAAAGACCACGTCCTCCAGGGTGTCACCCCGGAGGTTCCGCATGTTCTGCTCGCCCAGAACCCAGCGGATGGCCTCGACGATGTTGGTCTTGCCGCTCCCGTTCGGGCCCACGACCGATGTGATGCCCGGGCCGAAGTCGACGCGGATTCGCTGCGGGAAGGACTTGAACCCCTGGATGTCGAGCCGTTTCAGGAACACGGTCTACCTCGCTTGCTCGGGATAGGCGATGGCGTGTTCCACCAGACCCCGGTCGAGCAGCGACGCGGCCTGGCGGGCGGCTTCCTCATGGGTGGCGTAGTGCCCGACGAAAACGCGGTACCAGTGGGCCTGATCGGCCGCCTTCGCGTACCAGGCATCGAGCCCGCGCGCGCGGAGGCGGTTCACGAGATCCTGCACCTTGCCTTCCGTCTGGAAGGAGGCGACGTGCACCCGGAACGGAAGATCCACCTGGGAGCCCTGGCCTGGAGCGGTGCCCGAGGCGTCCGGCGCCGGAGTCGGGGTCGTCTCGCCCTGCGGCGTCTCCGCGCCCTGCGGGGACGGCGTGCCCGCCGCCGGGGTGCCGAGGTCGGCCGGGAGCACGGGCTCCGTTCCGGCCGGAAGGGTCTCGGCCGGGGCGGCGGCTCGCGCGGCGCCGCGGCGCATGGCCTGAACCGTCACGAACGCGCCCGCGCCTGCTAGGATGAGCGCCAGCGCCACGAGAAGGAGGGTTCGCGACCGCGGAGGCGCCGGACGCGGCACCTGGCCCCGCCGGACCTCATCCGCGAGGCGGTCCACCAGCGCTTGCTGTGCCTCCTCGGCTCGCTCCCGGCCCGTCGGCTTTCTCCGCCGGTCGGCCTGGTCGGCCCGATGCGTCTCGGGTGGAGGAAAACTCCAGTCGTGCGCCGCTTCCCGGACCGGTGGGGGCGCCGCGGGGGCCGCGGCGGGCGCCGGAGCGACCGGTGTCGTGGCCTCGCCGGGAAGCTGCGCCTCACGGGGCGGCGTCGGGTCGAACGGAGCGTCGATTCCGATGCAGCCGATCATCGGCGCATCCGACCCCCACAGCTCCAGGAAAGCATCCCGCAGCGCGGCGCGGCTCGACCGCCGCACGCAGACGGCCAGGATCACCCCGTCCATCCGCTTCGAGAGCGCTCCCGTGAAGCCCTTTCGATCCAGGAACGGGGCGAGACAGAGCGTCAGGTCCACGCGGGCCGAGAAGATCCGCATCACGCGGGTCCAGTCCGGGTGCTCGAGGAAACGCTGCTCGTCGGGCGGATGGCTGCCGGGCCCGACCATCCAGAGAGCGTCGGAGACCAGCTCCCAGGCGATGCGCTGGAAGGAGCAGCCGTACTCCAGAGCGTCCACCAGCCCTTCATTGGGCAATGGCCGCGGCCGGAGCAGCGTGGGATGACGGTAGTCCATGTCCACCACCGCGATCTTGAGCCCCTGGCGGCTCCACTGCCGCGCGAGGGCGATCCCCGCCGCGAAGAATTCCGGATCGTGAGGGAATCCCGTGATGAGGAGCGAGCGCAGCGTGAGCGACTTCCGCGTCTGCGTCAGGAGGTCGATGACCGGCTTCAGCTCGTCGGGGTTGTCGGCCGCGAGGAGGGTCGCCGACGGAGCGCCCGCCGGGACCGGGGGCACGTGCACCGAGCCGATGAGGGGGAGATTCACCTCTCGGGCGAAGCTCAGCGGGTCCGAGTACCGCTCGACCTCGAGTTCGCTGGACGGCGTCAGGCTACCTCCGCGAGCGCGCGCACGATCGCCGCGGCGAGCCTCGACAGCTCGTCGCGACTCACGGTACGGAGATCCAACAGGAGTCGACCGGACTCGATCCTCCCGATCACCGGATCGGGGCCGGTGCGGAGCGAGTGAGACAGATCTTCGAGTTTGCCTCGCGCCGGAAGGAGCGCGAGTGCGACCGAGGGAACACGCGCCAGCGGCATCGCCCCTCCACCCACCTCGGTGGTGCAGGCTACCACCTCCACGCGTCCCTGAGAAGCCTGATCCGCTCGAAGCAGGCGAAGGATCTCCTCGGCGCGACCTCGCACCTCGTCGGCAGGCTCCGCGAGCATACGGAGCGTCGGCACAGCACCCGGTAGCGCGTCCGGATCACGGTAGAGCCTGAGGGTCGCCACGAGCGCCGCCAGCGTGAGCTTGTCCACGCGAAGGGCGCGCGCCATGGGATTCGATCGGAGCGCCCGGATGAGCGCTCGTTTCCCCGCGAGGATCCCCGCTTGCGGCCCGCCGAGGAGCTTGTCGCCGCTCATGCACACGACCGAGACCCCCTCGGCGAGCGCCTCGCGCGCGATCGGCTCGGCGGGGAGCCCCCACCGGGTGAAATCGAGAAGCGCGCCGCTCCCGACGTCCTCGAGCAGAGGCAGGCGCTTCTTCCGGGCCAGAGCGACCAGCGCCTCCCGCGTCACCTCCTCCGTGAACCCGACCATGGCGAAGTTGCTGGGATGCACGCGGAGGAGAAGCCCCGTCCGGGGTCCGACGGCGCGCTCGTAGTCGCGGAGGCGGGTCTTGTTGGTGGTCCCGACTTCCCGCAGCACCGCCCCCGCCTGCTGCAAGATCTCGGGAATCCGGAAGCTCCCCCCGATCTCGACGAGCTGGCCGCGGGAGACGATGGCTTCCTTTCCGAGGGAGAAGGTGTTGAGCGCGAGGAGCATCGCCGCGGCGTTGTTGTTCACGACGAGCGCGGCCTCGGCGCCGAGGAGCTCGCAGAGGATGGGCTCCACGTGGGCTGTCCTCGAGCCGCGGGAGCCCTTCTCCAGATCCAGCTCGAGGTCCGTGTAGCGGCGGGCGGTCTCCGCGACGGCCTTCACGGCTTCCTCCGCCAGCACGGCCCGGCCCAGATTCGTGTGCAGCACGACGCCGGTCGCGTTGATGACGGGCCGGGGCGCGGGCTCAAGCGCCCGCTCCACACGGCGGGTCGCATCGCGCAGGATCGCCTCCCGAGTCGGGGACGAGGCCGATTTCGTCCCCCGGCCCCCGAGGGCGGACCGAGCGGCCGCGATCGCCTCCCGCGCCGCGGCGGCCAGCACCGCATGCGGGGCCGTGCCGCGATACGACGAGAGCTCGGGGGACTCGAGCAGGGAGCCGACGGAGGGGAGCGACCGGAGGGCGGGCTTTCCCCGCGCGCCCGGCTTCCTCGGGCTCATCCGGCGCCGCCCAGGTAGGCGTCTTGGACGAACGGCGATTCCAGCAGAGCCTGGGCGCGATCCGACATGCGGACCGATCCCGTCTCCAGCACGTAGCCGAAGTCCGCCGTCGCCAGCGCCATCCGCGCGTTCTGCTCCACGAGCACGATCGTGGTCCCCTGGGAGCGGATCTCGCGGATGACCGAGAAGATCTCGCGGACCAGGATCGGCGCCAGCCCCAGCGAGGGCTCGTCCATGAGCAGGAGTTTGGGCCTGGCCATGAGGGCGCGGCCGATCGCGAGCATCTGCTGCTCTCCGCCGCTCAGGGTCCCCGCCGCCTGGCGGCGGCGCTCCTCCAGCCGCGGAAAGAGGTGGAAGATCTTCTTGAGATCCGCGGCGATGCCGGCCCGGTCGCGCCTCAGATAGGCGCCCATCTCGAGATTGTCGAGGACGGTGAGATTCGCGAACACGATCCTTCCCTCCGGGACGTGGGAGATGCCGGCCCGGACGATCTCGTGGGCCTTGATGCCCCGGAGCGATCTCCCCCCGAATCGGATCTCGCCCCGGCTCGGCTGGATCAACCCCGATATGGCCCGCAAGGTCGTGCTCTTTCCGGCCCCGTTCGCCCCCACGAGGGTCGCGATCTTCCCCTCCTCGACCCCGATCGAGACCCCCTTCAGGGCGTGGATCGCGCCGTAGTGGACATGGAGGTCTTGAAGCTCGAGGAGGCTCACGGCTCTTCCCCGAGATAGGCCTCGATCACCTTGGGGTCGCTGCGGATCTGCTGTGGAGTTCCCTCCGCGATCTTCACCCCGTAATCCAGCACCGCGATCTTCTCGCAGATCCCCATGACGACCTTCATGTCGTGCTCGATCAGGAGCACGGTGAGCTTGTAGCGCTGCCGGACCTCGTGGATCAGGTGCATGAGCGCCCCGGTCTCCTGAGGATTCATTCCCGCGGCGGGCTCGTCCAGGAGGAGGAGCTTGGGCTCGGTGGCCAGCGTCCGGGCGATCTCCAGGCGGCGCTGCTCGCCGTAGGGAAGGGAGCGCGCCTCGCTGTCCCGGTACCGCGACAGCCCGAACGCCTCGAGGAGCTGATCCGAGCGCTCGAGGATGCCCCGCTCTTCCAGGGCCGACCGCCTCGTGGCGACGATGCTGTCGGCGAGCGCCGCGCCGCCGTGGAGGTGGCAGGCGATCCGCACGTTGTCGAGACAGCTCAGGCCGGAGAAGAGCCGCGGGTTCTGGAACGTGCGCGCCACGCCGCGGGACGCGATGACGTTCGTGGGACGCCCCTGGATGGCCTTCCCCTCGAGCAGGATGGCTCCCGAGGTCGGTCGATAGATGCCGGTGATGGCGTTGAACACCGTGGTCTTTCCCGCCCCGTTCGGCCCGATGAGCCCTCCGAGCATGCCTCGGTCCAGCTCGTAGTCGAGGTCGCAGACCGCCTTCAGTCCCCCGAACGTGACGGAGAGCTTCTGGAGCAGGAGGAGCGGTGTCGAGGCCTGGGTCATGCCGCCGGCGTCGCGCTGGGGGTCGCGCTCGTGCCGCGCCGCCGGCGGAAGGAGACCTCGCGGCGCCCCAGGATCCCCTGCGGTCTCGCGATCATGAGCACGATCAGGAGCAGCGAGTAGACGACCAGACGCCATTCGCTCGCGAACCGGAGCACCTCGGGGAGCGCCGTGAGGAGCACGGCGCCCAGGATGGAGCCGGTGAGGCTCCCCATGCCCCCGAGCACCACCATGATGACGACCTCGATCGACTTCATGAAGGTGAAGCTGTTCGTGTGGAGATAGGTGTAGTGGGAGAAGAGCGCCCCGGCCGCGCCCGCGAAGAAGGCTCCGAGCACGAACGCGGTGACCTTGTAGCGGGTCGTGGGCACGCCCAGGGCCTCGGCCGCGATCTCGTCCTCCCGGATCGCGAGCAGGGCGCGGCCGTGGTACGAGCGGACCAGATTCCGGATCACGACGAAGGTGAGGAGCGCCCCGCCGAGCACCCAGGCGAGGTTGGTGCGCACGGGAACGCCCGCGAAGCCGCGGGCCCCGCCGACCGCGTCGATGTTCAGGATCGCGACCCGGATGATCTCTCCGAAGCCCAGGGTGACGATGGCGAGGTAGTCGCCCCGGAGCCGCATCGAAGGGAGCCCGACCAGGAACCCGGCCACCGCCGACACGAGCCCGCCCACGAGGATCGCCAGGACGAAGGCGGCCGCGGTGAGCCACGCGTTCTGGTCGTAGCCCGGGCCGAGGAGGAGCGGAACCGCGTAGACAGTGTACGCGGCGGAGGCGTACGCGCCGACCGCCATGAAGCCCGCGTGCCCGATCGAGAACTGCCCCGTGATCCCGTTGACCAGATTCAGGCTCAAGGCCAGCATCACGTTGATCGAGCAGAGCACGAGCACGCGATAGATGTAGGGGTTGAGCCACCGGGAGGCGGCCCCATCCAGCGCCCAGACGACCCCGATCGCCGCCAGCGTCAGGAGGACGCGCCGCCCGGCCATCAGACCTTCTCCGCCACGTTCCGGCCGAGGATGCCCGCGGGCTTCAGGAGCAGGACGATGATCAGGATCACGAACGCGATCGCGTCGCGGTAGGTCGAGGAGATGTAGCCCACGACCATGTACTCGGAGATCCCCATCAGGAGCCCGCCGATCACGGCGCCCGGAATGCTCCCGATGCCCCCGAGCACGGCCGCGACGAAGGCCTTGATGCCCGGCATGATCCCCATCAGAGGCTCGATCTTGGGATTCGTGAGCCCGACCAGGAACCCCGCCGCGGCCGCGAGGGCCGAGCCCACCGCGAACGTGATCGTGATGATCCGGTCGGTGGGAATCCCCATGAGACTCGCCGCGTCCCGATGGAAGGCGACCGCGCGCATCGCCTTCCCCGTCCGGGTCTTCTGGATGAAGAGGGTCAGCCCGACCATGAGGACGAGGGAGACCAGGACCACCATGATCTGGTGGTTCGTGACCAGGACCCCCTCGGCCAGCCGGATCGTGCGCGGCGCGATGACTTGAGGGAAGAACTTGGGATCCGCTCCGAAGAGGATGATCCCGGCGTTCTCGAGGAGGAGCGAGACCCCGATCGCCGTGATCAGCGCCGTGATCCGGGAGGAGCGGCGGACGGGACGATAGGCCAGGAGCTCGATGAGCATGCCCAGGGCGGCGCAGATCACCATCGAGCCGAGGAGCACGACGGCGGCGAGGAGCGGCGAGGCGTTCACGACCGTCCCGACGCCGAGCGCGCGCGCCAGGAAGTAGGCGGCGAAGGCGCCCACCATGTAGACGTCACCGTGCGCGAAATTGATGAGGCGCAGGATGCCGTACACCATGGTGTAGCCGAGCGCGATCAGGGCGTAGATGCTGCCCCACGCGATGCCGTTCGCGAGCTGCTGGAAAAACTCCTGCACGGGCGGCCGGAGGTCCTCGTTGCTGGAGCTAGGGCTCGACCGTGGCGACGAACGTATAGGCCCGGTTCTCGATGCCCAGGAACACGGCGGGCTTGACCGCGTTCCGGTGCTCGTCGAGGGAGATCTTCCCGGTCACGCCTGGATAGTCGCGCGTCGCGGCGATCAGCTGGCGAAGCTTCGCGCGCGCGGCCTTCTGGTCCGCGTTGGGCGGGCCGGAGAGCGCCTCGAACGCCTTGGGATCCTGGGTCAGGAGCTGCTGCATGGCGTGCGTGAGGACGCCCGCGGCGTCGTACGCCAGCGCCGCGAGACCGTCGGGCGTCGCGTTGTACCGCTTCCGGTAGTTCTGGACGAAGCCCTGGACGACCGGGTTGGGGTCCTTCTCGTAATAGTGGTTCACGAAGTAGGAGCCGTTCAGGGCGTCCTGCGCGATCTCGAGAAGCCGGTCGGAGACCCAGCCGTCTCCGCCGAGCAGGGGCACCGTGAGGCCCAGCTCGCGCGCCTGGCGCGCGATGAGGCCCACCTCGGTATAGTAGCCGGGCACGAAGATGAATTCGGGCTTCTTGGCCTTGATGTTGGTGAGCTGTGCCTTGAAGTCCTGATCCCCCTCGCTGTACGCCTCGTCCGCCGCGATCGTCCCGCCCATGCCCTTGAAGGACTCGGTGAAGTAGTTCGCGAGCCCCACGCTGTAGTCGTTCTTGTTGTCACGGAAGATCGCGCCCTTCGTGAAATGCTTGGTCTCCTTGGCGAACTTGGCGATGACCATGCCCTGGAAGGGATCGATGTAGCAGACGCGGAAGATGTAGTCGCCGATGTCGGTGACCCGGGGATTGGTGGACGAGGGGCTGATCATCGGCACGCCGCTGTTCTGGCAGATGGGAGCGGCGGCGAGGCTTCGGCTGCTCGCCACTTCGCCGAGCACCGCGACGACGCCGTCCTGGGCGATGAGCTTGTTCACCGCCGTGGCGGCTTCCTCGGGCTTGCTCTGATCGTCCTCCACGAGAACGTGGACCTTCTTCCCGCCGATCCCGCCCTGCGCGTTCAGATTGTCGACGAAGAGCTCGATTCCGTTCTTGGACGAGATCCCGAACGTGGCGGTGCTGCCGGTGAGCGAGCCGTATTCGCCGACCTTGATCTCGACTTCGCGCTTCGCGCACCCCGCGAGCGATGCCAGGAGCGCGACGGAAAGGACGAGCGGAAGGACGACCCTCGGGGTCCGGATCATGGCGAGCCTCCAAAGGCGTAAGTGGTTGAACTCAAAGGGAATGTTCCATTGAGACCGCCGGCCACCCTAGCCCAAGCCGGGGTCGCCTTCAAGGGGATAGCGGAAACGGGGTCGCCGCGATCGCCTTGCCGGATCGAATCACGAACCGCTCGGGCTCGGCGGGCACGAGCGGCTTCAGGGCGCGGAGCGCCCGTCCTTCATCATTGTCGTAGAGCTGCGCCCGCAGCGACTCGCGCAGCATCGCCGCGTTCAGGCTGCCCCGCTCGATTCCGCGGGTCACCGCGAGGCCCACGAGATAGCCGCGCACCGACATCCGGGTGGGTGGCTCGCCGTACGCGCGCTGGTACCGGGTCTGGAAGGAATCCCGCGGGGCTCCGGTCATGGCGTAGTCCGCGGCGACGTAGGTCGCTCCCTCCAGGGCCGTCTTCGCCTCGGCGCTCTGCCCGGCGGGATCGAGGGCGTCGAAGCCGTAGACCTTGGCCTTGGGCCAGCTCCCCCGGAGCTGCGCGGCCGCGTTGCCCGCGAGACGCGGAGGCACGAGGAGGAAGAGGGCCGTGGCGCGCTTCTCGTGGAGCGAGGAAAGCGCCTGGGTCACGTCCACCGCGGTCTCCGCCACGATCTCCTTCCCCACGACGTCGAGCCCCGCCTCGCGGCACGCGGCCGCGACCGCCTCGGCTCGCGACGAGTCGTCCGGGGTGCTCGACGCCAGGATTCCGACCGAGCTCTTGGGCGCGGCCTGCGCCAGGGCGCGCGCGAGCGACTGCGCGAGGACGGTGTTCCCGACGTGGAGCTGGAAGACGGCGTCCCCGAGGATGGCCAGCCGCTCGTTCGTGGCCGAGGGCGAGATCAGCACGGCGCCCACCACCTGGGTCGCGGCGGCGAGCGGCGCGGTATTCGCGCTGAAGAGCTCCCCGATCAGGACCGAGACGCCGTGGTCGCGGAGGAGCCAGCGGGTCTTCCGCGCCCCCACCAGGGGATCGCCCTCGGAGTCGTAGAGGCTGAGCGTGAGGTTGGGCGCCCAGCTCCGGTTGTGCTCCTCCACCGCGAGGCGAAGGCCCTGGGCGAAGGTCTTTCCGTAGCGGTCGAACCGTCCGGTGAGAGGGAGCACGACCCCGATGCGCGCGAGCCCGGTGGCGGCGCGGCGGAGCGTGATCGAATCGATGGGGCAGGATTCCGTCGAGGCGAGGATCTGGCGCAGGCGCTTCTGCTCGTCGCCGCGCGCGCCGGCGGCAAGGCCCGTCCGGGCGGCCCAGAGGCGCTCCGCGGCGCGGGCCGGCGGCTCGAGGCGATCCAGCTCCGGTTGCACCTCGTATTCCACGGCCCAGGACGGCGCCTCCTGCGCGGAGGGGCGGTCGAGCAGCCGGGCCTTGAGCTCCGCCGCGCGCGTCGGCGGGTATTGCTTCTCGGTATCGGCGGAGGATGCGCCGGGAACGAGCGCGAGGATGCAGAGGGTCGCGAGGTGCCGCGCCCGGATCACGCTCCACCTACGCCGGCGTGTTCCCGCGCTAGCCGGACGTAGCCGTCCGCGGACTCCCGGAGCCGGGCATGGATCGCCTCCGGGATCGGCCCCTTGATCCGCGCGGGCACGCCCGCGATGAACGAGCGCGGGGGAACGCGCGTACCTTCCAGCACGAGGCTCCCCGCCCCGACCAGGGACTCCTCTCCGATCACGCAGCCGTCCAGGAGGACCGATCCCATGCCGACCAGGCAGCGATCCTCGACGCGGGCTCCGTGCACGATGACGCGGTGACCGACGGTGACCTCGTCCCCCACTTCGACCTGCGATTGCCCGCGCGTCAGGTGGAGGACGCAGCAGTCCTGGATGTTGGTCCTTCGTCCGATCCGGATCGAGCCGACGTCGCCGCGAAGGACGCTTCCGTACCAGACGGAGCTCTCCTCGCCCAGCACGACGTCCCCCACGACGGTGGCCGTGGGGGCGACGAACGCGGATGACGCGATGCGGGGGGAGTGTCCCAGGAGGGCCGCGATGAGGGGTCGACTCATGGCGGCGGGAGTCTATAGCTCCTCGGGATTGAATTTGCCGAAATCTTCCGGATTGAGCCCTTCGAGGTACTTGCGCAGCTCTTCCGCCCTCTCCTCCGCCGTGCGCTCCGTCTTCGGGGGCGCGATGTTCTCCGCCGCGGACTTCTCGAACAGTTTGTCGATGATGAAGATCGGCGCGCGCGACCGCAGGGCGATCGCGATGGAGTCGCTAGGCCTCGCGTCGATCGCCACCGCACCCGATCCACCGTCGACGTAGATGTTGGCGAAGAAGGTGGAATCTTTCAGGTCCGTGATCACCACGCGCGAGACCTTCGCGTTCAGGCCTTCCATGATGTTGATCATGAGGTCGTGCGTGAGCGGGCGCTGGTATTTCTTCCCCAACAGCTCCATGTGGATCGCGCTCGCCTCCATGGGGCCGATCCAGATGGGCAGCACGCGGTTGCCCTCGATCTCCTGCAAGAGAACCACGGGGCTCTTGGTGCGCTCGTCGATGGCGAGACCGCCGACGCGAACGGGAATCATGCTCATGGCTTCGTCGGCGTTCCTGGGCCCGGGGGCTGGACGGGAAGCCCCTCGATCAGGAGCGTGTCCGACTCCCCGACCTGGGGAGGCGGCACGCCGTGCTCCATGTTCTGGAGCATCCAGTTGGCCGAGGCCACGAGATCGGACTTCGGATACCGGCGCAGGAAATCCTCGAACGCGGCGCGGGCCGCCGGGTAGTCCTTGAGCTCCTCCGCGTAGGTGAATCCGATCATGAAGGAGGCCTGGACGGCGGACTTGTCGTTGGGGAACCGCTCCACCACTTTCCGGAACAGGTCGATCCGATCCCGTCCCAGCGAGGCGGTCTGCGCCTGGGCGAAGAGCTGGGCCGGGGTGAGGATGGGCTCCATCGCGTTCTGGATCGAGTCGGTGTAGACCACGACCCCGTACTTCTTCTTGAGGGATTCCAGGAGATCCTGCTGGAAGCGTTCGCTTCGCTCGCTCTCCATCTTACCCCGGATCTGCCGCTCCACGTTCGCATAGGGCTGCGGTCCCGCCTCGGTCTTCTCGTCGGCGCGGATGATGTGCCACCCCTTCGGGCCCTTCAGGGGCTCGCTCGCTTCCCCTTCCTTGAGTCTAAACGCCGCGGCCACGATCGCGGGAGCTTTCCCGACGCCCGGCACCTGATCTCCGTCGGAGACGACGTAACCGAGAACGCCTCCGCTCTTGGCCGTGACCTTGTCCGTCGAGGAGAGGGCGCACACGGTCTCCCAGGACATGGTGAGCAGGCGCTTCCGGACCTCGAGGGCCTTCGCCCGCGTCGCGACCTGGATGTGACGGACCCGCGCGCGGCCCGGCATGGCGAACTCGGACGGATGCGACTCGTAATACTGCCGCACCGCCGAATCGGGGAGCGCCGGCAGACTGCTCACGACCTTCGCGTAGTAGTGCTTCATGATCAGCTGCCGCTGCTGATTCGCCAGGTCCATGCGATAGGCGGAATCGCTCTCGACCCCCGCGCTCTTCGCCGCGAGATAGATGATCTGCTGCTGAACGATCCGGTCGACCAGCATCTTGTACTGCTCCGGATCGGCCAGATAGTCCTCGCGGATCGAAGGCGGGGCGGTCGCCAGGACGGAATCCACGTCGTGCCGGGTGATCGGGCTGCCCGCCACCATGGCCAGGGTTGGGTTCAAGGGATCGTGGGCCGGAGGCGCTTGGGGACCCCGGGCGCCGGCTTTTCCTCCGGACGATCCGGCGCAGCTCCAGAGTCCCAGGGTGAGGCACAGCGCCGCGACGGACAGGCTGAACGAGCGGTATCGAATCATGGGTTGGGTGAACCTTTCTCTTACTTGCGCACGACCCAGACTTTGACCGGCGCTTCGATGTCTTCGAACAGATGGATCGGCACTTCGAACACGCCCAGGGACTTGATGGGCTCGGCGAGGCGAACGCTCTTCCGCTCGACCGGATAGCCCTTCGCGGCCAGAGCGTCCTGGATCTCGTGGGCGCTCACGGAGCCGTACAGCTGATCCTCTTCCCCCGCTTCCACGCTGAACTGGAGCGAGACCTGGGAGAGCTCGCCCCGGAGCTGCTCCGCCGACTGGCGCTGCTTCGCCTCCTGGGCCATGCGGGCGCGCTCTCGATCCTTGAACACCGCCCGGGCGTTTCCGACCGCCTCGATCGCTTTCTTGCGGGGAATGAGGAAGTTGCGGGCGTAGCCGTCGGCCACGCGAATGGCCGACCCTCGCTTCCCCAGGCCGCCGATATCCTCCAGAAGAATGACCTCCATCGAGCCTCCTAATCTGAGGGGCCGCGCCCACCGCCGAGCGGCGAGCCCGGATCGGGCGTAGCCCGGAGTCGAAAGTCGTACCAGACATCCAGCAAGCCGATCGCCGTCATGGTCGTGAGGAGGATCGGCATGAGCACGAGAAGCACCAGCACCGCGGCCTGCACCAGCCCGCGGATGTGGAATACCTGCGCCACGTAACGCGCGACCGCGAAGCCCTGGATCGTGTAGGCCAGCGCCAGGGGGAACGCGAGATTGACTCCGGCCTCGAAGGCCGGCTTCCAGCGGGTCACCATGAGCGCGAGCGCCAGCGCCAGGACCCAGGCGCCCACGGGGTGGACGCGCCAGACCGAGAACTCGGAGAACGCGGGGAAGCCCCCTTCCTCTCCCTGGAAGAGCACCGACGCCAGCCAGCAATTCGTCGCGATCACCACGATCCACTTGAGCGCGAAGAGAGACGGAAGCAGGAGCTGCCACAGGCGGCCCGTCTGGTCGAGCGCGTTGTTGAACTCGATCGAGGAGAGCCCGAGCGACTGGGACAGCCGGTGCTCCGTCTCGAGCCGCTTCAGGTCGTCGATCCGCGCGACCAGGAGCCCTCGCAGCTCGTCCATGCCCCCCCCGAGGAGGTAGCCGCCCGCCACCGTCAGCACGAGCGCGGCGGCGAGGCTCGCGGTGACGGAGGCCGGCAGGCCGCGTCGCGCACAGGCCGCCAGCAGGAGCCCCGCGGCCGCGAGCACGCCGATGAACACGAGCTGGTGCGGCTCATGGATCCCGGAGGCGTAGAGGGCGCCCAGGGTCGAGGCCGCCGCCAGGGCGCCCAGGAGGAGTCCCACCTTGCGCGCGAGCCACAGGAGGGCGACCGGCAGTAGCCCGAACGCCCAGGGCAGCGGCGAAGGGATGTCCGTGTTGGCTCCCGCGATCAGCAGAGCGCCGACCAGGATCGCTCCCAGCGCCCGGAAGATGTTCCCGAGCGAGAGCGTCCGGCCGGACGGCTCAGCGATACTGCTCACTGGTGAACGGCAGCAGGGCCAGGATGCGCGCGCGCTTCACGGCCTCGGTGATCTGGGCCTGATGCCGGGCGCAGGTTCCCGAGATGCGGCGCGGTACGATCTTCCCCCGATCCGTGATGAAGCGGGTCAGTCTCCGGTCGTCCTTGTAGTCGATGCGGTCGACCTTGTCGAAGCACAGCTTGCAGAATTTGCGGCGGAACGATCTCGACTCTCCTTCGCGGGCCATCAATCCTTCTCCTCATGGGATGCGTGTGCGGCGGTTTCAGCGGTTGCTGCGGTTGCGGCGGCCGCGGCGGCCGGCTCGGCGGCGCGCCCCGGCTCCTCGGCCGGACGCGGCGATTCCTTCACGGCCAGCACGGTCAAGTGACGGAGCACGCCCTCGTGCAGGCGGAACCGGCGGTCCATCTCGCCGATCAGCGTGGGCGGGCTCTTGTGCTTGATGTGGATGTACGTCCCGTCGCGGCGCTTCCGGATGTTGTAGGCGAGCTTTCGCTTGCCCCAGCGCTGCACCTCGACTATCTCGCCCTGAGCCTGCGCGATGCTCTGGGACACGCGGTCCACCTCTTCGTTGATGCGGGCCTCCTCGAGGCCGGGATCGAAGATGATCGTCGTCTCGTATGTCTTCATGAAGTTTTCACTCCTCAACCGGGTCCAATCCGAAACGGTTCCAACGGTTCATCGCCTGCGTCAGCCCCTCCGATGCCGCGTCGTACAGCGCGGCCGCGGCCCCCTCGAGCGTCTCGGGCAGCTTCGCCCGCTCCTCTTCCCGGAACGGCCCCAGCACGTACTCCGGAAGATCCGCCGATCGCGGCGGCGGACCCACGCCGATCCGAAGCCGGGGAAAATCGTCCGTTCCGGCGACCTCCCGGATCGACTCCAGCCCCTGGTGACCGGCCGTTCCTCCCGAGGCGCGAAGGCGGATCGTGCCCAGGGGAAGGTACACGTCGTCCAGCGTCACGAGGATCTCCGGGGCGATCCACCCCTCCCGGATCAGGTCCCGGAACGCCTCGCCGCTCCGGTTCATGAAGGTCTGCGGCTTCACCACGTGGAGCGTGTTCCGCCCCGCGCGCCCCTCCCCTCGCAGGAGGGCTCCGTCGCGCCGCCATCCGGTGAAGCGCCCGAGCTTCTTCGTGAGGAGATCCACCGCCATGAAGCCGGCGTTGTGACGGGTTCCCTCGTACGCCGAGCCCGGATTGCCGAGACCCAGGACGACCTTCGGCTCGTTAACCTTGCTTGCCTCCCTCTTTCTCCTTGGACTTTCCGCCCTCCTTGCCTTCCTTGGCTTCCTTGGCACCTTCCTCGCCTTCGGTCTCTTCCTTCTTCGCTCCGATGACCTCGGGCTCGGCGGCCTCCGCGGCTTCCTCGGCCGGCTTCGGCTCCTCGAGCACCGTCGGCGGCACGACCGCGGCGATGGCGCGATCCGCTTCGGTGAGGATCTCGGCGCGCTCCGCCTTGATGTCGCTCACGTGCAGCGAATCCCCGATCTGGAGCGCGCTCACGTCCACCTCGAGCTTCGAGGGAATGTCGGTCGGAAGACACTCGACCTCGACCTCGCGAAGCAGGTGCTCCAGGATCCCCCCCGCGTCCTTGACGCCGATGGGCGTGCCGACGAGCACGATCGGAACCTCGACCGTGATGCGCTCCGTGAGGGAGATGTGCTGGAGATCCAGATGCAGGATCGAGCCCGCCACCGGGTCCCGCTGGATCTCGCGGATCAGGGCCTTCCGATCCTTCGAGGCGGCGCCCTCGAGCTTCAGGTCCACGATCACGTTGCTTCCGTCGGCGGACTCGAGCGCCGACTGGAGGTCCTTGAGCGCGACCGTGAGCGGGATCGAATCCTCGCCGCGTCCGTAGTAGACGCCGGGGATCCGTCCTCCCGCGCGCAGCCGGCGCGCGATTCCCTTCCCTCCGTCGGATCTGGGGGAGGCTTGCAGCGAAACGATGGCCATCGTGCGACTCCTCTCGTGAACTTAGATGAACAGCGAGCTCAGCGACTCCTCGTCGTGAATGCGGCGGATCGCCTCCCCCAGGAGGCCCGCAACGGAATGGACCTTGATCGTGGGCTCGAGCCTGGACGCGTCGTGCGGAATGCTGTCCGTGACGATCAGCTCCCGCAGCGAGGAGCGCCGGATGCGCTCCACCGCGTCCCCGCACAGGATGCCGTGCGTGCAGCCCGCGTAGATGTCCCGCGCGCCCGCGCGCTTCACGGCTTCGGCCGCCTCGACCAGGGTGGATCCGGTGCTCACGACGTCGTCGAAGATCACCACGTTCTTGTCTTCCACCTCGCCGATGACGTTCATCATCTCCACGGCGTCCGGACGCGGACGACGCTTGTCCACGATCGCGAGCCCGGCGCTCAGCCGCTTCGCGTAGGCGCGCGCCATCTTCACGCTCCCGATGTCGGGCGCCACCACGACCAGGTCCGGGATGTTGAGGTGGAGGTAGTAGTCCACCAGGACCGGCGCGGCGTAGAGGTGATCGAACGGAATGTCGAAGAACCCCTGGATCTGCGCCGAATGAAGATCCATCGTCATCACGCGGTCCGCGCCCGCCGTCGTGATGAGATTCGCGACCAGCTTCGCCGTGATCGGCACGCGAGGCTGGTCCTTCCGGTCCTGTCTCTGGTAGCCGAAGTACGGGATGACCGCGGTCACGCGGCCAGCGGAAGCCCGCCGCGCGGCATCGATCATCACCAGGAGCTCCATGAGATTCGTCGCCGGCGCGAACGTCGGCTGGAACACGAAGATGTCCGCGCCGCGGATGTTCTCGTTGATCTTCACGAACGTCTCGCCGTCGGCGAACTGGCTGACGGTGGCGTCCCCCAGCTCCGTGCCGAGGTACTCGCCGATGGATTCCGCCAGAGGCCGGTTCGCGTTTCCGGAGAACAGGCGGAGCCTCGTCTCCGAAGCGCGGCGACGGGGCGTTTCGGGCTCATGGCCCGGTGCGTTGGCGAGACGCCGATCCGTAGCGAGCTTCACCGTCATCGTTGCCTCCGATCCACCAACGAAAAAACCCAAGGCCGATTGACGACTTCGTCAATCGGGCCCGACGCGCCACGCGGCGCTCGATGGGCCGGAGGTCGATGCCTCCGGGGCCCGCGATCGAGGTCCATTGGACTTGGGTTCGACGAAAACGCCGCGTCGCGCGCGGCGGGAAACGATGCTACCTCATCCTGCCCTGGAGTGGGCCCGAAATAGTGGTTGGGGCGGGAGGATTCGAACCTCCGAATGGGAGATCCAAAGTCTCCTGGCTTACCACTTGCCGACGCCCCAACACGTCCCTACGTACCTGAGACGAGGAGGGACGGTTGCTTGAGCCGCTCCTTTTCGTACTCCATGAGGATTCGATCCTCGATGAACTTCCGGGTCTCGTTGTTGATGGGATGCGCCACGTCCTGGTAGGTCCCGTCCGGGCGCTTCCGGCTCGGCATGGCGACGAACATGCCGTTCGTTCCTTCGATGATCTTGAGACCTCGGATGACAAACGCGTCGTTGAAGGTCATGCTCGCGAAGGCCTTCAGCTTGTCATCGTCCCGCAGGGAGATACGGACCTCGGTGATTTCGAGCGTCATACCTTCACCGCCTCGATTCCGGACCTCGTTCCATCGAAGTCCCTGGGATCCATTGCTGGATCCGACCCATCGCACCCCCCGAACCTCAGCGCCTGGAGTCGGCCATCCCTGCTATGAGTGCCCTGCCAGCGCGACGCCTCGTTCGGTGGTACGCACGACGTGAACGCTCGCGCCCAGGGCGGCCGCCGCTCGTGCCGCCGATTGCGCCTCGTCCCTCGTCCGTGCGAGCCCGAAAACCGTGGAACCACTACCGGACAGAAGCGATCCCAGAACGGGGCTCCGATCGAGCCCACGTCTGAGTTTTGCCACTACCTCGAACTCCGGAAGGACTACGTCCTCGAAATCATTGTGAAAATGCGGCGAAATCGAGCGCCAATCGTGTGACGCAATCGCCGCAGCCAGGATAGTAGCGTCGCGCTCCCGGAGTGTCAACCGATTTCTCACCCGCCCGTACGCCCAAGTTGTTGATATCACGAGAGGTGGCGTCGCCAGAACGATCCACGCGGGGGGTGCAGGACAAAGATGTCTCACCTGCTCGCCGCGACCCGTGGCGCGCGCGGTGCCGCCTCTGAGGAAGAATGGAACGTCCGATCCGAGCGTCGACGCGTAGGCGTGCGTCTCTCGCTCCGTCAGACGGAGCTCCAGAAGCTCGTCGGCTCCTCGAAGGAATCCCGCGGCGTCGCTGCTTCCTCCTCCGAGACCCGCGCCGATCGGGATGCGCTTCGTCAGACGGACCCGGACGCCGCGGCGCGGAGTCCGCGACGCGAGCAGCTCCCACGCACGCCCGAGGATGTTCCGCTGGCCCGCGGGAAGCGGAAGCCCGCGCGTCGTGAGCATGAAGCCGCGCTCCGCCTCTTCGAGCAGGAGCTCGTCCTCCAGCGTCACCGTCTGCATCACGGTGTCGATCTCGTGATAGCCGTCGCGCCGCTTTCCCAGGATCCAGAGACCCAGGTTGATCTTCGCGGGACAGCGGACCCGCAACGTGCGTGGCGCCGCCACGATCAGATCGGCGGCCCGTAGAGGATCGCGAGCACGGCCAGGCCCCAGAGGATCACGGTGATCAGGGTGGGCCGGTCGCGATAGAGATGCTCCGAGGGGTTCCCCCCCTTTTCCTCGGCGTACATGAGGTAGAGGTAGCGGAAGATGCCGTACAGCACGAGCGGGATCGTGAGGTAGAGCGGCCGCCCGCCGAACTTGTCGAGGGTTTCCGGCGCGATGGTATAGACGGAGTAGGCGAGAAGCGTCGCGCTCGTCACGACCGAGACCAGCTGATCCAGGAGCCGCGGCGTGTAGGCGCCCAGCGCCGCGCGATGACGGGCGGCGTCCCCTTCCAGCGTGGCGAGCTCGTGACGCCGCTTCCCGATCGCGAGAAAGAGCGCGAGGAAGAAGGCGCACACGAGGAGCCAGGGACTGAGGGCGATTTCCTCGCCGCTCCGGGCGGCCCGGTCACGGATCAGCTCCACGCCCGCGGTCGCGCGCAGCACGAACCCGAGCGCGAGCGTGGTCACGTCGAGCAGGACGATCTGCTTGAAGACGAGCGAGTAGAAGAAAGTCAGGATGACGTAGGCGAGCACCGTGAATCCGAAATGAGCCCCGAGGAGGAACGACCCGCCGACCCCCACCGCGAGGAAGAAGGCGGCGGCGGCGGCCGCCGCGCCGACCGGAAGCTTCCCCGCCGCGATCGGCCGGTTGCGCTTGGTCTCGTGCAGGCGGTCGCGCTCGATATCGACGATGTCGTTCAGGATGTACATCCCCGAGACGGCGAGGGAGAAGAGGAAGAACCCCATCGTCGCGAAGCGCACGTAGTGGATGTCGGTGAACTTGAGCGTGAAGATGAGGCCGGCGAAGAGGACGAGATTTTTCGTCCACTGGTGGATCCGCATCGACTCGACGATGTGCCGGATCATCGGCCGCGCCTCCGGGCTCGCTCCTCCGCCCACTCGCAAACGATGTGCCCGATGAGGAGATGTGCCTCCTGGATCCGCGGGGTGTCCCGCGAGGGAACGACCACCGCGACGTCGCAACGGCGCGCGAACGCCTTGCCCGGATCCCCGGTCATGCCCGCGACGCGCATGCCGCGTGATCGCGCGGCGCGAACGGCCTCGAGGATGTTGGCGGAGCGGCCGCTCGTGGTCATCGCGACCAGGAGGTCCCCGCGGCGGCCCAGCGCCTCGATCTGCCGCGCGAAGACGCGCGCGAAACCGTAGTCGTTCCCCGCGGCGGTGAGGGCCGAGGCGTCCGTGGTGAGGGCCAGGGCCGGAAGCGCGGCCCGGTCGCGCTTGTACCGAACCACCAGCTCCGTCGCGAGGTGCTGCGCCTCGGCGGCGCTCCCGCCGTTGCCGCAGAAGAACACGGTCCGGCCTCGCGCGAGGGTCTCCTGGACGAGCCGCGCCATTCGCTCGATCGCTTGGAGCTCGCGCGCGAAGACCGCGATCAGGGTGGCCGCGTTTTCGGCGAACGTGCGACGGATGGGATTCGGGACGGGCTTGGCTTTGGCCGTACGCGCGCGGCGAGGCGTCACGCGGCCGCGCCCTTCCGCGCCGAGCGGCGTCCCAGGTAGTCGTGGACCGCGCTCTGCCACGCCGGCAGGGACTCGCCGGTCAAGGCCTGGAAGCGCTCCCCGGAGAGGACGGAGTTCTGGGGGCGTGGCGCCGGTCGCTGGAACCGATCCGAGGTGGTCTCGCGCACGGGAAGCGGCGACCCGAGGAACCTCGCGATCTCGACGGCGAAGCCGTGCCAGCTCGTCTCGCCGGAGTTCGTCACGTGCACCGTTCCGGTCGTGCCGAGGCGGAGCAGTTTCTCGATGCCTCGCGCCAGATCGCGCGCGTAGGTGGGCGATCCACGCTGGTCGGTCACGACCTCGGGTGCTTCGCCGCGCCCCAGCTTGTCCGCGATCGCGTCCACGAAGTTCGCCCCTCCCTCGCCGAACACCCAGGACGTGCGGACGACGAGGTGCTTCTTCGCGGTCTCGCGCGTCACTTCCTCTCCGGCGAGCTTGCTCCGCCCGTAGGCGTTGATGGGCCGCGGCGGGTCGTCCTCGAGATAGGCGCCGCTCTTGGTGCCGTCGAACACGTAGTCGGTGCTGAGATAGACCATGGTGACGCCGCGGTCGGTCGCGAGCGAAGCCACGTGGCGCGTGCCGTCGCGGTTCGTGGCCATCGCGAGGTCGAATTCCGTCTCGCATCGGTCCACCGCGGTCATGGCCGCGGCGTGGATCACGGCGTCGAACTCGATCCCCTTCGCGGCCGCGAACACGCGGTCCTTGTCGCGGACGTCCACCTCGCCGCGGCCCCAGAGATAGAGGGTGTTCCCGGAGGCGAGCCATTCCCGAACGGCCCGCCCGAGGATGCCCTCGGCGCCGGTCACGAGGATGCGCACGCGATCCCCCTACAACACGTCCACCAGGCTGGAGTCGCCGACCATGAACCGGTACGCGGTCGGCTTGGACTGCGACCTCTGGATCCGAACCTCCTTCCCGATGAGCGACCCCTCGATCCGCACCGGGATGTCCTCGATCACGCACCGCTCGAGCACGATCGAGTGCTCGATCTCGCTGTTCCGGATCTGGACGTCGTCGTAGATCGAGGTGAAGGGCCCGACGTAGGTGTTCTGGATGACGCAGCGCTCGCCGATCACGAGCGGGCCGCGGAGGATCGAGTTCTCGACGACGCTCCCCGCGCCCACGATCACCTCGCCCTCGGTCCGCGTCTTCCCGTCCAGCTTCGCCTTCACCGAGCCCTTCGCCCGCGAGAGCACCATGCGGTTCGCCTCGAGCATGTCCTCGAGCTTTCCGGTGTCCTTCCACCACCCCGAGATGATGTGGCAGTGGACGTTCTTGCCGTGGTCGATCAGCCACTGGATGGCGTCCGTGATCTCGAGCTCGTTTCGGAAGCTGGGTTGGATTCCGTTCACCGCATCCCAGATGCTGGAATCGAACATGTAGACGCCGACGAGCGCCAGATCGGACTTCGGCTCCTTGGGCTTCTCGGTCAGCCGCTTCACCTTGCTCGCTCCGTCCAGCTCCGCCACGCCGAACTCCTGGGGATTGGGCACGTGCGCGAGGAGGATCTGGCTGTTGGGACGGTCGCGCTCGAACTCGCGCACGAGCGGCGTGATCCCGTCCAGGATCAGGTTGTCGCCGAGATACATCACGAAGGAGTCGTCCTTCATGAAATCCCGGGCGATCTTGACCGCGTGCGCCAGGCCGAGCGGCGCTTCCTGCCGGATGTAGGTGGTCTTCACGCCGAAGGCCGAGCCGTCGCCCAGCGCCGCGCGGATCTCGGGCTCGGTGTCGCCGACGATGATCCCCACGTCGGTGATGCCGGCATCGCGGATCGCCTCGACGCCGTAGAAGAGGATGGGCTTGTTCGCGACCGGCACGAGCTGCTTGGCGCCGGTGTGCGTGATGGGACGGAGCCGCGTGCCTTTGCCGCCGCTCAGAATGAGGGCCTTCATGGCCGGGCTCCGGCCTTCAGGCGCTCGCGGGCGAAGGAGCGTCCCCGCTCCAGCACGTCCCGCAGGCGCGAGGTGTCCTTGGCGCCGGCCACCGCCTGCTCCGGCTTCCCGCCCCCCTTGCCCTCCGCGATCGAGACCGCGTCCCGAGCCCAGTCCGCCGCCGAGAGCGCTCCCTGGAGCGAGACGCCCACGGAGGCCACGACCGAGAGCTTGCCCTCGACCGCCGCGGCCAGGAGCCCGCCGCCGTTCGGAAGCTTGCGGCGGATCAGGTCGCCGGCCTCGCGCATCTCCTCCACCCCCGTGGCGCTCACCTCGGCCACGACGATCGGCGGATCTTCCTTCATCGCCTGCTCGATCAACCGCTCCACCTGGTCTTTCAGTCCCTCGCGGCTCTGCTTTACCTGCGCCGCCTTCAGCGCGCGGACTTCCTCTTGCAATACCGCCACGCGCTCCGCCACCTGCTCCCGGCCCGACCCGACCCGCGACGCCAGCTCGCGGAGGAGCGAGCGGTCCTCTTCGGCGCGCCGGTATGCCGCCGCGCCCGTGACCGCCTCGATGCGCCGCGTGCCGGAGGCGACCGCGGCCTCCGACTCGATCCGAAAATAGCCGATCTCCCCGGTCCGGCGCACGTGGCATCCGCCGCAGAGCTCCCGGCTGAACCCCGGCACGATCACCTGCCGGACGCGCTCGCCGTACTTCTCGCCGAAGAGAGCCATGGCTCCCGACTTCTGGGCTTCCTGAAGCGAGGTCCATTCCGTCACGACCGCGAGATCCTCCAAGATCTTCTCGTTCACCATCGACTCGATGACGTGCACGTCCTCCGGCGTGAGCGCCTTCGAGTGCGTGAAGTCGAACCGCAGCCGGTCGGGCGCGACGAGCGATCCCGCCTGCTTGAGCTGGGTTCCGAATCGCGCCCGGAGGGCGGCGTGGAGGAGATGGGTCGCCGTGTGGTTCCGCTGCGTGGGGGTCCGCTCCGCGGCGTCCACCGCGGCGCGGTACGGTCCACCGGTCAGCGACCCGGGCGCCCCCTCCATGAAGACGCCCCGATGCACGATGCGATCCGCGTCCTTGTACACGTCCACGACCCGCAGCCTGAGGCGACCGCCCTGGGACCCCATCGATTCCACCACGCCCGTGTCCGCCACCTGCCCTCCCGATTCCGCGTAGAACGGGGTCAGGTCCAGGGTGAACTCGATCGCGGTCTCCCCATCCGGCCCCGGAGCGGCATCCCTCACGTCGCGGATCCAGGCGCCGTCCACTTCCCAGCGGTCGTAGCCCGCGAATTCGGAGTGCGATCCCGTGGTGACCGACCGCCAGTCGCCCAGGGCGCGTCGATTCTCGAAGCGCGCTTCCTTCTGCGCGCGCTCGCGCTGCTCGCGCATGGCCGCGTCGTAGGCGGGCACGTCCACCGTGAGCCCGCGCTCTCCGGCCATCTCCACGGTGAGATCGATCGGGAAGCCGTAGGTATCGTAGAGCTGGAACGCGATCGCGCCGGGGAACGTCCTGGCTTTCTTCTTCTCCAGCCCCGCGACCGTCTCCTCGAACCGCGCGAGCCCGCGCTCCAGGGTCTGCTCGAACCGGGTCTCCTCCTCGAGGATCGCCGCCGCGACCGCGGACTCCTCACGCTTCAAGTACGCGTACTCCTCGTCATGCGTCATCTGCCCGACCACCGTCGGAACGAGCCGCGAGAGGAACGGCCCCTCGATCCCGAGATCCCGGCCGAACCGCACGGCGCGGCGCAGCAGACGGCGCACCACGTAGCCGCGTCCCTCGTTCGAGGGGCGCACGCCTTCGGCGCACGTGAACACCAGTGCCCGAACGTGGTCGGTGATGACGCGGGCCGCGCGGCGCCCCCGATCGGAAGCCGCCGCCTTGGGTGAGCCGAGTCGCCGGGCCGCGTCTCCAATGGGAACCAGGAGATCGATCTCGAAGACCGAGGGCGTGCCCTGGAGAATCATGGCCAGTCGCTCGAGCCCCATGCCGGTGTCGATGCCGCGATTCGGGAGCGGCCTCCGCTCCCCGGAGGGAAGCTGGTCGAACTGCGGGAAGACCAGGTTCCAGAATTCGAGATAGCGCTCGCAGTCGCATCCGGGGGCGCATTCGGGGCGTCCGCATCCCACGCCCGGTCCCTGGTCCCAGTAGATCTCCGAGCAGGGACCGCACGCGCCCGAGCCTCCGGCCGGGCCCCAGAAATTGTCCTTCTCCCCCAGCCGCGTCACGCGCTTCGCGCCGAGTCCCATGTGCTTCGCCCAGAGGTCGAAGGCCTCGTCGTCCTCGCGGTACACGGAGGGATACAAGCGATCCGCCGGCATCCCGAGCACGTTCGTCGTGAATTCCCAGGCCCACTCGATCGCTTCCTTCTTGAAGTAGTCTCCAAAGGAGAAGTTTCCCAGCATCTCGAAGAAGGTGGCGTGCCGGACGGTCAGCCCGACGTTCTCCACGTCGGTCAGCCGGAGGCACCGCTGCACGGTCACCGCGCGGCGATGGGGAGGCGGGTCCGGCGAGGAGAAGTAAGGCTTGAACTGCACCATGCCCGCCGAGGTGAAGAGCAGCGTGGGATCGTCGAGGGGCACGAGCGGTGCCTGGGGAAGGTGCGGATGCCCGCGCTCCTGGAAGAATTCGAGGAACGTGCGGCGCAGCTCGTCAGCGGTCTTGCGCATCGTGCGGTGCTACGACTCCTCTCCCAAGAGATCGCGGATCGTGTCCCACCCGAATCCGCGTCGGGCGAGCGCCTGCTGCATGCGGCGCCGGTACACCTCGGGCCGAAGCCTCCCGTAGCGCCGCCGGAGCTGCGAGAACCCGGCTGCCGCGCGATCCTCTTCACGGACGAGCGACCGCCCGGCGAGATCGGGATCGTCTTCCAGAAACGCGTCCAGCTCTCGGATCAGCGCGTCCGGGACCCCGCGGCGCCTGAGCTTCAGCTCGAGCAGCCGCCGGCCCTGCGCCGCCTTGAAGAGCTCCGTTCGCAGAAACGACCGCACGAAGGCGCGGTCGTCCAGAAGCGAGACGCGGCGGAGGCGCTCCAGAGCCCGCTCCACGGCATCACCACGATACCCGCGCTCGCGGAGGCGGCCTTCCACCTCGCGCTCGGTGCGGGGCCCGCGGGCGAGAATCCGAAGAGCCGCTTCCTTCGCCGCCTCCTCGGATCCCGCCCGCTCGGGGCTCAACGTCATCGGCCGGCTCTCTTAGATGCGGACCCTTCGCTCTCCCTTGCCGTCCGCCGCCGCCACCGGCTCCGGAGGCGCCGCCTTCAGGAGGCCCAGGGCATCGCGGAGCTTCTGCTCCAGCTCCGACACGGCGTCGGAGTGCTCCTTCAGCCAGAGCCTCGCGTTCTCCCGGCCCTGCCCGATGCGCTCCTCGCCGTAGGAGAACCAGGTCCCGCTCTTCTGCACGAGGTTCCGCTCGATGGCCAGATCCAGGAGCTCCCCTTCGCGCGAGATCCCCTCGTTGTAGAGGATGTCGAACTCGGCTTCCTTGAAGGGCGCGGCGACCTTGTTCTTCACCACCTTCACCTTCACGTGGCTGCCGATCACGCTCTCGCCGTCCTTGATCGCTCCGATGCGCCGGATGTCCATGCGCACCGAGGCGTAGAACTTGAGCGCGCGGCCCCCCGTCGTCGTCTCGGGGTTGCCGAACATGACGCCGATCTGCATGCGGATCTGGTTGATGAAGATCACGGTGGTCCGCGACTTCGAGATCGTGCCGGTGAGCTTGCGAAGCGCCTGCGACATGAGCCGCGCCTGGAGACCCATGTGCGAGTCCCCCATCTCCCCCTCGATCTCCGCCTTGGGGACGAGCGCCGCCACGGAGTCGATCACGATCACGTCGATCGCGCCGCTCCGGACCAGATGCTCGGCGATCTCGAGCGCCTCCTCCCCCGTGTCGGGCTGGGCCACGTGGAGGTTCTCGATGTCCACGCCGAGCTTCTTGGCGTAGGCGGCGTCCAGGGCGTGCTCGGCGTCGATGAAGACCGCGTTCCCGCCCGCCTTCTGCGCCTGCGCGATGATGCTCAGCGTGAGCGTCGTCTTTCCGGAGGATTCCGGACCGTAGATCTCGATCACGCGCCCGCGCGGCACGCCGCCGATGCCGAGCGCCGCGTCCAGGGCGATCGAGCCCGTGGGAATGGAATCCACCTGGACCCGGGCCGACTCCTCCCCCAGCTTCATGATCGCGCCCTTGCCGAATTGCCGCTCGATCTGCTGCACGGCCAGGTCGAGAGCCTTGGCGCGCTCCTTGGAAATCTCTCCCCTCACTCCCGGATTCATGACCATCTCCGATTCTCCCCCTTGCGGTTCTCAGGCGTCGGTTCCGTGGCGCCGGTACGGGTCGGGGCGTGACTTTTGGACTCGAATCTTGCGCTCGGGTGGGCGCCGAGAGTGAATCGAAACGGCTCTAAGCCCCCGGCGTGCGAAGACGAATCTCTTCGAGCGGAGTATAGCGGGCCCCGGCCGGATGTAGATCACTTTTCATCACCACGATCCGGTCGAGGAGCGCGGATGCGGGAGGCTCCGGCGGCGTGTAGCGCCGAAAGCCGTCCACGCCCTGCGCCCGCTCGCGGACGCGGGCCAGGGTGATGTGCGGCTTGAAGGGCTTGTCGGGCGGGCCGAATCCCCCGGCCTTCAGGCTCTGATTCACCGCCTTCGCGAGCGCGACCGCTTCGTCCTTTCCCACCGAAAGGCCCGCCCAGAGGAGGCGGGGGCGCTCCGGCCTCGGAAAGGCGCCCATGGGCCCGAGGCGCGCGTGGAACGCGGCGTGGCCCTCCGCACCCCGACGCGCCGCCTCGCCGGCGCGCTTCACCCCCGAATCGCCGAGATCGCCCAGGAAGCGGATCGTGATGTGCATGTTGTCCGGCTTGACCCAGGAGAGCCCGGTCATCTGGTCCTCGAGATCCCGCTCGACCCTGCCCAGATACTCGATCCAGGGATCCGGGATCAGGAGCGCGATGAAGGTGCGGACCACGCGACCCCCGCGCCGAGGCTGCGCCTCGCCAGATCCAGGGCGAAGAACGAGGCGCGCTGGATGATGTCGGCGCGCGATCCCCCGAACACGAAGCGCTCGGCCGCCTCGCCGTCGGGGCCGGCGTATCCCAGGTAGCAGAGCCCGACGGGCTTCTCGGCGGAGCCTCCGTCCGGTCCCGCGATCCCGGTCGTGGATACGGCGCAATCCGCGCCCAGACGCTCCCGAGCGCCCCGCGCCATCTCCTTCGCCGTCTCGGCGCTGACCGCCCCGAAGCGACGGAGCGTTTCCCCCGCGACTTGAAGGAGCTTCTCCTTGGACGCGTTCGAATAGGCGATCACCCCACCGCGGTAGTAGCGGGAGCTTCCCGGGGTCGCGACCAGCGTCGCGCCGGCCTCGCCGCCCGTGAAGGACTCCGCGGTCGCGATGCTCCAGCCTCGCTGGAGGAGCGCTCCCCCCACCACCTCGGAGAGCGTGCGATCCCCCAGGGCATAGGCGTGGGACCCCGCGCGCTCGAGCAGCTTCCGCTCCCCGCGGTCCAGCACCCCCTGGAGCCACATGGCATCTCGCGAGGAAGCGCTCAGATGGAGGTCCACGCCGGAGGCGCGCGCGATCGTGCCGAGCGTGAGCTCCGGCTCCTCCAGCTCGAATCCCTGGAACCGCTCCGCGAGCGCGGATTCCCCGATTCCGATCGTGCGCACCACGCGGAGCCCCGAGCAGAGGCCAGGATTCCGGGCCTTGAGGAACGGAACCACGTAGGCGCGGAGCATCCCCTCGGCCTCGGAGGGGACTCCGGGCAGCGCGAAGCATTCGGTCGTCAGGTGCGTGAAATGGAGGCCCGGGGCGCTGCCGAGCGGATTCTCGATCACGTTCGCGCCGCGCGGCACGAGGGCCTGGGTCTCGTTGAGGGGCGGCATCTCGAGCCCCCGCTCCTTGAACCGCGCGCGGATCTGATCCAGCACGATGCGGTCCAGGATGAGCCGGCGCCGGAAGACGGTCGCGATCACCTTGCGCGTGATGTCGTCGGCGGTCGGCCCCAGGCCTCCGGTCGCGATCACCACCTCGGCGCGGTGCACGGCGGTCCGGAAGGCTTCCCCGAGATGCTCCGGCACGTCTCCGACCGTGGTGTGGTAGGAAGGCCGGACCCCGACGTCGGCCAGGCGGTCGGAGATCATGTCCACGTTCGTGTTCGGCACCAGGCCGTGCAGGAGCTCGCTCCCGATGGTGATGACTTCCACGATCATCGCCATACCCTCGCGAGGAGCTGCAGCGCCAGATTGGCGTAGACCCCGGCCAGCACGTCGTCCATCACGACCCCGAATCCTCCGGGAAGCGATTGCGCCCGATCCACGGGAGGCGGCTTCCAGATGTCGAAGAGACGGAAGAGCGCGAACCCGGCGAGGAGGGTGACCGCGTACGGTGGCCCTCCATGTTCGAGCGCCGGCGCTCCGCACATCGTGACCATCATACCGGCAATCTCGTCCGCGACGATGGGGCGGGCGTCGTGACCCAGGGTCTTCTCCGCCTCGCCGCACGCCGGGACAGCGAGCGCGGTCACCACAACCGTGAGGACGAGAAACGGGAGGAGCGGTATCCGCGGCAGGAGGGGGAGAAGGATCAGCGCGGTGGCGGCCGAAGCCCACGTGGCCGGGGCGACGGGCAGCCGGCCCAGGCCGAAGCCGGTCGCCAGCAGGACGGCAAGACGCCGCACGCCGCTAGCCCAGCGTTTTCAGGACGAGCTTGCAGGCCACCTTCAGCGTGTCGAACACGCCGGTTCCTCGAAGCGCCACCGCCTCGAAGTAGGGGGCCCTGCGCGGGTTCAGCTCGCGCTCCAGGTCATCGACCGGGACGACGCGAGGGAGGTCCCGCTTGTTGTACTGCATGACGAACGGAATCTTCTCGATCGTCAGGTCGTGCTCGGTCAGGTTGTCGAGCATGTTCATGTAGCTTTCGATATTGGCTTCGAACCGGTCGATCTGGGAATCGGCCACGAACACGATGCCGTCGACGCCCTTCAGGATCAGCTTGCGGCTCGCGTTGTAGTAGACCTGCCCGGGCACCGTATAAAGATGAAAGCGCGTGCGGAACCCCCGGATCTGTCCCAGCTCCAGCGGCAGGAAATCGAAGAAGAGGGTGCGGTCCATCTCGGTGGCGAGCGAGATCATCTTGCCGCGGGTTTCCTGGGGGACGCGTGAATAGATATGCTGGAGATTGGTGGTCTTGCCGCAAAGTCCGGGGCCGTAATAGACGATCTTGCAGTTGATTTCGCGGGACGAGTAGTTGATCAGCGACACGGTGCGCCAGGGCCCCCTACTCCTTGAATAGGCTGTCGATCTCGCTCTCCGCTTCGGCCGTGAACTCGGCGCCCAGCGTCGTGGCGCTCAGGTCTTCGTTCTTGTACTGGAGCTTGTCGAACAGCTTGTTCAAGACGGTCAAGAGCTCCTCGCCCCCGCGTCTCGCCTTGAGCCGGACGAGCCCGAGCGAGGTCGTCCGATCGAAGAGGATGACGAGGATGACGCGGTTCGCGATCATCGAAAGATACATGCTCTCGTTCTGACCCTGGTGCACGAGCGTGGAAAAGTCCGTCTCCTTCACCATGTCGGCCAGCTGCTGATTGGCTGCGAAGTCCGCCGCCGCGAGGGAGGAAAACGAGGTCACGTCGAACCCGGGGGGCTCACCGATGGAGCTGATCAGCTGACCGGTCTTGTCGATCAGCATCACGCTCTTGGAGCTCGAGGACTGGATCAGGCTCTGGAGGATCGTGTTGATCGACCAGAAATCTTCCTCGAAGAGTGCCCAATTCCCCTTGACCATGGTCCCACTCCTTGGACACACCTGCGCCTTGCGGCATGGCGGCGCCGACCGAATGTCCAGCTTTGAGGAGGGGTGTCCTGCCCTGGCCTCTCCGTATCAGCCGGCGCCGAGACCGATCCCCACCCAACCCACCACACGTCATGCTGCGCCCACATGGAACGACGTCGACCGGGAATTGGGCCGAACGCTAGCACTTCTACGTAGGCGGTCAAGCACAATGTGTTCGAATTCGGAGGGTTATATCTCCTTTCGGCCGCTCAGGGCGCGCGCCAGGGTGACCTGGTCCGAGAACTCGAGGTCGGACCCCATGGGAACGCCCCGCGCGATGCGCGTCACGCGAACGCCCGGGGCGTTCTGGAGGAGGCGCGCGATGTAGAGGGCGGTGGCCTCGCCCTGCGCGGTCGGGTTCGTGGCCACGATCACCTCGCTTACCTTCCCGGCCCTCACCCGGTCGACCAGCTCGCCCAGACGGAGCTGCTCGGGACCGATCCCGTCGATGGGCGAGAGCGCGCCTTTCAAAACATGGTAGGAGCCCCGGAATTCCCCGGTCCGCTCGATGGCCAGGACGTCCATGGGCTGCTCGACCACGCACAGGATCGAGACGTCCCGGCGGGGATCGGCGCAGATGGCGCAGGGCTGGGTCTCCGTGACGTTGCCGCAGATCGTGCAGTCCTCGACCCTGGCCTTGAGGTCGAGAATCGCCTGGGCGAGCTTCTTCGCGTCCCCTTCCGAGGATCGGAGCAGGTGAAACGCGATCCGTTGCGCCGACTTCCGGCCCACGCCCGGGAGACGGGTCAGCTCGGTGATCACCGATTCCAGAAGCGCGCTCGAGTACTGCATCGGGCGCTAGAAGAGCCCCTTGGGAAGCCCCAGACCGCCCGAGACCTTGTTCATCTCCTCTTCCACCATGCGCGTCACCTTGGCGTGGGCGTCGTGGAGCGCCGCGAGCACCAGGTCCTCGAGGAGGTCGGCCTCCTCGGGCTTGACGACCTCGGGATCGATCTCGATCTTGGTCACGTCCTGGGCGCCGTTCATGGTGACCTTCACCTTGCCCTGCCCGGAAGAGCCCACGACCTCGCGCGTCTTGAGCTCGGCCTGCATCTCCGTCATCTTGGCCTGAAGGGCCTGCGCTTTCTGCAGCATGCCCGCGATGTTCTTCATTCGTTTCCTTCCTCGGGACTGGTCGCGGCGGGACCTGGACCCACCACCTCGCCGTCGAAGAGCTCGACGATGCGGTCGACCAGGGTCGCTCCCCGGCTCTCGGCCGGGATGCCCGAGAGCGGCTGCGCTCCCGGCGGAACCGTGGACTCGCACAAGAGTCTAGCGCCTCGCCCGTACAGCCGCTCCAGCTCTTCGTTCAGGATCTCCTTGTTCTCCTTCAGCTCCAGCATCGCCCGGTGGAACGCGTGCTCGCCGGAGAGCGCGATCCTCACGCTGGTGCCCGTCATGCCCAGGAAGAATCCCTCTTCGAGACAGGTCCCGAGAAGGAGCTTTCGATCCTTCACGCGATCGACCGTGTGCCTCCAGCGAACCACGGGATCGCCGGGATCGGCGCTCTCGACCGCCGCGGGGGATTCCACGAGGCGGAGCGCGGACGCCGGGACCGGCGCCGCGGACGGGAACGAAGCGACGGCACGAGGAGGTTCGGAATCGAGGGCGCGCGGCGGGCCGCGGCGCGGTTGCGGGGTTGCCGCGGCCGGCGCCACGGGCGGCGCGGTCGTCGGCGCCCGTCCCGCGCTTGGAGCGCTCGGCGCCCCCGTGCCGCCGAGCTTCGACTCCAGCTCGCCGAGCCGCTGGATCAAGTCCTCGATCCGGGACGCGGTGGGCAGCGTGCACATCTCCACGAGACAGACCTCGAGCAGGATCCGGGGCGCCTCGGCCTTGCGCAATAGGCCGTGCGTCTCGAGGAGCAGGCTCAGCATCGCGTTCAGGTCCGTGGGCTTGAAGGCCTTCGCCTGGGCGGCGTAGCGCTCGCGATCGGACGGGGCGGCGTCCACGAGCTTCTCCAGGGACGGATCCACCGCGATGAGGAGGAGCTGGCGGAGATGGTGCGAGAGGCCGTCCGCGATCTCCTCGACGTCGCTGCCGGCGTCGTGGAGGCGATCCAGCACCTGCAGCGCCTCCTTGGGATCGCGCTTCGCGAGCGCTTCCCCGAGATCGAAGTAGGCGTCCAGCCCCACGAGCCCGAGCGCCTGAGCGACCGTCGCGGCCGTCACCCCCTCGGGCGAGAGCGCGAGGGTCTGATCCAGGCGTCCGAGCGCGTCCCGCACGCTCCCTTCCGACGCGCGTGCGATCAGCCCGGCCGCGTCCTCGTCCAGCGAGACCTTCTCCTTGGCCGCCACCTCCAGCAGATGCTTCACCAGCTCCTCGCTCCGGAGGCGGCGGAACTCGAAGACCTGGCAGCGCGAGGAGATGGTGTCGGGAACGTCGAGGGGCTCGGTGGTGCAGAAGACGAACTTCACGTGCGCGGGAGGCTCCTCGAGCGTTTTCAGCAGAGCGTTCCAGGCGAAATCGGTGAGCTGGTGCGCCTCGTCGATGATGTAGACCTTGAATCGCCCCCCCGAGGCCGCGTACTTCACGTTCTCGCGGAGATTCCGGATCTCCTCGATGCCCCGGTTGGAAGCGCCGTCGATCTCCAGCACGTCGAGCGAGGTGCCTGCGATGATCTCGAGGCAGCTGCCGCACTCGTTGCAGGGCTCGGACTCACCGGGCTTCCGGCGCTCGCAGTTCAGCGCCTTGGCGATGAGCCGGGCCGTCGTGGTCTTGCCGCTGCCGCGCGGACCGGCGAAGAGATAGGCCTGGGCGACGCGGTTCTTGGCCACCGACTGCTCCAGCGTGGAGCGAATCGGATCCTGGCCGACCAGGTCCGCGAAGCGCTGGGGCCGATACTTCCGTGCGAGGGCTAGATGGGACACGGGAAGCTCCTAACGTGCGCGCATCCCGCGCGCGGCCGGGACAAAGCCCCCCCGGTGCCCGGCTCGAGCCAGTTGAGTCCGCGGCACATCGAGGTCACCGCTGACCGCTGCTACCTTCCGGTCCTGACGGGGTTCGCGATTCTCGATTGCGCGGGAACTGGCCGTCAACGCCAGGGCACGAGGAGGCCAAAGCGACGCTGCGGCGGACCTGCGCCAGTTGCCCAGGTAACGACAATATGGTGGAGATGACCGGGATCGAACCGGTGACCTCCTCGTTGCGAACGAGGCGCTCTCCCAACTGAGCTACATCCCCACCGAATTCAGAGCTTCGAGCTGCTGACAGCTGGCGGAGAGAGTGGGATTCGAACCCACGAAGCACTTTCATGCTTACACGGTTTCCAACCGTGCTCCTTCAGCCACTCGGACATCTCTCCGGGAAGCTTCGACGTTCGCGCGCTCCCACACGCGCTGTGCTCAGGATGGCGGAGAGAGAGGGATTCGAACCCTCGATACGCTTACGCGTATAGCGGTTTTCGAGACCGCCCGATTCAGCCACTCTCGCATCTCTCCGCGGGGGAGAATACGCGAATCGGCGCGGCAATTCCACCCCCGGCAGTCGCTGGCCGCGCTTGACTTTGCGTTTGCCGGTGGCTATCGTTTCGGGCAACCCCCATCGCCGCAGGACAGATACCGTGTGCCGAAGGTGGCTCCCCCATTCGGACGGTCCTCTGCCGTTGCCGATTCACGCCCCAGCAACCGCGCCGCGTTTCTCTGCCATGCCGCTACCAAGGAGGTCTCCCATGCGCGCTCCGCTACGACTCGTCATGCTCATCGGCGTTCTCGTCATGGCTCTGGGTAGGGCCGAGCCGGCCGCGGCGCAGTATCTCAAGCTCACCACCGACAATCCCACGGACAACACGCGTCTGCGCGC
>Ga0075425_100000516_pt1 | contig 36155 bp, 28 predicted proteins | sample SoiMethybrSBSTD4_FD_75300 | JGI IMG/M metagenome (GOLD analysis project Ga0075425, IMG submission 75300) | Bulk soil microbial communities from a Populus tree surrounding site in Tennessee, USA - Soil MetaG P. TD hybrid SBSTD4 | ecosystem: Environmental > Terrestrial > Soil > Tree plantation... | reverse complement strand
GGACGTGCCTCGACGCCAGTTCGAAGCTGATGATCTCGTGGCTCGTGAGTGACCGCAGTCAGCAAGCCGCGAACACGATCATTGCGGATCTGAAGAAGCGGATTACCGGCCGCATCCAACTCTCCTCTGACGGTCTCCCGCAGTACGTCGAGGCGGTCATCAAAGTGTTCCGTCCCGGCGAGATCGATCACGCGGAAGTCGTGAAGACGTTCGCGAACAGTAAGCCGGTCACCGGCGTGAGTCCGAACAGTGCCGCGAGTAGATATTCACCGGGGCGCATGCTCTCCGTCGAGAAGCGAATCGCGTTTGGCGAGCCGGATGAGAAGCACGCGTCCACGTCGTACATGGAGCGATGGAACCTCACGGTGCGGATGCAGAACCGCCGATTCACGCGCCTTACGAATGCGTTCTCGAAGAAGTTGGAGAACCACGCCCTGATGCTCGCGATCACGATGGTCTACTACAACTTCTGCCGGAAGCACTCGTCGCTGAAGGGGCAGACTCCGGCGATGGCGGCTGGCCTGACGAGCTACCGCTGGACGGCGAGTGACATGCTCTCGCTGGATATGTGGTGCGGCCAGCAGGCAGCCGCGTAGATTCGTTCATGATTCGCGGGCTCGCTGCACAGAAATGTGTGCAGAATATGCGCGGGCCCGATAAAATCGACTGACTGCCTTAAATGTTGAACGAGCGCCCATTTCGCGATCGTCTGTTCCTAGCGGTGAAACGCGTTCTCTACCCGAACGTCGTTCATCCGTTCCAGTTGCGTCGCCTCTCGTTTGGAGATTGGGTTACACAAATCGCGATCGCGGCAGGCTTTCTCGGGCCGGTGATTGCTGTCGGCACCCTAACCATAGCTGAGCGCGCGAGGATCGGCTTGCTAGCTCTGGCGGGATACATCCTGGCCAATGTGCTCAAGGCGCGAAAACAACTGAACCCGACGTTCCAACGCAAGGCTCAGGAAAACTATGATGAGCGTAAGGTGCGATTCGCTCGAATCATCGCGCGCACCGGATCATGGAATGACGAAAAAGATCCCCACGACTATCAGCGCGAATGTCTCGATTTGATCGCGAACTACGTTCGATCGTACCGGTGGGATGTTTACTCGCGAGTGATCTTTGCCAATCTTCTTGTCGTTGATCCAGAGGACGACTCGCAGCTAAAAGTCATCGCTCGCGATCGAGAAGGACTCTTCGGATCACGAACAGTTCCACAAACTTACGAACGGTTAGAACGCAAAGTTAACTCATGTTTCGAAACAGGAAAGACGTGCATCGTCGACGACTTGGAACTAGAATATGGACCAGAGTATGCCGAGAAACCATACCGTTCCGTGCTCGGTATTCCTCTTTGGTCGATGGATCGAAAGTGTGTGGTGGGTGTGCTAAGTATCGACAGCTCAGAGTCTTGCCACTTCCGACAAATCGCAACAGAGCTGGAGTGGAATCTGCAACCGTACATCGTTGCGTTGGAACTGAGCCTTGCGCGTGGGGTTACCGATTATGAACCGTAGCGAGCGTCATCTTTCGCCTCAAAACCGCTACTACCTCGGAGAACTCACGGCTGGGGAAGCTGCGGCTGCGTACCGGGACGAGGTCCGCGTCGAACGCCTTGACACGGGCTATTCTGGATTGAACAAGGTGCTGGTGATTCTTGGCGTGCTGCTGTTCTTGCCAGTCGCGTTGGTTGCCGCCATCACCGGGCGCCGGTAGTTTTTTCGCTCTCGCTCGCAACGTACGCATCGCCCCGTTCCGTGTCGCTTCACGCCGCAACGCCCCGCCTCCGCGCGGGGTTTTGCGTCATTTGGCGTGCGCGAGTTCCGTGTAAGTCGCTCAGCCGAGGCGATTTGCTGTTACAGCCGCACCCTCAAACGCTAGCACTACCACGAGGTACTATTCGCCCATGACCTGGATCGGCATCGCCTTCTTCCTCGCCATTGCCTCAGCGCTCGTCACCGCGCGGCGCCAGCTTGCCGAGATGCAGGCGCTCGTCATCGGCGCGCGGATCGGGCCGGGTTGCGTGATCGCGGAGGCTGCGGTCGTGGCTCTGCTTGCGGCCGCGATCTTCGTTTTCCGCGAAAGTCTCTGAAAACACGACGGCCGCCTTTCGGCGGCCGTCAGAAAGCAATCTGTTGAGAACGATTAGTCGAGCTTGATCGACTTCTTCGTCTTCTCGCGGCGCGCGGCGTCCTGCTTCTGGTACTCGGCCTCGCAGCCGTCCTTGTCGACGATCACGCAGCTGAGGTATTCGGAGATGTAGACGACTGCGGCGCGGATGGCTTTGCCGGCCGGGGTCTTCTCGTACTTGCCGAGGTTGCCGCCGAAGCCGCCGCGGTAAACGCCGAGGCTCATGCCGGTGCTGGAGGAGCGGCCTTCGATCGTCTTCGAGAAGGCGATCTCGCCGGTCGTCGTGTCGACGACGCGCAGGTCGACGGCGAGGTACGCATCCTCTTTTTTGCCGCCGACGCTGATCCCGCGGAAGCTCAGGCCGCCGCCGGTGCCCTTGACGCTTTCCTCATACGCGGAGACGGTCGCGAACACGAGGTACTTCGCGCCGGTCAGCTTGCCGATCTTCGCGCCGGTCGATTTGCTCACGCGGCCGGAGTCAGCGAGGTCCTGCTCGTCGAGGACCGCGTCGAGCTTCGCGCGCTCGACGATCTTGAACTTGTCCGTCGCGGCGAGCTCGTTGGTGAGCATGCCGGCGAGATCGTTGCCCGCGCCGCCGTACCACCAGCCCGCGGACGTGTCATTGCGGAACTCGGAGACGCCGATCGTCGGGGGATTACCCGCGAGCGCGGTTCCGGTCACCAGAAGGATTGCCATCGAGACAAACATCAACGTGCGAATTCGCATGAAAGGGCTCCTCAGTCAAAACGGGTTGGAAGTAGACAGCCGTGCATTGTAAGTCCATCGCGGCGCGCGGCCGTGACTGGCCTCACGTTGGCGAGCGATCAATGACTGACTTCGGCGTCGAGGTCGCCGAGGTCGGCGGTGAACGCGTCGTTCCAGACCTCGACGCGGTTGCGGCCGCGGTTTTTCGCCGTGTACAGCGCGCGGTCGGCCCGCTCGATGAGCGCCGAGGGGCTGAGGACGCCGTCACCGTCGAGTCCGGCAACGCCGATCGACGCCGTGACGACCGTCCGCGCGTCGCCGCACTGCAGCTCCGTCGCTTCGAGCCGTCCGCGGATTCTCTCCGCCACCGTCGACGTATTGCCGAGGCGAGTCTCGGGCAGGAGCACGCAGAATTCCTCGCCGCCGTAGCGGCCCGGCACGTCGTACACGCGACAGCTGTCGCGCAGCAGTTTGCCGACGGCCTGCAGGACCTGATCGCCGGCCGCATGGCCCCACGTGTCGTTGATCCGTTTGAAGTGATCGATGTCGAGCATCAGCAGCGACATCGGTGAGCCGTGCCGCAGCGATCGATTGATCTCGCTCTCGAGCTTCTCGATCACGTACCAGCGGTTGTACAGCCCCGTCAGCGCGTCGCGCGACGAAACCTCGCACAGCACGCGATTGCGCACCACGAGGTCGAGGTTTTCGCGCTGGATGCTGATCATCCGCTGCTCGAGCTCCTGATAACGCGCTTCGCTTTCTTCCGCGACGCGCAGCACGTCGAAGAGCTCCGTCACGAGCTGGCGCTCGGTCTCGGAGAACGGTCTGTCGTCGCCGGCGACGATGCTCAGCCGCGGCGAGGCGAGACGGATTGCGAACGACGTCGTGGCGTGGCCGTCCGCAAGGTCGAGCGGCCTCTGAAGAATGGCGGAAAGGGGAGCGAGGATCCGGGCAGCCGCGGAATCAAGCATGAGCGCTCCAAATTGTCGATCGAGAACCGGCGGAGTATAGCGACGCGGTCCGACGCGGCCAACGTGCAACTTTGGAGTGAAACCGGTTACGCGCGCTGCTCGATGCGAAAGACGTTCACGCCGGCGCGGATCTCGTCGCCCGCCTGCACCTTCGCGTTGCGCGCGGGCATCGTGTTGAGAAACGTTCCGTTGCGGCTGCCGAGATCGCGAACGCGCACGATCCCTTCCTCATCGCGCAGCACTTCGAAGTGTTTGCGCGAGAGAAATTCGTCCGGGACGCGGACGTGTCCCTCACGTCCCACGATCAGTCCCGCCTGCGGAATCTCGAACTCCTGACCCTTGAGCATGCCTTCGACGCAGACGAGGATCGACCGCGTCGGTGCGGACTGGACGGAGCGCGCCTTCAACTTCTCCGCGAGCGCGGATTCATCGGTGACGTCGCTCGAATCGAGCGAGATCGGCTCGACGAAGACTCCAGACTCCTCGACCGTCTCGACCGTGACCAGAGCGGACCCGACGCGCAGCACATGAACGCCGTCCGTGAGCTCGGCCTCCTCGATCTGCTGTCCGTCGAGGAAGGTGCCCATGTGCGAATTCGCGTCGCGCACGTACAGCTTGTCGCCGCGCAGAAAGATCGAGCAGTGCCGCAGCGACAGCTCCGCCTCGGACAGCTCGACGTGACACGCCTTGCGTCCGATCAGCAGCGGGTACTGATGGATCGTGAAGATGGTGTTGATCGATTCCTTCGCGCCGCGCGCGGAGACGCGCAGCGATCGCGGGAACGTTGGCTCTTCGTACTGCGCCGATGCGTCGTCCGGCTCCATGTCCTCGAACGGCGTGTCGACGCGATACGGCTGCAGGTCGAGCTCCCGGATCTGCTCGGGATTCATCACGCGTGCAAGCACTGCCGCTTTACTTCCGGACAGCCATTCGCCGCAGTGACACGTTGCGATCGAATTCGACAGACGCACCGCGATCACGCCGGGGATGTCGTAGGACTGGCCGCATTTCGGACAGCGGATCAGAGGCATTGGCGGGGATGATACGACGCACTACACTTCGCGCGTGCTCTCCGGTCCTGAACAGAACAATGTCCGTGTCGGTCTTCGCTCGAAATTCGTCGGCGCGTTCGCGTTGCAGACGGTTCTGATCGCGCTGGCGATCCTCGGCATCCAGCAGTGGCTCGTGCGCCGCGCGATGATCCGGCAGACGGTCGAGCAGGGCGCGGCGATCGCGAACACGATCGAATCGACCGCTGGCTACTACGTTCTCTTCGGACTCACCGACGATCTGAAAGGCATCACGAACGATCTCGCGAAGAGTCCCTCCGTCGAGTACGCCGAGTTCCTCGGCAGCGAGGGAAAGGTGCTCGCGGCGACGCGCGACACGGTGCCGGACGTCCTGAAGACGCATCCGCTCAACCGCGAGCTTGGCACGCCGACCGGTTCCGGTCTGCACGTCTACACCATTCCGTTCTACGAGACGAAAGGCGATCTGAAGGCAAAGCCGAAGGGCTTCTTCCGTTTGCTGATGAACGAAAGCAACGCCGAGGAAGCGATCGCGTCGCTGCGCGGATGGAACGCGATGATCACCGTCGGCGTGCTGATTCTCGCGTCGGCGCTGGCGTGGGTCGCGTCGCGATTCATCGTCCGGCCGATTCTCGCGCTCGTCGACACGGCGCGGACACTCGCGAAAGGAGATCTCACGCAGCGCGCGACGGTCGACTCGGGCGATGAGATCGGAAGTCTGGCCGAGGCGTTCAACGCCATGGCGGCGAACCTCGAGCGAACGATCAAGAGTCTCGTCGCATCGCAATCGAAACTGAAGGCCGTCGTCGAGACGGTCGACTCGCGCTCGCGCACGGTCATCGCGCGCGTCGACGAGCAGCGCTCGATCATCGACGAGACCTATCGCTCCGTCGATCAGTTGAACGGCGGCGTTCGCAAGATCACCGACAACGTCGAAGCGCTGTCGGCGTCGTCGGAGGAAACGTCGTCGTCGATGCTGGAGATGGTCGCGTCGATGGAGGAAGTGAGCCGCCACACCGACACGCTGTGGGGCTCGGTCGAGGACACGGCGTCGGCGACGCACCAGATGGTGTCGTCGATCAGCAACGTGGATCAGAACGCGGTCTACCTCACGAACTTCGTGACCGACACCTCCTCGTCGATGGTGGAGATGTCGGCGTCGATCGCGCAGGTCGAGGCGAACGCCGCGCGTTCGTACGACCTCGCGCTCGCGGTCGCGGACGCGGCGGAGTCGGGGATGAAGGCCGTGCGCGAGACGATCGAGGGGATGGAGCAGATCCGCCAGTCGGTCCTCGAGGCGAACGCGGTCGTCTCGCGACTCGGCGAGCGGTCGGAAGCGATCGGCAAGATCCTCAACGTGATCGAGGACGTCGCGGAGCAGACGAATCTGCTGGCGCTGAACGCGGCGATTCTCGCGGCGCAGGCCGGCGAGCACGGCAAGGGTTTCTCGGTCGTGGCGGCGGAGATTCGCGAACTGTCGGAGAGAACGGCATCGTCGACGCGCGACATCGCGGGGCTGATCACGTCCGTGCGCGAGGAAGTCGGCAACGCGCTGAAGGCGATGTCGTCCGGATCGCAGCGTGTCGAGGACGGCGTCTCGCTGTCGCACGAGGCGGGCAAGGCCCTCAACAAGATTCTCGACTCGACGACGCGCGCCTCGGCCATGGGCCGCGAGATCGCCGGCGCGACGCGCGAACAGGCCAAGGGCAGCGAAACGATCACCCGCTCGGTCGAGCGCCTGCAGGAGATGACGAGGCAGATCAACTCCGCGACGACGCAGCAGGCCCAGGGCTCCGATCACATCCTCAAGGCCGTCGAGTCGATGCGCGAGGTGACGAAGTACGTGCGTCAGGCGATGGTGGAGCAGAAGTCGGGCTCGTCGATGATCTCGTCCGCGGCCGAAAAGATGATCGAGATGATTCACGAGATCTTCCAGGTCGCCGCGAATCAGTCCTCGGAGAGCGAGAAGATCGTCGCCACGATGGAGCAGGTCCGTGCGATCGCGGACAGCAACCGCACGTCCGCATCCGACATGGGCGAGGCGATCACGCTGCTCAACGACGCGATCCGCAGTCTCGACGAAGAAGTGCGTAAATTCCGCGTGCGGGGTTAGAACGCGCCATGGCCGACGGCACCGAGCTGCGATTGATCACGTTCCGCGTCGGGCCGGAGAGCTTCGTGCTCGACATCATGGCCGTGCGGCAGATCATCCCGTACAGCGGATCGACGAGCGTGCCGACCGCACCGTCATTCATCGAGGGGATCATCGTCCTCCGCAACGAAGTCATCCCGATCGTCGACCTGCGCGAGCGTCTCTACCCGACGCGCACCGATCGCGCGGAGGAGCCGCTCGTGCTCATCGTGCATTCGAGCGCGGGAACGATTGGGCTAAAGGTCGATGAAGTGCGCCGCATCATCACGATGGGCACCGACGCGTTCCTGCCGCCGCCGCCGATCGTGCGCGGCATTCGCGGCGAGTTGCTCGTCGCGGTCGTGCCGCACGGCGAGGAGATCCACCTGCTGATCGACGTCGAGAACGTGCTGACGGAACCGGAGAAGCAGGAGCTGCGCGAGGCGGATCTCAGTCAGCCTTCTTCGGAAGGGATGTCGGTTCGCTGATCGCTGCGAAAACCGTACGGACAATGCCGGCAGCCTGACTCGCAGCAGTAGCCTCTTTCGCGCAGGAACTTCTCGGTGAAAACGACATACGGACCCTCGCGATAGAAATCGACGCCTTCGACCAACTCGCTCATCGTTTATATTCCGCGCGTGTTCAGCCGCTCGCGCCTGCTCCAGTTGACGGAAACGATGCGCGGACGGCGGATCGTCGTCTACGGCGACATCGTAGCGGACCGATTCATCTACGGAACGCCGAAGCGGATCTCGCGCGAGGCGCCCGTTCTCATCCTTCGCCAGTACCGCGATGACACGCTTCTCGGCGGCGCGGGCAACGCGATCAACAACATCCTCTCGCTCGGCGGCCTGCCGGTTCCGGTCTCGGTGCTCGGAAGCGACGCCGCCGGAAATGCGCTGATCGACACGCTGAAGGCATCGGGCGTCGCGTGCGGCGGCGTGATGCGCGCCGATCGCTACGCCACGCCGACGAAGGTCCGCATCCTCGGCGGCATGCCGCACTCGAGCCGTCAGCAGATCGTGCGGTACGACATCGAGGATCGCTTCGAGATGAGCGGCGACGACGCGCAGACGTTCGCGCGCGTTCTGCACAACGAGCTCGAGCTCGCGCACGCCGCGCTCATCAGCGACTACGGCTACGGCGTCGTCACGCCGTCGCTCGTATCGAACGTGACGGGCGAGGCGCACGGCAAGCCGGTCACGCTCGACTCGCGCTACGACCTGCTGCGCTACCCGCACGTCACCGCAGCGACGCCGAACGAAGAGGAAGCGGCGGCCGCGGCGGGAACGTCGCTGTGGGACGACACGAACGGCAATTCGAAGATCAGCGACGTCGCGCAGACGCTGCGACAAAGCCTCGATTGCGAGGCGGTGCTGATCACGCGCGGCAGTCGCGGCATGGCGCTGTACGAGCGCGATGCGGCGGCGCCGGTCCACATTCCGGTCTTCGGCACGGACCAGGTCGCGGACGTGACCGGCGCCGGCGATACCGTGATCGCAACCTTCACGCTCGCGCTCGCGGGCGGCGCGTCGTACCTCGAGGCGGCGAAGCTCGCGAATTACGCGGGCGGCATCGTCGTGATGAAGATGGGCACCGCGACGGTCTCGAACGAAGAGCTGCGCCACGCGATCGATCGCGACGAGGAACTGCATGACTAATTTTGGAGTGCGGCGACCGCAGTCGCCGCTTTGGATGCGCGAGCCGCAGCTCGCGCTGCGGGATGTGAGAGCGGCGACTTGCGTCGCCGCAGTCCAGACGCCATGAACGCTCCGGTCCTCAGCGAAGCGGAGCTGCTCGCCGCGCTCGAGCGCGAGCGCGCCGCGGGTCACACGATCGCCTTTGCCAACGGCTGCTTCGACGTTTTGCATGTCGGGCACATTCGCTATCTGCAGGATGCGTCGCGCGTCGCCGACGTCCTCGTCGTTGCGGTCAATGGCGATGACTCCGTTCGCGTGCTGAAGGGCGAGGGACGGCCGGTGATGAATGCCGCGGAGCGCGCGGAGATCATCAGCGCGATTCGCGGCGTCGCGTACGTGACGGTCTTCGACGACGCGACGCCTGCGCGGCTGCTGCAAACGCTGCGTCCCGATTTTCAGTGCAAGGGAACGGACTACACGCCCGACTCGGTGCCGGAAGCGGAGATCGTCCGGGCGTACGGCGGCAGGGTCGTGATCGTGGGCGATCCCAAGGATCACTCGACGACGGAGATCCTTCGAAGGATGAAGGCGGAAGGATGAGGGATGAAGGTCGTCCTGCGCCTCTCGGCACTCGGTGACGTCATCCACACGATTCCCGCGGTCTGCGCGATAGATCATCGCGACAGCATTGCGTGGGTCGTCGAGGCTCCGTACGCGGACCTCGTCGAGATCGTGGCCGGCGTGCGCGCGATTCCGGTGCGGATGAAGAAGTGGGCGAGCGAGCCACGGCAACTCATCGACGCCATCCGGGCCGTGCGCGGCGCGAGCGTGTCGATCGATTTCCAGGGACTCGTGAAGTCCGCGGTGTGGGGGCGCGTGTCGGGCGCGCGAACGCGCATCGGATTCGCGCCGAGCGCGATTCGCGAGAAGCCGGCACTGCTCTTCACGAATCGCTGGGTGAAGGTCGACACGACGAAACACGTCATCGAACAGAACCTGGAGCTCGCCGGCGTGACCGAACGCGCTCGCGAAAACTGGGACGCGTTTCCCGCCGACCCCGAGAACAAGCTCGGGTCGTTCGGAGACGCGATCGTCATCCTTCCCGGCGCGGGACGTCCCGACAAGATCTGGCCGCACTTTCGCGAGCTCGCGAAACGAATCGATGCGCTCGTGGTTTGGGGCCCCGGAGAGAAAGAGCTCGGCGAGAAGATTGGTGCGCGCATGGCCCCCGCGACCAATCTGCGCGAGCTCGCATTCGTGCTCCGGCACGCGCGGGTCGTGATCGGTGCGGACACGGGACCGCTGCATCTCGCGGCCGCGCTCGGCACGAAGGTCGTCGGCCTCTACGGACCGACCAATCCCCGACGCAACGGCCCGTACGGGCAGCTTGAACATTGCGTGAACAGATTCGACACGACGAAATCGATGGAGTCGATTACTGTTGAGGAAGTCATGACCATGATCGAGCGAGTGACCGCGCGATGATGATCCTCTTCGCGATCATCGCGTCCGCGATGCTGAACGGCAGTCCCGTGCAGCAGCGCTTCGACGCCGGCGAGACGCTCGATTACTCCCTCTCCTGGCTGAGGATCACCGGCGGCGGCGCGCGCATGACCATCGCGCCGCACGGCGAAGGCGAGAAAGCGGGCTATCGCATCACATCCGTTGCCAAGTCCACTCGCGGTTTCTCGCGAATCTTCCGCGTCCGCGACGAGATCGAGACGATCGTCGCGCACCACGACTTCTCGACGCTGCGCTACACGAAGCGGCTCGACGAAGAGGAGGACAAGATCGACGAGGTGACGACCGTCGAGGATGGCGTTGCGACACGCGTCCGCAAAAAGGTCAAGAAGGTCAACGTTCCTCGGCCCGTTTACGATCCGATCTCAGTCATCTATTACCTGCGCCTTCTCGATCTCGCCGAGGGACGTGTCCATGAGCTGACGCTCGTCGCGGACGGAAAGCTCTACACCGTGCACGCGAAGGTGATCCGTCGCGAAACCATCGACACGCCAGCGGGCTCCTTCAAAACCGTGCTCGTCGAGCCGGCGATGGAGAGCGGCGGGAAGACGCGCGACGAGAAGATGTCGATCTGGTACTCGGATGACGAGCGCCGGATTCCGGTGCGCATCCGCTCCGAGGTCAAGGTCGGAGCGATCACGGCGACGCTCAAGGCCGTGCGCAACGGCGCCGGTCCCGCCGAGCCTCCCATTAATTGAAATAACTCAGTCTCGCGTGAGTTTCCCGTCCGGGACGGGTGATAAACTCGCAAATCCTCATCATGTCCATCGGTAGATTCCAATCATGAGCGTTCGACTCGGTGAACTGCTGACCAAGGCGAGCCTGATCAGCCAGGATCAGCTGAAGGAAGCGCTGCGCGTCCAGAAGGACTCGGGCGGGAAGCTCGGCGAAACGCTGATCAAGCTCGGCTTCGTCTCCGAGGAAGACATCACCGAATGTCTGTCGCAGCAGTTCGGCGTCCCCTCGATCAATCTCCAGCATTTCGAGATCGATTCGAGCGTCATCAAGCTCATCCCGGGTGACGTCGCCCGCAAGTACAACATCCTGCCGGTCAACAAGACCGGCGCGACGATCACCATCGCCATGGCGGACCCGACCAACGTGTTCGCGATGGACGACATCAAGTTCATGACCGGCTACAACGTCGAGCCGGTCGTGGCGTCCGAGCTCGGCATCAAGGCCGCGATCGACAACTACTACGGCACGACCGCCTCGCTCGAGCTGAAGAAGGTCATGGAAGACCTTCAGCAGGCCGAGTCCGCCGACCTCGAGGTGCTCGAGGAACAGGAGGAGATGGACGTCAACGCGCTGGCCGACTCCGCCGAGGAGGCGCCGGTCGTCAAGCTCGTGAACCTGATCCTCACCGACGCCATCAAGCGCGGCGCGTCCGACATCCACATCGAGCCGTACGAGAAGGAGTTCCGCGTCCGCTTCCGCATCGACGGAATCCTCTACGAGATCATGAATCCGCCGCTCAAGCTGCGCGACGCCATGACCTCGCGCATGAAGATCCTCTCGAAGCTCGACATCTCGGAGAAGCGGCTCCCGCAGGACGGCCGCATCAAGCTGAAGATCAAGCTCGAGGACAAGAACAAGGAGCTCGACTTCCGCGTGTCGGTGCTGCCGACGCTGTTCGGCGAGAAGATGGTTCTTCGTCTTCTCGACAAGGACAACCTCCGCCTCGACATGACCAAGCTCGGTTTCGAGCAGGAGTCTCTGGCGCGATTCGAGGAAGCGATCTTCAAGCCGTGGGGCATGGTCCTCGTCACCGGTCCGACCGGATCGGGGAAGACGAACACGCTCTACTCCGCGCTTTCGAAGGTCAACTCGCCCGAGGTCAACATCATGACCGCGGAGGACCCGGTGGAGTTCAACCTGCCGGGCATCAATCAGGTGCAGATGAAGGAGGCGATCGGCCTGAACTTCGCCGCGACCCTTCGCTCGTTTCTGCGACAGGATCCGAACATCATCCTCGTCGGTGAGATCCGCGACTTCGAAACGGCGGAGATCGCGATCAAGGCGGCGCTGACGGGCCACCTCGTGCTGTCGACTCTGCACACGAACGACGCGCCGTCGACGATCAACCGCCTGATGAACATGGGCATCGAGCCGTTCCTCGTCGCGACGGCGACGCAGCTGATCGCCGCGCAGCGACTCGTGCGCCGCGTCTGCTCGCAGTGCAAGGAGCCGGTCGACGTCGCGCCGCAGGCGCTGATCAACATCGGCTACCGCAAGGACGAGGTCGGAACGTTCACGGCGTACAAGGGGCGCGGCTGCGACAAGTGCAACAACACCGGCTACAAGGGCCGCGTCGGCCTCATCGAAGTGATGGTGATCGACGACGACATTCGCGACCTGATCCTCTCCGGCGGCACCGCCATCGACATCAAGAAGAAGGCCATGGAGAACGGCATGATCACGCTGCGCCGTTCGGGTCTGGTTAAAATCAAGGAAGGCATCACCACGATCGACGAGGTCGTGCGAGAAACCGTTCTATGAGTTAGATGGCGGATCGCAGATGGCGGATGGCAGAACGACACGGTTCTGCCATCTGCCATCCGCAGTCCGCCATCCGGAGAAAACATGGCCGTTACCCTGCACCAACTTCTGAAGACCATGGTCGAGCGCGGCGGCTCGGACCTTCACGTCACGACCAACTCGCCTCCGCAGATCCGCATCGACGGCAAGCTCGTTCCGCTCGACATGCCGCCGCTCACGGCGCCCGAGACGAAGCAGCTCGCGTACTCGGTGCTCACCGACGCGCAGAAGCATCGCTTCGAGGAGAACCTCGAGCTCGACCTGTCGTTCGGCATCAAGGGTCTGGCCCGGTTCCGCGCGAACATCTTCAATCAGCGCGGCGCCACCGCCGCCGTTTACCGGCAGATCCCCTACGAGATCCTCGGATTCAAGGAGCTCGGTCTTCCGCCGGTCGTCGAGGAGATCTGCTCGAAGCCGCGCGGTCTCGTGCTCGTCACCGGTCCCACCGGCTCGGGCAAGTCGACGACGCTCGCCGCAATGATCGACAAGATCAATCGCGAGACCCATCAGCACATCATCACCATCGAGGATCCTGTGGAGTTCCTCCACCAGCACAAGAACTGCATCGTCAATCAGCGCGAGCTGCACGCCGACACGCATTCGTTCGGCAACTCGCTCAAGTCCGCGCTGCGGCAGGATCCGGACGTCGTGCTCATCGGCGAGATGCGCGACCTCGAGACCATCGAGTCCGCGCTGCGCATCGCCGAGACGGGCCACCTCACCTTCGGCACGCTGCACACGAACTCCGCGGCGCAGACCATCAACCGCGTCGTCGACGTTTTCCCCGCGCACCAGCAGCCGCAGATCCGCGCGCAGCTGTCGTTCGTGCTCGAGGGGATCATGTGTCAGGCGCTGCTGCCGAAGGCAAACGGCAAGGGCCGCGCGATGGCGATGGAGATCCTCGTGCCAAACGCGGCCATTCGCAATCTGATCCGCGAAGACAAGGTGCATCAGATCTATTCGATGATGCAGACCGGACAGGCGAAGTACGGAATGCAGACTTTCAACCAGTCGTTGGCGACCCTGTACTTCAAAAAAGCGATCACCTTGCAGACCGCACTCGCGCGCTCGTCGAATCCCGACGAGCTCCAGGAAATGATCTCGCGGGGCGCCGGCTCCATCATTCAACAGGGACCGGCACCGGCGCAGCCGGCAGGAGCGCGACCGCGGCCGTCGTAACGAAACGGGGTAGCACAGGAGGGCCACATGCCGACTTTCGAGTGGAAGGGGACGGGGCGTAACGGACAGACGCAGACGGGTGTGCTCGTCGCGGACTCGAAAGATGCCGTCATCGCGGTGATGCGGCGTCAGCAGGTCGTCGTCACCGCGGTCAAGGAGAAGGGGAAGGAGATCGCCCTTCCGAAGTTCGGCGGCAAGGTTCCGCCGCAGCTCATCGCGATCTTCACGCGTCAGTTCTCGGTCATGATCGACGCCGGTCTTCCCCTCGTGCAGTGCCTCGAGATCCTCGGCGGCCAGCAGGATCACAAGGGCTTCAAGCGCACGCTGATCCAGATCCGCCAGGACGTCGAGTCCGGCTCGACGCTCGCCGACGCGATGCGCAAGCATCCCAAGGTCTTCAACGATCTCTTCACGAACATGGTCGCCGCGGGCGAGGCGGGCGGTATTCTCGACACCATCCTCCAGCGTCTCGCGACGTACATCGAAAAAGCGGTCAAGCTCAATTCGCAGGTCAAGTCGGCGATGATCTATCCCGTCGCCGTCATCTCCATCGCGGTGATCGTCGTGATGATCATTCTCTGGAAGGTCATCCCGGTGTTCGCCTCGCTGTTCCAGGGCCTCGGCGCGGAGCTGCCGATGCCGACGCGCGTCGTCATCGCGCTGTCGCACTTCATCGGCGACTTCTGGTGGCTCATCGGCGGTCTCGTCGTCGGAACGATCTATGCGCTTCGCCGCTACCACGAGACGTACAAGGGCAAGCGCGTGATCGACGGCTTCGTCCTGAAGATGCCCATTCTCGGCATGCTGATGCGCAAGATCGCGGTGGCGCGCTTCTGCCGCACGCTCTCGACGCTCACCTCATCAGGCGTTCCCATTCTCGACGGACTGACGATCACGGCGAAGACCGCCGGCAACTCGATCGTCGAGGACGCCATCATGAAGACGCGCAAGTCGGTCGAGGAAGGCAAGACCATCAGCGAGCCGCTCGGCGATACGGAAGTCTTCCCGTCGATGGTCGTGCAGATGATCGCGGTCGGCGAGCAGACCGGTGCGCTCGACACGATGCTCAGCAAGATCGCCGACTTCTACGAAGAAGAAGTCGACACCGCCGTCGCGGGCCTGATGAAGCTCCTCGAGCCGATCCTCATCGCCTTCCTCGGCGTCGCCATCGGCGGCATCGTCATCGCGATGTACATGCCGATGTTCGCGCTGATCGGTCAGGTTGGCTAAAACCCGATGGCGGATGGCGGATCGCGGATGGCAAAGGCCGTTCGCTTCCGCCATCCGCCATCTGCATTCCGCCATCCATGAGTAACGACGCCCGCATGCTCATCGCGGTTCGCGTCGTGGTCGTCACGACGCTGCTCCTCGCGTCGCTGATCATCCAGTACACCGTTCGCGAAGTCCTGCCGATCAACTACCTCTACATCACGGCGGGGCTGACGTACGGGCTGACGCTGGTCTACATCTCCCTCGCCAAGTGGCTGCGATCGCGCGTGGCCAACGTCATGATTCAGATCGGGGGCGATCTCGTCGTCGAGACGCTGCTGGTCTACTTCACCGGCGGTCTCGACTCGCCCTTCTCGTTCCTCTATCTCGTCTCGATCATCACCGCGTCGATGATGCTCTATCGCCGCGGCGGGCTGCTCGCGGCATCGGGCGCGGCGATTCTCTACGGGTCGCTCGTGGACCTCATGTACTACGCGTTCCTGCCGCTGCCGGAGCAGTCGATCTTTCTGCCGACGGCATGGAGCTCGTCGCGCCTCTACTTCAACATGGCCGCGAACTTCCTCGGCTTCTACGCGGCCGCGCTGCTCACGTCGTATCTCTCCGAGAAACTGCAGCGCACGTCCGAGGAGCTCGATGCGAACCGGCAGAACCTCGCGGAGCTGCGCGCGCTCAATCAGAACGTCGTCGAGTCGATTCCGTCCGGGCTGATCACGCTCTCGCCGTACGGCACTGCATCGTTTGTGAATCCCGCCGGGATCTCCATCCTCGGTCTCACGCCGCTCTCGATCCTCGGTCATCACATCGTCGAGCTCGGCTTCTTCACGATCGACCAGTGGAACGAGACCCGCGCGCGGCTCGAGCGCGGCAACGTCGTGCGCGACGAGATTCGCGATTATCGCGGCGAAGGACGAAGCATCGGATACGCGGTCAGTCCGCTCAACACGCTCGACGGCAACGCATCCGGATACACGCTCATCTTCCAGGATCTCACCGACATGAAGAAGCTCGAGGAGGAGCTGCGGCTGAAGGACAGGATGGCCGCGGTCGGCGAGCTCTCCGCCGGCATCGCCCACGAGATCCGCAATCCGCTGGCCGCGATCGCCGGCTCGGTGCAGGTGCTCAAGACGTCGCGATCGCTGACGACGCAGGAGCAGCGGCTGATGTCGATCGTGCTCAAGGAATCGGAGCGCCTCAATAAATCGATCTCCGATTTCCTCCGTTTCGTGCGGCCGCAGGAGAAGCGGACGACGGAGTTCGACGTCGCCGCGAGTCTTTCGGAAACGCTGGACCTGCTCGTGAACTCGCCCGAGCTTCACGCCGATCACCACATCGAGCGCGACATCGATCCGCCGTCGTTCCAGCTCAGCGGCGATGCGGATCAGATCCGCCAGGTGTTTTGGAACATCGCCCGCAACGCGATGCAGGCCATGCCCCACGGCGGTCTGCTGAAAGTGCGGACGGAAGTCGACGACGACGTCTACCGCATCGTCTTCACCGACAACGGCAGCGGGATGTCCGAGGCGGATCTGCGGCGGCTGTTTCAGCCGTTCCGTACGAACTTCCCGAGCGGCACGGGATTGGGCATGGCCATCTCGTATCGCATCGTGCAGGAGCACGGCGGACGCATCGACGTCGTCTCGACGCATGGAGCCGGAACGACGATCACGATCGTTTTCCCGAACTCTGAGCGAAGTGAAGAGTCGGTGGAGCATCCGCGACGAACGCTGCCTCTGGCGCGCATGTAGGCGTCGTTTTCCCGAACTCTGAGCGAAGCGAAGAGTCAGTGGAGCATCCGCGAGGAACGCTGCCTCAGGCGCGCATGTAGGCGTTGCTCCGAACTCTGAGCGAAGCGAAGAGTCAGTGGAGCATCCGCGAGGAACGCTGCCTCAGACGCGCATGTAGGCGTTGCTCCGTTGACTCTTCGCTTCGCTCAGAGTTAACTGATGTAGGCGTTGTTCCGTTGACTCTTCGCTTCGCTCAGAGTTAACTGCCTCGAAGATGGAGCACGAACGTCTCCTGAACCCCACGCCCGACCAGGACGAGCTCCAGACCGAGCTATCTCTCCGTCCGAAACGCCTTCGCGAGTACATCGGCCAGCAGAAGGTGAAGGCGAATCTCGAGATCTCGCTCGAGGCCGCGCGCCGGCGCAGCGAAGCACTCGATCACGTCCTCCTCTTCGGTCCTCCCGGCCTCGGCAAGACCACGCTCGCGAACATCATCGCCAACGAAATGGACGCGAACCTTCGCGGCACGTCCGGTCCCGCGCTCGAAAAACCGGGCGATCTCGTCGCCATCGTGACGAACCTCGAGCCGGGCGATGTGCTCTTCATCGATGAGATTCATCGTCTTCCGGCAACGGTCGAGGAAGTTCTCTACTCGGCGATGGAGGACTTTCACGTCGACGTCGTCATCGGACAGGGTCCCGCGGCGCGAACGCTGAAGGTCGAGCTGCCGCGCTTCACCCTCATCGGCGCGACGACGCGGGCCGGTCTGCTCACGGCGCCGCTGCGCGCGCGCTTCGGCATCGTGCATCGTCTCGATTTCTACGACGTCGACTCGCTGAACGTGATCGTGCGGCGCTCGTCGGAGATCCTGAACATCCCGATCGAGAAGGACGCCGCGCTGGAGATCGCACGGCGCTCGCGCGGTACGCCGCGCATCGCCAATCGTCTGCTGCGCCGCGTGCGCGACTTCGCGGAAGTGCGCCATCAGGGAAGCATCACGGTGGCCATCGCGCGCGAGGCGCTGCAGATGCTCGAGGTCGACGAATACGGCCTCGACGAGATCGATCGCAAACTGTTGACGACGATCATCGAGCGCTTCGGCGGCGGTCCCGTCGGCGTGGGCGCGCTCGCGTCGTCGGTGGCCGAGGATCGCGGAACGATCGAGGATTTGTACGAGCCGTATCTGATCCAGATCGGATTCATGCAGCGCACGCCACGCGGCCGCGTCGCCAGCCGCATCGCCTACGAACACCTCGGCTACAAGCTCGGCGAGGTAAGAACGCAGAAGGATCTTTTTTGAGAGGGCGGAGGGCAGAGGGCGGATGGCGGAAGTGCCTGCCCTCCGCCCTCTGCGCACCGCCCTCTCGTCAGCGCGCGCCCATGTCGTGAAAGAACTCCCGCCGCGGCTCGTCGAGCTCCGGCGGTGTGGTTCCTCCGCGGCCCCACGCTTCCACGATCAGGATGTCCGCGAGCCCTTCGAAATCCTCTGAACGCTCGTGGCGCTCGAGGTTCTGCAGTTCGGGATGATCGCTCTGACGGTAATCGCGGCGAACGACGTTCGCGAAACCCGCGTCGTGCAGGATCGCGGTGAGCGCCGGCTCGTTGTAGAGGAACTGATGTCCCCACGCGCGGAAGGCGCGATTCAAACGGAAGCACTCCTGCACTGAAGCGTTCATTTGATAGTGCGAGGCCCACACCCAGTCGAGATTCGGCGTGGAGAGGCGCAGCACGCCGTCGTCGGCGAGAACGCGACGGCACTCGCGAAGCAGGTACATCGCCGCGTGCAGATCGAGATGCTCGATGAAGTGCTCCGCGAAGATGAAGCGCACGTCGCGGAACGGAAGGCCGCGCGTCACGTCGAGCACGCGGTCGACGCCGGGATAACGAACATTGTCGATGTTGACCCAGCCCGGAAGAATCTGCGGACCGGAGCCGATGTGGAGACGGTCCGCGCGCGTGGCGAAAAACATCTTTCGCAGCTTGGTCGGCGCGCGGGAGATGTAGTGCCAGATCATTCGCGCCGGAAATGTGCGCCGCGCGACACCGGATTCCGGATCGCCGCGTTCGCGACGATCGCCGCCATCTGCTGTCCGTGAAACAGCTCGACCAGCGATTTGCTGATCACGGCCTCGTGGTAGAACTTCGTGAGGCGCTCGCCGAGCTGCCTCATATCAGCGACCGCCCGCTTCAGCCGCTCGTACGTGCGCACGATCCCGACGTAGTTCCACATCGTGTGCTGGATCGTCGTCCAGTCCTGGAGGATGAGCGCGGGATCCTCGAGATTTTCTCTGCCGGGCGGCATCCAGTCGGGAATCGACGTCAGCAGTGCATCGGGCACCGGTCCATGTCCCGCGCGCGCCGATGAGAACGCGCGGCGCACCGCGTGCGCGGTTCCTTCGTTCGGATTGCGCGCGCTCTCGAGCTTCTCGCGAATCGACAGCGCCGCGTAGTAGCCCCACGTCAATCCCTCGAGCAGCGACGTCGACGCGAGGCGATTCGCGCCGTGCACGCCCGAGCACGACGTCTCGCCGATCGCGTACAGACGCGCGAGCGTCGACTCGCCGCAGTTGTTCACGAGCACGCCGCCGCAGAAGTAGTGCGCCGCGGGCACGACCGGAATCGGATCCTTCGCGATGTCGACGCCGATCTCGAGACACGCGGCGCGGATGTTCGGAAAACGCTCCTCGATCGGCTGATGTCCTTTGTAGAAATTCGCGAGGTCGAGGTAGACGAATTCGTCCTTGCTGCGCGTCATCTCCTCGACGATCGCGCGCGCCACGATGTCGCGCGGCGCGAGATCCTTCAGCTCCGGCGAGTAGCGAGCCATGAAGTACTCGCCCTTCTGATTCCGCAGCCGCGCTCCCTCTCCCCGCAGCGCCTCGGAAATCAGAAAATGATTCGCCTTCTTGTCGGCGAGCGCGGTCGGATGGAACTGCACATACTCCGCGTTCATGATCCGCGCGCCGGCGCGCTGGGCCATCACGACGCCGTCGCCGATCGCGTTGCGCGTGTTCGTCGTGTGCAGGTAGACCTGACCGATGCCGCCCGTCGCGAGTACGGTGAAGTCGGCGAAGATCGTGTAGACCTCGCCGGTCTTGTTGTCGAACAGGTACGCGCCGACGCACTGATTGGTGAGGCGATAGCGCACCTGAATGTCGGCCGGATGGTGCTGCGTCGTGAGGAGATCGATGGCCGTGATCTGCGTGACGAGGGTGATGTTCGGCTCCGCTTTGACGCGGTTCAGAAGGGAGATCTCGATCGCGCGGCCGGTCGCGTCGCCCGCATGAATGATGCGCGACACCGAGTGCGCTCCTTCCTGGGTGAGATCGAGCTCGCCCTCTTCGTTCTTCGTGAACGGAACGTCGATGTCGTCGAGCAGCACTTCCTTTACGACGCGCGGTCCTTCTTCGGCGAGGAAGCGAACCGCGTCTTCGTTCGAGATGCCGGCGCCGGCGCGAAGGATGTCGTTGACGAGCTTCTCCGCGGTGTCGTTCTCGCCCTGGTAAATGATTCCGCCCTGCGCCCACGACGTATTGCAGTCGGCCGGGTCGGCGGCTTTCGTGACGAGGAGGACTTTGATTCCGGCCGAGGCGAGCGTGAAGGCGATGGAGAGCCCGGCGATGCCGGTGCCGATCACGAGTGCGGGATAGTGAGCGCGATTCTCGAGGGGCGGCGGCACGGCGCGAATTCTACAGTGCAAAGAAAAAGGGCGAGACCGAAGCCTCGCCCTTTCGTCGTCGCTGAAAAGAAAGACTATTCGTCGCTCAGTCCGGGTGCGCTGTTCTGCGGCGCGTCCGGAGCCCAGAACACGTGAGTGATCTCGGCGTCCGGTCCGTTCTCGGAGAGACCGGTGACGCGGATGTACGTGATGCCGCGGCCCTGCTTGTCGAACTGCACGGGGACGCCCCAGTTCTCGGAGCCGGCAATGATCTCGTCGACCGGACGCGGGCGGGTCGCCATCGCGGCGACTTCGCCAAGCATCGGCAGCGACGAAAGCGTCGTCGTGCTGTCGACGTGCGAGTAGATGGTGGAGATCTCATTGAAGTCGTGCGAGTTCGGGTGCTCGTTCGAAGGGCCGTAGTTGAAGCCGTTCACGATTCCGCCGGAGGGAGCGTTCGTGTAGTCCATGCACGAGCCGAGGTTCGCGTTGTTGAAGGTCTCGTCCTGGTGGGCGAGGCCGATGTCGTGCGCGATCTCCTGGCAGGTTACCAGCCGGCGCCAGGCCGGCGTGTTGTACTGCGCCATGTTGAAGTACGTGTCGTTGAGCTTCGTGTAGCCCTTGGTGATGTGCGTGCCGCTGATGGAGATGCCCGCGATGCCCAGCCAGCCGTTCTGGCCGTACGTCGTGTTGCAGATCTCGATCTGACCCGCGGTGGATCCGCACTTGCGGTCGCTCGTGAGCGGGTTCTGCCAGATGACCTGGTAATCGAACACGTTCGACTGGTTCCAGTCGCTGACCGCGGTCGAGAGGTACGACTCCCAGAGCGGATCGATGTTGTCGTTCACCTTGACCGTGAACGGGTTCGAGGTGCGGGCCCAGTGGTAACCGCCCCACGAATGGTTCGCGAAGACCGGAGCTGCCGCCAGAGCGATGAGAACGAGAACGATTCCCAGACGACGATTCATAGATGTCATTTCCTTTCGGCTTGTTGTTTGAGAGAGGCGGGATCGTCCGGTCGCAATGCGACTGCCAGTTGTTGTCAAAATGTTAAGTGGTTGACCAGTCGTGATTTGTCGCTGAGTGGCGGTTCAGCGCATGGGTCACGGACACTGCCGCTGGATCACGTTTGGACCCGCAAGTGGGAGCGAGAAGGACCCATTTTGATGGAGTAATGGATGAATTCGCCAGAGGGCTCAGGCCGGCTGCGCGAAGCCGGTGATCACGTACGAGCCCGACTTCACATCCTTCTTGATCTTGATGATGTTGTTGGTCTGCGCGTCCTCGAGCAGATCGCTGAAGGTGTTGTAGCCGTAGTACTCCTCGTTGAAGGTCGGCTTCTTGCGCTGCATGGTCTGTTTGACCATCGATCCCCAGAGGATCTCCTTGTTCTCGCGCATCAGCGCCTTGATCGAGTCGATCAGCAGCTTGAAGACCTCGGCCTTCTTCTTGTCCTGCTGCGGCACCTGCGGTCCCTTCGTCACGCCGCGCACGAGGTCCTCATAGAAGATGAACTCGTCGCAGTTGTCGATCAGCAGATCGCTCGACGAGTTCTTCACGCCGACGCCGATGACGTACTTGTCGTTCTCCTTCAGCTTCGAGACGAGCGGCGAGAAATCGGAGTCGCCCGAGGCGATGACGAAGAGGTCGATGTGCTCCTTCGACCACGACATGTCCATCGCGTCGACGGCCATCCGAATGTCGGCGGAGTTCTTCCCGGAGTACTTGCGGCCCGGGATCTCGATCAGCTCGATCGCGGCCTCGTGCAGCTCGCGCTTGTAGTCGGGGAACTTGTCCCAGTCGCAGTAGGCGCGCTTGACGACGATCTTCCCCTTCTCGAGCAGCCGCTCGAGGAGGAGCTCGATCTCGAACTTCTTGTACTTCGCGTCGGTGACGCCGATGGCGATGTTCTCGAAGTCGATGAAGAGAGCGATCTTGCTCTCGGCCATACGCCGGTTGGAGGGTGCGCTGCCGTAATCGGCACTTTCGTCGTTTGCATCAAAAACGGGTTTTCTGGCCATAAGTCGGGGCGAAGGATAACAAACGGGGAACGAGGAACGCGGAACGAGAAACGAGTCGCTACCGCGTCAACGTCGCTCGTTCCCCGTTCCTCGTTCCCCGTTACACTCCGACCGGCTTGAAACCCTACATCACCTTAACGCGCCCCTTCACCCTGCTGCCCCCCTTGCTGGGCATCATTTCGGGCGCGATCTGCGCGTGGGGGTCCGCACACAATCCCGATCCGACGCGCGCCGTGACGGCGGCGGTCGTGCTCACCGTTGCGCTCGGCTCGATCTGCGCCGCGTTTCTCAACGCCGCGAACAACGCGCTCAATCAGATCTACGACCTCGAGATCGATCGCATCAACAAGCCGAAGCGGCCGCTCGTCACGGGCGAGGTCTCGCTGCGCGGCGCGTGGATCTTCACGTGGATCATGTACGCGCTCGGCACGATCCCGACGTGGCTCGTGGTCGTTTATCCGTACACGACGTGGCGTGAGAAGTTGTTCGCGCCGCTCGCCGCACACGAGTGCTTCTTCATCTACCTCATCGCGCTCGTCTCGACGTTCGTCTACTCCGTGCCCGCGTTCGGCCGCACGAAGGCGCATCCGCTCGGCGCGAATCTCACGATCGCGATTCCGCGCGGGTGTCTGCTCAAGGTCGCGGGATGGACGATGGTCGCGCGCGCGGGCTTCGCGGAGCCGTGGTTCATCGGCTCGATCTTCATGTTCTTCCTCCTCGGCGCCGCGTCGACGAAGGACTTCAGCGACATGGAAGGCGATCGCGCCGGCGGCTGCCGCACGCTGCCGATCGCGTTCGGCGTGAAGCGCGCCGCATGGATGATCGCGCCGTTCTTCATCTTCCCCTGGCTGCTGATGCCCCTCGGCGCGCGCCTCGGCATCCTCACCGGCAACGCGAACTTCCTCGTCATCCTCGGCATCGTGCTCGCGCTGTGGGGCGCGTACACGGTGTGGCTGATCGTGCGCAATCCCGACGAGCTCACCGCGACGGAGAATCATCCGTCGTGGCGGCACATGTATCTGATGATGATGGCCGCGCAGGTCGGCTTCGCGGCGGCGTACGTCGTTTGAGGAGCGCCGGCCTCCGGCCGGCCGTTCCGCCGCCTTCCAGGCGGCGTCGCCTGATGCCGGCAGGATGCCGGCGTAACGGCCGGCTGGAAGCCGGCGCTCCGGTGTCAGCGCGAGAGCTCGTCGTCGATCACCGACGCGAGATGCTCCAGCGTCTGGCTTCCGGCGCGCGACGGAGAATCATCCGTCGTGGCGGCACATGTATCTGATGATGATGGCCGCGCAGGTCGGCTTCGCGATCGCCTACGTGGTCTAGATGGCGGAGGGCAGAGGGCGGATGGCAGAGGCTGATCCATCGGCGTTTCTGCCATCCGCCCTCTGCCCTCCGCCATCTCGTCTGTCCGACATCAGTCAGCGCGAGAGCTCGTCGTCGATCACCGACGCGAGGTGCTCCAGCGTCTGGCTTCCGGCGAGCATCCGGCCGTTGATGAAGAACGTCGGCGTCGTGTCGATGCCGAGGCGATGACCGTCGTCGACGTCGTGCTGAATCTCGGCGGCCGTCGCGGGCGCGTCGAAACATCCGGCGAGATCGGACATCGGAAGGCCGAGGGATCCGGCGATGTCGCGGATCTTGTCGCGCGAGAGCTGATCCTGATTCGCGAACAGCGCGTCGTGGAACTCCCAGTATTTGCCCGCTTTCTGCGCGCAATTCGCGGCCTTCGCAGCCGTGATTGCGAGCGGATGAATCGGCAGCGGGAAGTCGCGGAACGTGACCGCGACCTTGTCGCCGTAGATCTGGCGGATGCGCGCGATGATCGGCTCCGCCTGCGCGCAGTACTGGCACTGGAAGTCGCTGAACATCACGATCTGCACCGGCGCGTTCTTCGGCCCGCGCGTCGGATCGTCATCCGCTGACACCGTCACGCGCGGCGGCTGCACGAGGAACGCGACTTTCGGCTGCTGGGGAAGCGCGTCAATGAGCTGCCGTTTTTTCTGATCGACGCGCGTGTTGCGGATCGCGTGCTCGACCTGTTTCTCCGGCGATTCGCCGGACGACGCGAGCCGGCGGCGATTGATCTCGTAGTTGATCTGGAACTGCACGTCGTCGGATGTGACCGAAGCGACGCTGCTCTCGATCTGCTTCGTCAGCTCATCGGGCGTGACGTGTTTCGCCGCCGCGGCGCGCGCGAGCTTCTTCTGATCGACGATGCGCTGCAGAAAGACTTTCTCGGCGTTGTAGATCTCTTCCTCGTCCGATGCGATCTCGTTGCGCAGCGTCAGGTCGAGCTCCGCGGCGACGTTCGGATACTCGCTCGCGATGACGTCGTCTTCGCTGACGTGGCGCTCCGCGGCCTCGCGCGCGATCGTGCGCCGTCCGATGACGTCGCGCACCGCCCGCGCCCGCGCCTCGGCCAGCTGCTCGAATTTCTTCTCGTATTCGGCGCGCACGTCGGGCGGCAGCGAGGCGACGAGATCCGCGCGCGTGACCGGCGCGCCGTCGATCGTCGCGAGAACGGCGGTGGCATTGGGAATGTCCGCGCGCAGCGTGAGCGCGAACGAGAGAACGAGTGCGGGGATGAGGGTCTTTTTCATGCGGATCGCGATCGTACGCAAAAAGGGCGGCCTCGTGAGGCCGCCCTTCGAAACGAGAACGTGAGAGAGAGGTTACGGCACGACGCAGCCGCGGTTGGCGTTCGAGTACTCAGGCTGCACCCAGTAGATGCCGCCCATCTGATACAGGTTGTGCCACGCGCACTTGTCGTCCGCTTCGTATCCCTGGCGGTCGTACCACGCGTTGCCGGCGTCGGAAGGATCGGTGACCGCTTCGCGGATCTCGTGCGAGGTGACGATCGTCTGCATGTCGACGACGGTCTTGCCGGTCAGCGAGCAGCCGGAGCAGTTGTTGTACGGATAGACCGCGTATTTCACGTGCCACGAGCCGACCTGGGCCCACGAGTGATAGCCGCAGTATCCGAGGGGGCTGCCGCCGCAGCCGGTGCTGCCGCCCATCGTCGAGACGAGGCCCTGCGGGAGGTAGAGATTGACGACCGTCGTCGTCTGATTGCCGGAGAGCGACGCGGAGAGCGGGCCGTTCACGAGGGCCGCCACATACGATTTCACCTCGGTATCCGTGAGAGTGTTGTCGCCCGTATACGTGAGGTAGGTCACGGTGTCGACGTAGGAGCCGCGGAAGGCAAGCGCGCCGGAGATCGTGTTCCCGCTCTTCGAGTACTGCGTGATGATGTTGTAGTCGGGGACGTTCGTGAACGCCTGAACCATGCCGTTGAGCGGGGTCTGAAACGCGGCCGCGGTTGCGGCTCCCATGAACACGTTGAAGGCACCGGCATTCGAGATGACCGGACCGCCGTGATCGATGAGCTGGCCGGCGCCGTAGCTGGCCTTGAAGGTGGCATTGCCGGACGGCGCGTTGACCGCTTCGCCGCGCGCGGACGGATCGACTCCGGCTTTCGACGGCGTTGCCATGACATGGATCAGCTCGGCGCGATCGCCTTGCATGATGAACGGGTTATCGGAAGCATTGTCCGACTGGGCCTGAGCGGCAACCGCCGCAAAAACGAGGATCGCAATCGCGATGAGGCTGATCTTCTTCATTCTTTCTCCTTGAGGGTTTTTGTAAGGTGATCGGCCATAAGCGCAATGCGGTTGCCACTTCGTCACACGTTGGTGTGATTTCTTTAACTCCCTCATTTCCCTGCGCTTGCGACCTCTGGCGCAACGCGGCGTTCCAGCAGATTAGCGGGTCAGTTCTTGCGCACAATCAGTCTTTGACCCGTCAGTGGGTCAGACTCTCATCGGCGCCGCAGCAGCCGGTACATCCAGACGTGAGGCGGGAACTCGTGCGTGTACACCGGCGCGTAGTGCTCGGCGAGAAACGCGTTGAAGGGATCGCGCTCGGCGAAGTGAAAGTGCACGCCGTAGAGGTGGTCGACGAACGCGTACTCGTACGTCGCGTTCGGGTCGCGCTGCGAGAAGAGCACGATCCGCGGATCGCTGCGCTCGAGCGCGTTGTGATCGGCGACGAGAATCCGCGCCTGCGGCTCGCGCGCGAAGAGGCGGTCGATCTCCGCGTTGATCGGATCCTTGTCCTGATCGTGCATGACCGCCGGTCCGTAGAACTCGCCGATGAACCGCTCGCCGCACTGCGAGCCGTAGAAGAGGTAGTTCGGAAAGAAGCGGATGACGTCCCAGGTCTGAATCGCGAACGCGATCGCCACGGCGACCGCGATCCACGGCCGCCACGCGCGCACGATGAGCATCGCCATCGCGACGAAGAGCAGCGGATAGAACTGCACCTGATGGTGCGGCGCCTCGTAGTGAAAGACGAAGCCCTTCAGCGCGAGGTCGATGAAGAACGCGATGACGAAGGCGGCGAGCATTCGATCGAGCCGCGCGCGAAACGCGCAGACCGCGGCGAGGAGCAGCCACCACGGTCCGATCTTCACGATGAGGATGAGCAGCGGAAACCACCAGGGTGCGCTCGCCGAACCGGTGCCGAAGTAGTTCCAGAAGGGCCAATCGCCTCCATGAACGCAGGCGTCGACGAGCGCGCGAAAGTTCGCGGGCTTCACGTAAATCAATGTCGACGCGAAGAACGTCGCGGCCGCGATCGGAAAGAAAACGAGATCGCGCCACGCGTAGCGGCGGCCCGCGATATAGATCGCAAGAATCGCGATCCCGTTGAACACCGCGAGCGGATGCGACGCGGCGGCGAAGCCGGAGGCGAGGGCGCAGAGGATCGTCATCCTGAGCCGCGGAGACGGCGAAGGAACTCCTTCACGCAACGGTTCGCGTAGAAGAGGCCCTTCCCCCTCGACAAGCTCAGGGTCAGGGTGACGAGCGAGTTCCATCGCCGCGATCAGCGACGCCGTCGTGAAAAACGCGAACACGATGTTCGAGTGCGTCAGGATCATCCGCCCCGACGCGAGCACCTGCGGCGACGTGACGTAAAGCGCCGCGGCCAGCGTCGCGATCGCGGCGCCGAAGCGCCGCCGCGCCCAGAAGTAAACGAGCAGCAGCGTCGCCAGGCTGAAGAAGAAGCTGACGAGGTAGTGCCGCCGCTCATCGCCATACGCCGGCCCCGCGAGCGCGTGGATGTAGAACGGCAGTCGCGTCTGCGAGATGTCGTCGAGACACGCAAACGGATCGTGCGTCGTCTGGATGCAGTGAACGATCGCCGTGTCGCCGCCTTCATCCCACGTGGGCGAAATGATTCCCATCCGAAAGAGATGCAGAAACGCGAAGACGCCGAGGAGCGCGACGAACGCCACGGCTTCCGCCATCCGCCCTCTGCGCTCCGCCATCTGTTCGGACTGTTCCACGTGCCACATTCTGTGTGCAGTCGCCCTCCGACCCCAATATCTGGTGGTTTCCCTCGATCCGAGTCGGGATTTCCGCAGATTTCGGATTCCGCCGCAGTTACGCCCTTTTGGCTTCCGGCAGGGCCTGCTTCGGCAATGCGGAAACGACACGAAAAAGTTGATGAAAAATGAATCGCAACCGCTGTTGATAATCGCCACGAAAACCATGCGCAAAAGATGTGGAGAAACCGCGGATTTCCGCCGAAATTCAGGCTCAGCCACTGCGGATAACTCTGTGGATAAGCTGTCGGAAACCGGCTGAAAAGCCGCGGAAGAGAGGCGGAAAAGCGCGTGGCGAGCCGAGCCGCAACCCATCCGTTAAATATTTGATAACTGAACTACTTACGCACGATCTTGTGTTTTGATTTTCGTCGACCACAAGATCTTGTGGTCGCGCTCTTGACATCACCTGAGCCCGGGCGTAGGTTGTCACGCATCAAAAACAACTCGGTGATGCGAGGGAGGAACATGAAGGAGTTGAAGCCGCAGCCGCGTCCGGAAACCCGTTCCCCGATTCGTTCCGTGTCGCTCCAGATTCGTGATTACCAGGTCACGGTCAAGGTCCGGTCCTCAGTCCCTCAGAAGTCCGCTTCCGCCGCAGTTCGACCGTCGTTTCGCTGAGCAGTTTTCTCGTAGTCCGGCGGCCCGCAGCTGCGGGGCGCCACGTGAAGGGGGAGGTCAGGGGAAGGAAGTTCGGGTGAGGGATCATCGGAGTGACGGCGCGATCTGCCACGAAAGATCCGCAGCTCGCCGCCGGCCGGTTTCCTTCGCATTCTCTCGAATTGCCCTCCTCTGCTTTTTTGTTTTTCAGGCAGCAGACACGTGAGCAAGAGGAGAGAACCCATGACGTCCATCGATTTGCCTGTCCGTCCACGCGCTTCCGCCGGCCGCTCGCGAGCGGCCCGCAAGGAAACTCGGACCGGCGGTATCGAGATCGAGCGCTATTTCACGAAGGCCGGCGTCGACGTCTACGACACCTGCGAATGGGAAGCCCGCTCCGCGGTCATCGCCAACGAGCGCGGCGACGTCGTCTTCGAACAGAAGGACGTCGAGATGCCGAAGTTCTGGTCGCAGATGGCCACCAACGTCGTCGTCTCGAAATACTTCCGCGGCCACCTCGGCACCGCCGACCGCGAGTCGAGCGTGCGCCAGCTCATCGGCCGCGTCGTTCGCACCATCACGCAGTGGGGCCGCGAGGGCGGCTACTTCGCGACCGAAGCCGACGGCGACACGTTCCGCGACGAGCTGACCCACATCCTTCTCTACCAGATGGCGTCCTTCAACTCGCCGGTCTGGTTCAACGTCGGCATCGAGCCGAAGCCGCAGTGCTCCGCCTGCTTCATCAACTCCGTCCACGACACCATGGACTCGATCCTCGGCCTCGCCAAGACCGAGGGGATGCTGTTCAAGTACGGCTCGGGAACGGGATCGAATCTTTCGAACATCCGCTCCTCGCGCGAGCTCCTCGCCGGCGGCGGCACCGCCTCGGGGCCGGTCTCGTTCATGAAGGGCTACGACTCGTTCGCCGGCGTGATCAAGTCCGGCGGCAAGACCCGCCGCGCCGCGAAGATGGTCATCCTCAATGCCGACCATCCGGACGTCGTCGACTTCATCGAGAGCAAGGAAAAGGAAGAGAAGAAGGCCTGGGCGCTGATCGAGGCCGGCTACGACGGCGCGTTCAATGCGCCCGGCGGCGCGTACGACTCCGTGCAGTTCCAGAACGCGAACCACTCCGTGCGCGTGACCGACGACTTCATGCGCGCGTACGAGAAGGACAGCGACTGGCACACGCGCGCGGTCACCGATGCGAAGCGCGTCATGGGCACGTACAAGGCCCGCGATCTCATGCGCCGGATGGCCGAGTCGGCGTGGGTCTGCGGCGATCCGGGCATGCAGTTCGACTCCACCGTCAACGACTGGCATCCCTGCCCGAACACGGCCCGCATCAACGCGTCGAATCCCTGCTCGGAATACATGTTCCTCGACGACTCCGCCTGCAATCTCGCATCGCTGAACCTGATGCGGTTCTACAGCGAGACCGGCGGTTTCGACGTCGAGGCTTATCGCGCCGCGCTGCGCATCGTGATCACCGCGCAGGAGATCACCGTCGACTATGCGTCCTATCCGACGCCCGCCATCGAGGTGAACTCCCACAAGTTCCGCCCCCTCGGCATCGGCTACGCGAACCTCGGTGCGCTGCTCATGGCCCGCGGCGTTCCGTACGACAGCGAAGAGGGTCGCGAGTACGCGGCGGCGATCACGTCGATCCTTTCCGGCGAGTCGTATGCGCAGTCATCGCGCATCGCCTCGAAGCTCGGGCCCTTCGAAGGCTATGCGGTCAACGAAGAGCCGTTCCTCCGCGTGATCGACAAGCACCGCCGCTCCGCGTATCGCACCAACGTGCGCTCGCTGCCGGCCGATCTCGCCGATGCCGCGACGCGCGTGTGGGACGAGGCGTATGCGCTCGGCCAGGAGAACGGCTATCGCAACGCCCAGATCTCCGTGCTCGCGCCGACCGGAACGATCGCCTTCATGATGGATTGCGACACGACCGGCATCGAGCCCGACATCGCTCTGGTGAAGTACAAGAAGCTCGTCGGCGGCGGGATGCTGAAGATCGTCAACAACACCGTTCCGACCGCGCTCAAGCGCCTCGGCTATGACGCGAAGCAGGTGAAGGAGATCGTTCAGTACATCGACGAGAACGACACCATCGAAGGCGCGCCGCATTTGGTCGACTCGCACCTGCCGGTGTTCGACTGCGCGTTCAAGCCGGCCAACGGCACGCGCTCGATCCACTACATGGGCCATCTGAAGATGATGGGCGCCGTGCAGCCGTTCATCTCCGGCGCGATCTCGAAGACCATCAACATGCCGACCTCGGCGACGGTCGAGGAGATCGAGCAGGCGTATTACGAAGCGTGGAAGCTCGGTCTGAAGGCCGTTGCCGTTTATCGCGACGGCTGCAAACGGTCGCAGCCGCTGTCGACGGGGAGGGACAAGTCGCAGCTCGAGGCGCTGGGCATCGCGCCGACCGCGGTGCGCCGCAAGCTGCCCGACGAGCGCGAGTCGATCACGCATAAGTTCTCGATCGGCGGCCACGAGGGCTACATCACCGTCGGCAAGTACGAGGACGGCAGCCCCGGCGAGATCTTCATCACCATGGCCAAGGAAGGCTCGACGATCTCGGGCCTGATGGACAGCTTCGCGACGATGACCTCACTCGCGCTGCAGCACGGCGTGCCGCTGCAGCTGCTGGTCGACAAGTTCACGCACACGCGCTTCGAGCCGTCGGGCTTCACGAAGAACCCCGAGATCCCGATGGCGAAGTCGGTCATGGACTACATCTTCAAGTGGCTGGCGATCAAGTTCCTTTCGCGGGACTCGCAGGAGCACGCGGGCGTGATCCTGCGCGACGAGCCCGTGTCGGCGCCCGTCCCATCGAACGTGACCACCCCAACGGCTTCCGACTATTCATTCATCGACAAAGTCTCGACCGCGACGTCGACGCCCGTGGCGATGGACAAGGTGGTCGGCTTCGTCACCCCGCCGCGCAACGCGGACGGAGCGAACGCGGGAAAGGTGGGAACGTTCCTCTACCAGCAGGACGCGCCGTCCTGCTCGGACTGCGGCGAGATCATGGTGCGCAACGGCGCCTGTTATAAGTGCCTGAATTGCGGGTCGACCAGCGGGTGCTCGTAATGCCGTAACGCGACGAATGGCCTGGTCCCGTCGCTGACGAACACACGCAAGGTTCTTTCACAAGGGGCGGCCGCAAGGCCGCCCCGGGTGTTTTTTGTTGAAGGTTCAACGACGCGCGCTCCGCGGTTCTACTGATGGACCGAGGTAGGCATCTGCCAGCCACTTGAACCAAACCAGACTGGAGCACCGGTTCAACGATGGGCCGGTTGCGAGCTGCATAGATTCGAAACCGCTTACTCTTCTAAAGCGCTCCAGAACGTATCGATGCGCGTGTCGCCAATCGGCCCGGCTGCGCCGCGCATGAGCTTGTCGCGGTCAACCGTAAACCTGACGAATGTCTTCCGAGGGCCCGAGGTGCTCTTCGAAACTTCCCTTAGGACGTCGTTTCTCAGCGCGGCCCTGACAACATCCTTAGTCGGTGATCTTCCGATTTGCTCCTCAACGTCCTCGACAGCTACATCCCATGTCTTCATCGATGCTCGGATAAATGCATTAACCGCTTTGACGCGATCTCGTGCCACTGTCCGCACTGGTGGTGTATTTGCGGCCTCACTAATCTCCGGCTCTGGTATTCGCAAGCCCTTTTCGCGTAGCACATCGCAAATGGCTGCCGGGGAAAAATAATGTTCATCATCGACCTGAACGCTTGATAGCGTACAGCCCGTCGCGAGGCTTCCAGCGAACGATGTCGCAGAATCCAAGAGAACATCCGCGAATTCGCATTCCGCAAAATTGCAATGCGTGAAAACTGTACCGCATAGATCGGCATGCCAAAAATGGCAACTTCTGAAATCCACGTCGGTATAATGTCGGCCGCGACAGCTATCGCCGATGAACTCCATGTCGGCGAGTTGCACTCCTGGGGTTGCCTTGTCGCATAGACGTGCAACCAATATGCTCACGTTGGACTTGAGGATCGCGTCGCCGCTTTCTTGCAGCAATGACTGAAGGGAAGTAACCGCGCGGCGCGTGTTAGCAATGTTGGAGGGCCAGCCCCGCGCAATCCATTCAGACACATCTGGCGCGAATTCTTTGGCGGCTAGAAGGTGCTTAAGTGACGTCAGGTCGTTAACCTTCAGAAGATGAACGGCTCGGAATCCAACGAAGTAATAAAGGAACCGGTCATGAAGGAACGAGACCCCTTTGCGCTCTTTTGCGGTCAGTGCCGCGTGTGTAGGGACGCGCTCAATGGCGGCGTCCGTCACACTCTTCGCCAACCCCAAGTGCTCGATCCCGAGCTGTGCGGCGAGCCGCAGCTCTTCAGTGTCCAGGACAAATGCGCCTGAACGCCACATTTCCTCGGCGATACCCGCCAGCAAATGCAGATGCGCGATGGCGGGAATCAGAGGGTTACCGTCGCGATCAATCCATTTTTCGCGGGCCTCGCGGTCGACAAATGTCTCTATAACGTAGCGGGTTCGCGCCAAGCTTGTCTGCTCACCGAGAGCGCCGGAGAATCGCTCACCCTCCATCCACAACTTGGCCAGACGAGTTAGGAAGAATGGATGAAATACGAGCTCTTCATCGCCCTGAAACGTTCGGGATAATGCCTCGAAATCCGCCTCTGGTTCGTTGCTTCCCAGCTTCTGAAAGACTTCGACGCCCTGCGGTTTACTCCAACGCTCGAGACGAATGACCGAAGTTGTATAGGAACCGCGCCTGGGCTGAAGGTAGGTTTTAATGGCTGTGGTCACCTGATACAGCTCGAAGAAGCTTTCTCGGGCGGACAAGATCACGGTTCCTTGCCCATCTAGCTGATCAAGAAGTTCGGTGATGCGCAAGAAAGCATCTCGCGATCCAACACGCGCGACCAATTCGTCGAAGCCATCAAGCGCCAGAATTAACCAGCGGCGTCGAACCGAAAGGGCTACGTCTTTTTGTGATAAGCCTGGGAAATAGTACTCATTGTTCAGTGAGCCCGCGATGGCGTCATCGATCGTGCCAACGTAGCGGCCCAGTAAGTCGACTTTCAAGAGAAGTGGAGTTGGGTATGGCTCGGGTTGGTATTGCAGTGCGAACTCTCGTGAAACGGTCTCTAGGAGCATCGTTTTGCCGCGTCCCGCAGGCGCCATCAGTTCTATCAGCCTCGTTGTCCCGGGCTCTCCTTGAAGCACAAAAGCGCGTAGTCCCGCGCTCGCACCCTCCCAAGTAACCGTCTGACGGAATAACTCGACGATGGCCGACCCTTCGACAAAACTGACGGGCCGTGTTTTAGCGGCACGTTCGGAAACCGAGATAATCTGTTTAGCCAGGCGTGGTAAGCCTAGGATGTCTTTTTGAATAAAAGTGGAAATTGGTACGGATTGCGTCCCTGTGAGCTGGACGCATAAGCCCGCACCAGGAGTCTCCGTGAGAGTTAGGGCACGCTCTTCACCATGACGGCTGAAAAGAACTGTCCCGCCCTCACGCTCGTAATCATCGGGGTTGTCTGCGAGCGTCCGTAGCACCTCATCCCATTCGGTCATACATTGCTCTCCGCATCGATCGTGTGGAAATGAATTATGCGGACATTCCGCCGTGCGAGTATCGCGTCAAGGTAAGTTGCAGATTGTCTGAACCGAATGAGACTCAGCATTTTTTTGCCATTAGCGCATTCGATGGACGCAGCCAGTAACGCAGGAAGCAGATCCCAATCCTCGCTAACGAGCACGATGTGGTCGATTTGGGCCTTGCAGGCCAGTAGCAAGTCTACTGAGAGATGAACATCCACTTGCTTCTGCTCATAACGCACAAAATATTCGTCAAACTGGTGAGGGCACGCAGGTTTTGGGCAAGCTTTACGCTTGTTGATCCACTTCCGAACTCGTGAAAGCTCGCAATCGGCGACGATACACTCTCTCTGTTCCGCTTGGCGTTGGATATATAGCGGAGCGCCGCGAAGTGCGACGGTGTGAGTAATCCGATGCTCCATTTCGTCAACCAATGATTCGGCTGAGGGTGTGATGAGTTTGTCTGCAAAACGAAAGGATAATCGACATAGGACTCCTTCGTGCATCAGTACGGTGGGACAATCCCGCTGATACAGGTCGGCCGCGGAAAAGCGCGCCGGGGTAGCTGAGTCTTTGTCGTACCAGCCGCCGTACGCGCGTATATCTATATAAACAGGCGACGAGACCGCCGCGGGTAGCGAATTAAGCCAAGAGGCGATAAGCTTCTTGATTGAAGCGCGCGTGTGCGGAATGTTGTCGTGATCAAGTAGAAACAAGGCCCGCAAGCGGATCCTCCGAGTTGCAGGAAGGCATACTATCCCTATCCCTATTGCCGACGCAGACTTGGCGTGCCGGGACTAGAAGACGAGGACGGAAACTCACATAGACATCCGACGAACGTGGCGATCTCGATGGGTTCGCGCGGCGGTCGCGGGCGGCGATCTCATTGCGTTCCCGCGGCGGCGCGCGGTGCCGGTCGACTTCAGCCTCGCGCGTAAGCGCAGCGATTTGTCGGTGCTCGAGAACCCCTCACCGCCCCACCCACCCCGCCGCCACCGCCACCCGCCGCCCGGCCAGTGCGGCGGCGATGTCGAGGGTGGCGCCTTCGTCGGCGAGCGGGCGCAGCATGTCGCCTTCCATCACGGAGACGGCGATGCCGTCGCGATAGGCGATGCGTGTTCCTGCGGTCGCGCGGATGCGGTCGGCCGTGTCGAGGATGCCGGTCAGATTGAGCGGATCGGCGGCGCTGATCACGATCGACTTGCTGTCGGGCTGCGTTCGACGCACTTCGCGCAGGCGTTCGATCGCGTCGGGCAAGGCGAACTGTTCGCCGGACATGCCGGTGACGAAGCGTCCGCCGCGAATTTCGCCGCGCGCTTCGAGGCGTCGATACACATGCGCGAGCTCGCGCCAGGGGGCGGCGTTTGGTTCGCGCGTGAGAAGGCGTCGGAAGACGATGCCGTAGCGGCGCAGGAGGACGCGGGCCTGCGTTTCGACGGCGTCCGTGGTCTCTGCTTCGCCGAGGAGCGACCAGCGTCCGGCGAAATTCGCGCGGGAGGATGGGCCGATCAGCGAGCGCAGGCCGGCGAAGCCGTCCGAGGTGACGAGACCGGCGGAGACGAGCTCGCCGAGGGCGTCGAGATTTGCGTCGAGATCGCGGGCGAAAAGCGCGCCGCGAGACTTCAGCGTTTCGAGGATGGCCAGCGCGGCGTCGCTCATCGGAGCGCGGGCGTCCTCGCCCGCTGGCTCGAGAGCGTCTCGCTCTCGGCGGCGGGACGCCGCCGCGCCAGCGGCCGGGACGGCCGCGTTCCGAAGACAGCGCCAGGCGTCGGCGTTCGCGCGGAGGAACAGTGCGATCGGCGTCGCGGAAACGACGGATGTCGTTGCGCGCGAGAGTCGCGCCCATCCGACTTCGCCCGCGAGGCAGAGCATGTCGAGCATCGACGGCTCGTAACGATCCATGCGCGAAGGCAGCACCGACTTCTCCCACGCGCTCGCCGCGACTTCGTAGCCGTCGAGTTGCGTGATGAGGCGCTCGAGGCCCTCGACGCCGGCGAGCTTCTGCGTCACGTGCTGCCACGCAAACAGGAATCGCATGAACGTCGCCGCGCTGACCGGCTCGATCTCGGCGCGGAGGCGATTGATCGTGTAGCGATGGATGCG
>Ga0075425_100000514_pt1 | contig 36233 bp, 26 predicted proteins | sample SoiMethybrSBSTD4_FD_75300 | JGI IMG/M metagenome (GOLD analysis project Ga0075425, IMG submission 75300) | Bulk soil microbial communities from a Populus tree surrounding site in Tennessee, USA - Soil MetaG P. TD hybrid SBSTD4 | ecosystem: Environmental > Terrestrial > Soil > Tree plantation... | reverse complement strand
TGCGATGCGAAACTCAGACGCACGCGCCGCCAACTTGCGGAGCGTACTGCGATCGGAGGGGTGCTGCACCTGAAGACTTCATTAAATCTTCTTCAGGTGCAGCGCGGCGCGGATTCTGAGCCGCGTAAGTCAAAGGTCAAACGTCAAAGGTCAAAGGCGAGGTCAACCTCTGCGTTTGACCTACACCTACACCCTTAACCTTACCTTTGACCTTTGACGTTTGCCCTTTGACCTACGGCCGTCCCCTACTTCTTGTACGGCCGCTGGGCCGCTGCGAGGATCTGGGTCATCGTCGGAATCTTCTCGAGCGGCGGCGGCGTGCTCGTGAAGCTGCGGATGTAGGCGTAGACGTCCTTTGCCTGCGCGTCGCTCAGCGACTCCACGGGATAGTTGGGCATCGAGGTCGACGGCTGCACCGGCGCCACGTTCGCGCGTCCGCGCAGGAACGCGAGGAAACTCCGCTCGGTGGCGAGGTTCGCGGGCCAATTCGGCACGAACGCGCGCGCACCCGTCTCGCCGTTGAAGCCGTGACACGAGTAGCAGGCGTGATCGTAGTAGAGCTTCTTGCCGCTCACCGCATTCCCCGTCACGGGGCTCGTGAGCGTCGTCACGGGCTTGGCAGTCGGAGCCGGCGCCTGCGCGAGCGCAGCGGTGCCGGTAACCAGCGTGAGCGACGCGAACATCAGCGAGAAAGACTTGGTGCTCATGGCGTTCTTCGTGTCTTCGTGTGCTTCGTGGCTTATCGGGGCTGCGTGATGACGTCGATCATGTACGGCTGGCCCTTCTTCACCGACGCGAGCCCGCGCTTGAACGCCGGCGCCAGCTTCAGCGGATCGGTGATCGGTCCCTCACCGGCCATGCCGTACGCGGCTGCCATCATGCGGTAGTCGATGAACGGATCGCGCAGGGAGGTGCCGATATGACCGCGATCGGTGCCGCGGCCGCGGACGCCGCACATGTACTCGACGAACATCAGCTCCTGATGCCAGGCGCGGTTGTTGTGCATGATGGTGAGCATCGGCAGCTGATGATGCTGCGCCGTCCATAGCACGCCGGGCGCGTAGTTGAGATCGCCGTCGCACTGCACGTTGACGACGATCTGTTTCCGTTCCTTGGCGGCGAGTGCCGCGCCGACGCACGCGGGCGCGCCGTAGCCCATACCGCCTGCGCCTTGTCCCCCGAGATAGCTGTACGGCTTGTTGTGATCCCACAGCTGCGAGTTGTGTCCGCCCGAGAAGTTGCTCGGCGACGCAAGGATCCAGTCCTCGTTCATGATGAGCGGCCACAACTCGGCGTAGATGCGCGCGGTGCTCACCGGGCTCGCATCCCAGCCCGCGCGCCGTTGCTCGAGTGCGCGCGTGAGCGCATCAACGCGAGCGGTCTGATTGGCCGCAGCGTGCTTGGCGCTCCGATCCTGAATCGTGCGCTGCTTGTCTGGACTCATCTGGCTGCGCACGGCGTCGATGATCGCCGGCAGACTGGCCTCGGCGTCGACGTCGATCGTGCGCCCCGTTGCCGCGCCGCCGCGCCCGCCACGTCCACCGCCGCCGGCACGTGACACACCTGGCGCGATGCCGCCGAACCCGATGTTCGTTGTATCGCGGCTGAGCAGCGTCGAGAGTGACGGCCCGATAAGCGACACCGTGCCGCCGCCCTGCTCGAGACCGAGCGTGTAGTCATAGGTCGTGTTCGCGCCGGGGCCGCTCAGCGGATGACGCTGCGGGAAGCTCATTGGCCCTTGCGTTGCCGACGTTGCGGTCGATGCGCCCACGAGCTCGGCGAGCTGCACGGCGAGCTGCACGCCTTCGGGCGTGCGCAATCGGCCGACGTTGAGGCGCGGGTTCTGCGCTTCGACAAGCCCCTTCGCGATCTCTCGCGCGGTACCAGGATCGACGCCCGAGATCGACGGTGGCCGATAGGCAGGCACTTTCAGGGATCCCGCTTCTTCCTTCTGGAGATCGATATCGATCACCACCATCGTCGGTCCGTTCGGCGGTGAGATGGCTTCGTTGTACGCGCGCTGGATTGCGATGAGCGATTCTTCGAGCGTCTTCGGCGTCGCGTCCCACTTCGTGAAGCTGCGCACCATGCCGGCCATGTCGTTGGCGCTGTGCGCGGCGATGAAGCCGAGGTCGCGTCCGGCGATCAGGAGCGCCGGCGTCTTGTCGTAGTACGCCTGATAGATCGACATCGCCGCGTGCTGGATGCCGATCGTGCCGTGGAGCAGCGCGCACATCGGCTTGCCAGTCGCCTTGCCGTAGCCGTGCGCCATCGTCACCGCCGACTCCTCGTGCAGCGCGGTGATGAACTCGGGCTTCACGTTCGGCGGATGGCCGTAGTTGATGATCGATTCCTGCAGGCCCTCGAAGCTGGATCCGGGGTTGGCGGCAACGTACTCGATGCCGAGATCCCTGAGCACCTGCACCATTAGATCGGAGCCGGGACGAACCGCGGCGCGAGTGTTGCCAGCGGTCGCCGGTGGTCGCGCCGAACCCGCATCGCGTTCGAGTTGCACGGGCGATGGCGCGGGCACTTGTGCCGCGGCTGCGGACGCAGCGCCGGTCTGCTGCGCGGCTGCTGCTTCACTCGACGGCAACGGCGACGCCATGGCAGCGGCGCCGGCGGCCGCAGTGGCGGCGCCTTTCAAGAATCCACGGCGGTTGACGGCGACGTTCTTGGATTTCGCCACAGCTTGATTCTCCTCGGTGGCGAATTGTACTGGAAGATCGGGTCGAGGAAGGGACGAAGGGCGGGCTTACGACGCGGTATTCACGGGACCGAGATAGCGGTCCAGCCAGCGCAGGATTTCGCCGATCAGATCCATTCGAGTTTGGAGATTCACGTGACCGCCCTCGAAGAGGATGTGTCGCTTGTCTTTGTCGGGTGTACCGAGCGCGCGCAGAAGCGGGATTTGCGCCCTGTCCACCGGGAAGATGAAGTCATCACGCCCATTGAGCATGAGTACGGGCACCTTCACTCTCGGCGCGTAGTTCCACGGATCCACTTCGGCTGCTGTCGGCGCCCAGGCGCCGCCCGACACGAGTACTGCGACTTTGAACCGCGGCTCAGGAGCCAGTAGCGTCGGGCTGACACCGGCGCTGTAGCTGATTGCGTAGAAGCCAAGCTTCTTCGTATCGATCTCCGGGCGCGTTTCGAGATAGTCGATCGACCTCTGCACGTCCTTGGACCACTGCAGCAGTCGATCTCTCAGCTGGTTGGGGCCCACACGAAGCGGCGACGGTCCTCGTTCGAGCGTCCCTTGAACGGCAAGCACGAGAACGGCGCGGCCGGCGCGCACGAGAAACTCGAACGGATCGGGCAAGGTGTCGATCGACTGGAAGAAGAAGTTGTTGCCGCTCGGAACGAAGAGCACTATCTGATACGGCGGCGCGGTGTTTTTCGGCAGGTAGAGGTGCGCGACGACGCGCTCGTTTCCGTAGGCCGCGCGAAACGTGACCGTCTCTCTGCGGAAGTACGGTTTCGAGTCGTCCACCGACTTGGTTTGCGCAGCGAGATCCGTCCTGTCGTAGCGGTGAAGGGCAGCATAGACGCGGAAAGCCGCGTCGTCGACCGGCTTCTCGCCGCGTCGATCAGCGACGATCTCCGCCAGCGGCTCGAACAGCGATACCGGTGGACGCTCGACGAATCGCGCGCACCGGAATCCGAAGATGGCGCGCCGCTCGAACGGGTCCTCGGCGTCGAGCTGAACGAAGGTGTAGCTCGCCTCATTCCAACTGCCGCCGAGGATGGCGCGTTTCGTGCCGGTGGGACTGGTCGACCACTCCTTGACGTTGCCCGCCATGTCGAGCGCGCCGTACTGCGAGAGCCCCTGGTTTGTTCCCACTCGCTGAGGGCCATGTCCGCTGAAATTGCTCAATTGAACGATGGTCGAGAACATTCCAACGCCCGACGCCGCTTGGTACCAGTGGTAGGCAGTCGGCAGACTTTTCTGGACGGAGTCGCAATACGCCGCCGCTTCGAACCAGCTCACACCGCCCACCGGCAGATCGGCCGTGCCGTCAGCGTAGCTTCCGAGCTGCCAGGTGGCGGGGCCGGGCCGTGACGTTGCGTCGTGGAACCTGGACATCGCGTCGTCCCACTGCAGCGTGTGGTCGTGCGTCACGAACGGCTCCTTCCAATTCGTGCGCGTCCTGTATCCTCCCGCGTCCACAAAGGCCTTGAACTGCTTGTTGCTCACTTCCTGTTTGTCGAGCCAGAACGCGGGTATCGCGGCTGGCGTCACCAGCGAGACTCCGGTCGGCGCGCCTGCCGCGGCCGCGTCGACCCAGATCATTCCCTGCGGCACGCGATCGCTGGACTGGAGCGTGAGGTCGAGATGCCCGGCACTTGGACTCAAGCCCAGCGCGACCGGATCGAATGGTCGCTCGATCGAGGCGAACCCCGCTTTCGAGACGCGGATTCGGTAGTACCCCGCGTACGGGATTCGATCTGTCTTCAGCGGCGTGACACCCAGCAACTCCCAACTGGCGTCCCCGACTTTGGCATCGATGTAGTCGGACAGGTACACCTCCGCTCCTGGCGGGGTCGACCGGATGGATAGAGGTGGAGCGTGAACGGCCTCGGTGAACGCGACCAGCGCGCGCGACGCGGGGTTGGTCCGCTCGGCCTCTCGATAGAGCTTCAACGCCGCGAACGGCCGGTCCTCAGCCAACAAACGAGCAATCTGGGGCACCGCCGTCTTCTCGACCCACGTCACTCGTGCGGCGCTGAAGTACGCGCGGACCGCCAGACTACCGATGACGAGGATGAGACCCGCGGCTGCAACCTTCGTCGCTCGCACTCCATTTCGTGAGCGACGCGCGGTCTGAAACGCCATCAACTCGCGACGGACCTCCGCGGCCGATGCGTACCGTGCGGCGGGGTTCTTCTCGAGGCATCGCGACACGACGCGTTCGAGATGTTCGGGGACATCGCGCCGAACGTGGCGCAACGGATCCGGGGACGACTTCAGGATGGACGCAAGGGTCGAGAGCGTCGAGTCGCCCGAGAACGGCCGTCGTCCGCCCAACATCTCGTACAAGAGTGCGCCGAGCGCAAACAGATCGGACCGCGCGTCGACCGGTTTGCCTTCGGCTTGCTCCGGCGACATGTACGCCGCCGTCCCCACGGCTCGCCCCGCCTGCGTCACGGCGGCTTCGACCGATGTGACCGTCACGGTTGCCGCAGTCTCGTCGATCCTCGGGATCTGTTTGGCCAGCCCGAAATCGAGCACTTTCGCGCCCGTCGCCGTGATCATCACGTTGGATGGCTTCAAGTCGCGATGCACGATGCCGTGCGCGTGCGCGGCGGCGAGCGCATCCGCGATTTGCACTCCGTAGTCGATCGCCTGTGTGAGCGGCAATGGACCTCGCGTCAGCACCTCGGCAAGCGTCTCGCCTTCCAGGCGCTCCATGACGAGGTAGTTGGGCCCGACGTCGAAGATCGTGCAGATGTGTGGATGGCTGATGGCCGCGGCCGAGCGCGCTTCGCGCTCGAATCGTTCACGGGAGGCCGGGTCGCTCGCAAGCGGCTCGGACAACACCTTGACGGCGACCTCTCGATCGAGGCGGGTGTCTCGAGCACCGTAGACCTGCCCCATGCCGCCTTGGCCAAGCAGCGTGTGGATTTCGTAAGGCCCTAGCCTGGTGCCGGTAATCAAGACCACGGGGTCACGCCCCCTGCGTCGCAGGAAGGACAGTCTACTGCTGGCCGTGACGTTTGCGTGATGTGACTTTCAGAACGACACGCGCAAGGCGAGGCGCACCGATCGCGGTAGAGGTGGAACTCGGCGCCTCTCGCACGAACCAGTCAGCTCCGGGATCACGGAGCCGAGATCTCCCTTTCTCTCTGTAATCAGAATCTCACCCGAGCGGTGAACGAGACGAGCCGCGGAATCGAGTACTGGCCCGGTGTGAATTCGCTCTCCTGCGCGACGAGATAGAGGTTGTTGGCGATGTTCTCGACGTCGATCTGGAGCGACAGCCGCGGACGCCGGTTCTGGCCGCGAAGCAGATCGATGCCCGCAGCAACATTTGCCGTGACGTGTCCGGGGACGCGTTCGGCATCAGCGGCCGAGACGACATGCGTGTGATCGGGTGAACCTTCCGCACCGCTCTCGACCACGTCGCCGCCCTCGGTGGGTGTGCCGCTGCCGTACTCGAGCGCCGTGGATGCGAACAGACCCGAGCCTGCGTGACGATAAGACAGACCGGCCGTCAGCGTGTGCGTTTGGTCCATCGGCGCGAGGAATCGTCCCTGCTCGAGATGTTCGGGTTCGGTGACGAAGCCTCCGGTAACCGGGTTGTAGAAGTACACGCGACCGAGCGCGTAGTTGAAGTATCCCGTGACGCCGTACCGCGTCAGCATCGGCAACTCCGCACGGGCTTCCAGGCCGTACGCCCGTGCGCGATCGAAGCTCGCGTACGAGTAGATGCGCGCATCCGGCCACACCGTCGTGTGCACCGGGTTGTCGCTGGTGCGGTAGTACCCGGTCAGCGCCAGCTGCAGCGGTCCGGCCGGTGCCGATGCGCCAAGCTCGAATTGATGTTCGGTGGTTGGCTGCACCGGCGGCAGCGCCTCGCCGATTTCGCGAAGCCGCGACGTGAGTCCGGCGCCGCTCGAGAGCACGCCTTCGATTGGCGGGGGAACGAAAAAGTTGTTGTACGAGGCGTGCACCACCGCACCGCCGCCGACCTCCAGCGCCACGTTCACGCGCGGGCTCACGTGTGTGTCGGCGATCAGCAGATCGTAGCGATCGACGCGTACGCCGATATCCGCGGTGAGGCGATGTCCCAGCTGCACGCTGTCCTGCACGTAGCCGCTGATCTGGCCGCCCGATTCTCGTCCGCTGAAGTCGATCGCGTTATCGGTGATGTGAATGTGCGGAAGACCGACGAGATGCGCGAAGTCTCGAAACCCGCTGTAGTCGTAGGCGATGGTCTCGTTCGGACTCAAGCGCACCGCATCGATGCCGGCTTTAACCGAATGCGAGCCAGCAAGGTGCGTGACGTCGACCTTGCCGCCGATCGTTGCGAGCTCGCGCTCGAGCGCGGCGCTGGCCGTGAGCGGGCCAATCGCCGGCGACAGCTCGAGCCGCGACCACCGCTGATAGAACGACGCGGCGATCGTGTGATGGGTCGAGGCGCGGTTGAGCCCGACGATCGCCGTCTGCTGCCGCGTGCGCTCGCGTGGGTCGGCGAGCGGACGCAGCTCTACATCCTGCGGCGTCTTCGGGATCTCGAAGGTGGTGCCGTCGCCCATCACGGTGGCGCGCAGCAATCCCACGTTCCCGAGGTTGCCGTCGATCTGCACGAAGCCGTGGCCGCCGGTCGCGTGATCGTGAATCGCGTCGGGCGACGGCGGGCTGAGAAAACGATCCGACTCGAAGAGGGATCCAAATGCGTAGTACCCGATGCGCGGTTGGTGGCCGCCGTACTCGCCCGACACGCTTCGTCGGCCGGCTTCGCCGCCGTTGAGCGTCAGCCCGCCCGAATGCTCCATGCGCAGCCCCGACTTGGTCACGATGTCGACCACGCCGCCGAATCGATTGCCGTACTCGGCGGGGAAGCCGCCAGTCATGATGTTGGCCACGTCGATCACATCGGGACTGAGACCGGAGGAGAACACCGCGTGCGAGTTCTCCCAGAACGCCACACCGTTGATGAACGGGTTGAGCGCCACCTCTTCGCCGCGGATGTGGACGAAGTCGTCGTGGCCGCGGATCATGCCGGGCGCCGCGGTAACGATCGCATCGGTCAGCGTGGTCCGCTCGGTCACCGGCACCAGCTCCAGCCGCGCGCTCGTCAGCGTCGTCGAGCTCGGCGAGTGCGTGCTCGGAAGCGAGATCGCTTCGGCGTTCACGTTGACGCTGACCGTTACCGGGCTCAGCTCCAGTGCGAGCGTGACCGCACGGATCGCGCGTGGCTCCGCGACGATGCGCACTTCTTTGGTCGAGAAGCCTTGTGATGAGCCGCGCACGAGGTACTCGCCGGGCGCGACGTTCGCAAATGCGAAGCGTCCATCGGCATCGGCGCTCGTCTCCATCGACGCCCGCGTGGCGCGCGACACGAGCGCGATCGTCCCCTCCGCGAGCGGCGAGCTATCGGCCGCGGCGACCAGTTGCCCACGAACGACAGCCTCGCTTTGTGCGAGAACGGGATCCGGTGCGAACACGAGAAGCGACCACACGGCCGCACAAGAAACGGCGAACGCCTTCCAACGCATATCTCCTCCAGGTGGACAGACGGACGGGCCGCCTAGAGGCGGCCCTCACGTGAGGCACCGAGACGACTACGCGCGGGGCGGTGGGAAATCGGGTGCGAAGGGACGAGCGATGACGTGACGATCGTAGCGTGACGACGGAACGGTCACGCGAATCGCGACGATCCGTTCAGACGAGGGCGGCGGAGCCGGCGTGATGAAGAACGATGCGAGCGTCGAGCTCGTGTCGGGCACGCCGCTGCGCACGACGCAGTCGGTCGGCTTTGGCATGTTGTGCCGGTGCATCGGGCACATGGCGCCAGGACCGTGTCCGCACTGGCATTCGGCCTGTTCCTGGTGCTCGACGGCCGCCCACACGAACAGCGGAGCAGCCAACGTTGCCGTCAGTTGCCACACGAGCCACGCACACGCAAGCCGGCGGCGGCCGGTCGGCAGCATGAGATCAATCCTACCTCAACTCACCGAGTGCGTTTGAACCGCGCATGCGAGTACAACTCGAATGCGTTGCCCGGCTCCGCACGCTCGAAGAGCACCAGCATGACCAAAGACGCTGCCCGATGGCGGTAACGAAACGTGCCCTCGCCTCGTCGGTGTCACAAATCCCGCGCGAGCGGGCTTGTAGCCATGTGGCCGCACCGACAGACAGCGTGGTCGGCATCGGGTTCAACGAGGATGGGTTGAGGAGCGAGGCGGAGACCGACCTCGAAACGATCTTCTGCGCGGAGTACCAGCGGATTGCTCGCGTGATTGCCCGAGTCACGCGCGATCCCGCTCGCGCGGAAGAACTGGCGGTCGAGGTGTTTCTCACGTGGGCGCGCACGCCGAAGGCCCATGGTGAGCACGCCGGCGGGTGGCTCTATCGAACGGCGGTGAGGACCGGCCTCAAGGAACTGCGAAGTGTAACGCGGCGGGCCTGGTACGAGCGGCTCTTTGCTCTGGTGCCGTCGGGTCGCACGAACGGATCGAGAACACCAGAAGACCTGCATGCCGCCCGCGAAGAACAGCGGCAGGTGCGTGCGGTGCTGAGCGCGCTTTCATGGCGACAGGCGGCGCTGCTTCTGCTTCGCAGCGAAGGACTCAGCTACGCAGAAGTCGCCGCGGCGGTGCAGGTGAACCCGGCGTCCGTGGGTACGCTGCTCGCCCGCGCGCAACACGCGTTTCGAAAGGAGTTCGTCAGACGCTATGGCCGCGCATGACCAAGACGATCTCACGCGTTGGGTCGACGCGCGACTGGCGGCCGTCGATCCGCCTCCTGACTGGAGTGCGAGCGAGACTCGTGGGTTGGCGAGATTTCGCAACCGGCGGCGAGCGGGCGGGGGGAGCCGCTGGCGCGCAGGGATGTGGCTCGCGATTGCCGCTGGTGCGATTGCGTTGACGGTGATCCCGACTGCAACCTTGCGGGGGTTTGCTCACGCGTGCGGCGAGCTCGTGCGGCGTGGCTTGCCGGGCTCGCATTCGACTGACTCGTACGCACGGGCAGGCGGACGCCGCATGCTTTCCGACGATCAGTGGCGGGACTTGCGTGGAGAGATCGTGAGGCTCTCGGCGTATCGCGGCAAAGTCGTGTTGCTGACATATTGGACGACGACGTGCGGACAATGTGCGTCCGAGATGGCGTGGTTCAACGAATTTCAACAACGCTATCGGGAACTGGGGCTCGAGGTCGTTGGTGTGTCGGTCGACCAGGGCGGCGTCGAGTCGGCCAAGGCATTCGTCACGAGCCGGCCGATCGACTACCAGGTCGTCGTCGGCGATCGGAACGCGGGCCTCACCGTGAGGTCGATTCCGACGACATTCATTCTGGATAGAGACGGTCGCGTGGCGGCCCGGCACGTTGGGTATTGCAGCAAACGTGAATTGGAATCCGACATTCGAGCCGTATTGGCCGAATCATCGGTCGATGGTTCGCAGAGGCTGCCATGACGCGACGAATCGCCCTTCTTATCACCGTAATCGTGTTGACAGGTCCGTGGTCGGTATCGAGATGGACCGCGCGTGTGTTCGCGAGTGCGAAAGATACGCGCGCCGCGGGCTCGGTGATTCGAATCGTTCCGCGTACTGGGCCGCCGCGCATCGAAACGCTCGATGGGATCGGCTGCTCGGAAACCATCTGCTCACGCATGTTCGTACGCGCTCGTGTTGAAGGCGCGGAGGCAAAGATCCGTTTCGACACGATCGCCGCGATTGAGATGCTGGGAGGCGGTGACGCGCGCGTGCGTTTCGTCGACGGGACGTCCCGACATGTACTCGTGGCTGCTGATAATCGGGTCCTGTATTTGATCGACGAGGCTGGTCGCACGAAGAGGCTCGATCTCAACGGCATCGACTCGATCGAGTTTCTGCCGCGGACGCCGTGGGGCGATCCCGATCTGCAGGGCGTGTGGTCAGGGGTAGCCTCGCTCTTGGTCCCCTTCGACCGCGATCCAGCGCTCGGTACTAGAAGCGAACTGACTGAAGAAGAGATCCGCGCGCGGCTGGCGCGACAACTCAAGGCCGGGTCGCCCGACAACATCGAGGCGACGAACTTCGGCGTCGAACCGGATCTCACACCTGCGACATCGCGTCAGGCGTCGCTCGTGGTCGATCCGCCGAACGGGCGTCGACCGTCACGCACGCCCGCGGCCGAATCGCGGCGGCCCAAGCGAAATAGCTTCGTGCCGGGCGTGTTCGACAGCGTGGCCGACCTCGGCCTCTTCGATCGCTGCATCGCGTTCAGCACGGTCCCTGGCGTCTCCCCGGTCAACGGCATCGAGATCGTGCAGTCTCCCGGTTACGTCGCGATTCGTACCGAGGTGATCCATGAGGCGCGCGTGATTCCGCTCGATGGGCGCGCGCATGTGGATGCCTCCATCACGAGTTACGCGGGAGATTCGCGCGGGCGATGGGAAGGGCGAACGTTGGTCGTCGAGACAACCAACGTGAACGGGGCAACAGCTCTGACTGGCGACAGCGCCCCGCTCACCGCGCAACTCTCGGTTGTCGAACGATACACCCTCGCCGATCGCGACCATCTGTCGTACGAGGCCACGATCGACGATCCGGGAACGTGGACGCGCCCGTGGACTCTCGCGTTTCCACGACAGCGCGACCAGCGCCACGGTCTGTACGAATACGCCTGTCACGAAGGCAATTACGGCCTTGCGAACATTCTGCGCGCGTCGCGCGCGGCCGATACCATCACGTCCAAATAGCCTGCTCCTTCGATAAACCTGCCAAAAGGCCTGCGGTTTGACGGCACTAGATGGTAAGTATATGCTTACCGTCAGCAACGGCTTACCAACACGCCGGTGGGAGGAGCGAGCAACATGGCTACCGTTTCCAGCGCGGTCGCAGCCCCGATCGCGATGATCTTTTCGTTCAATGAGGACCTCGTACAGCGAGCGCTCGACGGTCTGACACCTGACGAACTGTGGAAAGCGCCAACCGACCACAGTAATCCCATGCTGTGGATCGCAGGTCACGTGGCGCAGACCCGCGCGATGGTGCTCCAACTCCTAGGCGAGCGAGTCGACACTGGCTGGGGGAACGTCTTCGATCGTGGCGCCGGGCCGGCCACTCGCGAACACGCGGATCGTTATCCATCGCGTGACGAGATCGTTCGCGTGATGCGCGATCTCAATCCGCGGCTGCGCGCGCGATTGCAGTCGCTCGACGATGCGTCGCTCGCGCAGCCGTCGACGATGCCGGTGCCGGGCACGGAGACGATGGCTGATCTCCTGGCGTTTTTCGCGCTGCACGATTCGTATCACACCGGACAGATGGCCTACGTGCGCAAGGCGCTCGGCTATCCCGGACTCGCGGGGTGATCGCACGCGATGATGCAAGTCACGTCGCACCGCAGTGAGGGGTGGACGGCCCTCGGAGATCCCACGAGGCGAGCGATCTTCGAGGCGGTGGCCCATCGTCCGCAAGCCGTCGGCGAGATTGCCGACAGGCTTCCTGTGAGCCGGCCGGCCGTATCGCAGCACCTCAAGGTGCTGAAGAACGCGGGCCTCGTCGTCGGCCGCCGCGCGGGCAATCGCTGCATCTACGAAGTCGACATGGACGGGATCGCGGCGCTGCGGTCCTACCTCGATCAGTTCTGGAACCAGGCGTTGACGGCGTACAAGACCGCCGTCGAGAAACGAGAGGACGGCGAGTGACTGGACAGGGCCACGAGGCGATCGTACGCACGCAGGTGGTGGTTGACGCGCCGATTGAGCGCGCGTTCACGGTCTTCACCGAAGGAATCGGCACCTGGTTTCCGCCCGAATACAACCTGCTCGCCGTCCCCATCGCCGAACGCGTGTTCGAGCCGCGTGCGGGCGGAGATGTGTACGACAGAGGGGTGGACGGCTCCATCTGCCGCTGGGGACGCGTGCTCGCGTACGAGCCCCCGCATCGCGTCGTTTTCAGTTGGGACATCAACCCGCGCTGGCAGATCGAAACCAATCGCGCCAAGACGAGCGAGGTCGAGGTTCGTTTCACTCCTGAATCCGCCACTCGCACGCGCGTCGAGTTGGAGCATCGTCACATCGAGCGGCACGGCGAGGGGTGGGAGCAGCTGCGCGACGCGGTCCGCGACGAGGGCGGTTGGCCGGGAGCGCTGCGCAAGTATGCAGCGCGACTCGCGTGATCACTGCGCGAGAAAGCCGTGTGTGCGCCCCCTTGGGTCGACAAAGGCGCCGACGAGGTCACCGCCTGCGTTGACGCCGAAGACGCGCGTGGCCGAGGCCTCGGGCACGTCGATACGTCCGAAAGACTGACCGTTGTAGGTGAATCCGTGAAACCCGGCGCCGTCGCGATAGACGCCGACGACCACACGACCTGGATTGATATCCCACGCCGCTGTGAACGAGGCGCCTGGGACCTCAAACGGCATGAAGCGGCTTCCGTCGTACAGATAGCCCTTACCGCGGTTGTCCATCATGTCGGTGAACAAGCCGACCATCAGACGACCGTCCGGTGTCGCACCGTTGTGCATCGTCGTTGCGTCGGCAATCGCATCGAACCCTCGCCGCGAGACGGCCATGCCGTGCATCGTGCCCATCGTGTCGCTGTCGTGGTAGCAGCCCAGGATCGTGCCGTCCGGCAGAATGCGTTGCGCGATCGTGTTCTGATGATCGGGAAAATCGACGGGATAGAAGTTGCCGTGCCTGGTGAGCAGGAAGCCATGAATCGGAACCGCGCCCGATTCGTCCTGCCTCTGATACGCGCCGACCACGTCACCGGATGGGCTGATGCCGCGCAATTGAGTCGACTTCGCCCCTGGATAATCCACGGACCGATAGCTACCTCCGCTCATCACGAAACCGTGCGTCTTGCCTAAGATGTCGGTGTAGAAGCCCACGATCTCACCGCCGGCATTGATGCCTTGTGCGTTCGAGAGCACCGCTCCCGGAAAGTCAATGGTGGAGAAGACCGCGGTTGCTTGACCGGCTACCCGTGACAGCGACACGACCACGAGCACGGCGCTGAGCGTGATTGAACGTAGATGGGCCACGACGCCTCCTCGGGATGATTCCCTACTCACAACGCGCAAGACGCGCGGGAATCACCTCATACGACTAACGTCCGAGATTCAGCCGTGCCCCCAGCATGACGCGCCGCGGATCGATGAACACCGTCGGTTGTCCGAAAGTGGTGCCGTAGATGTTGTCGCTCGCGATCCCTTCTTCGGTCGTGCGGTTCAAGGCGTTGAGGACGTCGACAAGCAATTCAAGACGTCCAACACTTCCACATGGCAGGGAGCGAGACAGCCGCACATCGACCAGCGTCTGCGATGACAGCCGACGCGACCCTCTGGGTTCGAGCAGCACGCGCGTGTCGCCTTGCGGCAACGCGATTTGCGTCGAGGCCGCCCACGGCTTGCCGCTCAAGATCTGAACGTTGCCCGCGACCACGAATCCAGTGCGCGGGATCGCCCATGACGAGGCCGTGCGGAACATGTGCGGGCGATCGTTCGGCAGTCGTCCGCGCGCGTTCGTCAGGCTATTCGGATCGCGACCGAACTGACCACCGAACGTGCTGCTGGCCTGGGCATCTGCCGCAGTTCCGCCGCTGGACGGCTGCAGTCCGGCGGTTCTCGACCAGGTGTACGAGGCGAGCATGTACCAGCCATTCGAATGGCGCCGCTCGAGAGCGGTGACGAGACCGTTATAGGTCAGCGAGTATCCAGGAGGGTTGGTCAACAAGAACCGGCGGCTCGCGGTGCCGTTCGTGAGCACTGATACTGGTACGACGCGATTGTCGACCATCGTCCTCGTGTCGTCGCGGTAGATGCCAGCGGTATCCATCCAGCTGATGAAGTGACTGCCGTCTTTGCGAACGTAGGCGACGGTCGCCGCCATGTGGCGACCAAACTCGCGATCGATGCCGATCGAGTACTCGTCGGTCCGCGGCGGTTCCGTCGAAGGGTCCACGCGCAGATTGAGTTTGGGATCGACGATCGACACCAGCGTGGTGTAGTCCCCGGTCGCGGGATCGAACGCTCGCGTCGTCGTCGGTGTCTGCCCGGGATGAATGGGGGCAAGTTCACCCGTCAAGACGCCTTGATGGAAGCGTCCATAGCTGGCGCGCAGCATCGTCTCACCGCGGGGTGTGAGCTTGGCGGTGACGCCGAGGCGTGGCGACCACACGTTCCACGTGTAGAGCGTGCCGAGGCCGTGAACGATGGCGCCGGTCTCGTAACCGGTGACGTCGCGGGCAGGCAGATCGGGACTGATCGCGCGAGTGTGATCGAAGCGGATGCCAGCGTTGATCGTGAATCGATCGCGCACACTCATCGACTCGCTCGCGAAACCGCCGGCAGTGATGAACTCGCCGCCCGGTGTTGCCGGGTCGCGCGAGATGGTTTGAAACGGCTGACTGCCGTTGTCGACGTAGCGCGTGCCGGTCGGGATGGCGCCGAGCGCGTGATGCTCGCCCTTCTCGGTCTGCCCACCAACCTTCCATTCGTGATCGACGCCGAGGAATCGCGGCTGATAATGCGTCAGCATCGCCTTGGTGGTCGTGCGGATCAACGTCAAGTCGCCAAACGATGACGCCCCGCCACTGGCGAGGTTGGTGAGTCGGTCGACGTGGTTCGGGGTCGTGACGTTGCCGATGTTGGGCGCGTTCTCCTGGGCGCTGACGAAGCGGCCGACGCGCGCGTCCCACAGCGTGTTGCTGGACGGCGTGTGCGTGATGTGCGCAAAGGTGGTTGTCGGCACCGACGCCGAGAACCGGAGCGTCGTCTCGAACGGTGTAATCAGTGTGGGGCGTTCGGGGTTGACCCACTCCTCGTTGTGAAAACTGGAGAGCACTCGGAGCGTTGATGTCGCCTGCCACGTGAGCTTGCCGAGGAATTTGTTCTGCTCGTAGGTTCTAGGGAATTTCGGATCCGTGCCGGGCTGACTGTCGTAGTCACGCAGGTATTCGTAGCCCGTGAAGAACCAGAGGCGGTTGCGAACGATTGGGCCGCCAAGGTTGGTCGTGAAGTCGCGATAGCGTGCTCGAGAGTAGCCGCTGATCGGCTGGCTGCATCGCGCACACGCGAGCTCGATTGGCTGCGCCGTCAGCGCCGACGGCTGCCCGTAGTACGAGAGATCAGGCTGGAACGAGTTGCCGCCTTGCCTGGTGATCACGTTGAAGACGGCCCCTTGGATGTTGCCGAACTCCGCCGAAGCGCCGACGGTTTGCACCTGGACTTCCTGGATCACGTCGGTCCCTGGTTCGGCGACCGCGCCGCCACTGCATGGGCACGTGAAGTTCGTGCCGTCGAGAAGAAACGCGTTCTCATTGACGCCCGATCCGAATGCGGTGACGGCGTTGTTGGTGCCGCTCGACGCCGACGTCGGCGACACTCCAGGCGCGACCCTGATGAAGTCGAAGAGGCTGTAGCGTCGTCCGGGTATCGCTTTAATGTAATCGGCGCCGAAGCGGGTCTCGAACCCGCTGCTTCGGGCTTCGATGCGAGACCCTCCCGGCACCTCAATCGTTTCGGTCCGGCCGGCGATTCTGAGCACCACATTGCGCTCGAGCGTCGCCCCGGCCCCAATCGCGACGTCATCTTCGCGATAGCTCCCGAAACTCGGCATGTTGACTTCAACGAGGTAGCGACCCGGAGGAAGGGCCTGGAACCGAATTTGGCCGTCCTCTTTCGCCGCCACAGTCTGAGGTCCGCCGATCAGTGCCGGCGAGCTGACCGTGACGATGGCGCCAGGCAGGACGCCGCCCTGTTCATCTTTGACCGTGCCAATGAGTGTTCCTGTGAGCCCCTGCGGCGAGGCCACTCTCGGCAAACCGGCGACAATCAAGGCGAGGAACAGCAGCGTCAACACCCGTCTGGCCATGGCAACTCCCTCGTCTAGGAACGCGCATTCCGAAGGAGAATCACCTCATGGGCAACGGCGACCAGCTCGGGATTACGCAGCTCCTGATCGCGTGGAGCGACGGCGAGGGAGCGGCGCTCGAGCAGCTCGTGCCGCTGGTCTACGACGATCTCCGTCGCCTCGCAGCCGGATACATGCGACGGGAGACGCCAGGCCACTCGCTGCAGCCCACCGCGCTCGTGCACGAAGCCTACGTCCGCCTCATCGATCAGAACCGAGTGCAGTGGCGCAACCGCGCCCACTTCTTCGGTGTCGCCGCCAGCATGATGCGGCGCATTCTCGTCGACGACGCGCGCAAGCGTCGGGCCGAGAAGCGAGGCGGCGGTGCCGAACGCGTCACGCTCGTGAACGATGGGGTGGCGGCGCCAGAACGGCACGACATCGACGTGCTCGCGCTGCACGATTCGCTGGAGCGGCTCGCCGCCTTCGATCGACAACAGGAGCGCATCGTCGAACTGCGCTATTTCGGCGGACTCACGATCGAGGAGACCGCCGAAGTGGTTGGCGTGTCGGCGGCGACCATCGTCCGAGAGTGGACGATCGCCAAGGCGTGGTTGCGCGCGGAGTTGTCCGGCGCGAGGGCCGACTAAAGCCGGCCCCTACGTACTCAACTACTTCGCGGCGGCTTGCGCGCGGGCTCGTTCTTTCGCTTTGAGCTCCTCCGCCCAGTTCACAACGACCACCGCGCGGTTCCCGCCAACGAAGCCGGTGTTGTCCTTGACCATGAGGAACCGCTGGCCGTCCGGCGTGACGTCGTAGTTGGCGGCGGAGGGACCACCCATTTCGCACGAAGCGCCCGTGCCCTCGTAATAGTCCCCTGCGAAGAGCATCTTCGGCGCCGACGCGCGCAGCATCGGTCCGCTCGTGTCCACGGAGACCGTCATCATCTTGTTGTCTTGCCGGTAATACAGTTCTCCGCCCATGCGTCGCCACATCGGATCGGCGCCGCCGGCGTTTGAGATCTGGACCTTCGGTCCGAGTCCTGGGAATGGTTGAACGTAGATCTCCGGCTTGCCCGATTCCGTGGACGAGTACGCAACCCACCGACCGTCGGGTGAAAACTTTGCAGAGCCTTCACCGAATTTCGATCGCGAGATCGGACGCGCGTCACCCCCCGACAACGGGAGGATCCAGGCATCATCATTGGTTTGCGGGTCTTTCTGATCGAATGCGAGGAACTGTCCGTCGGGTGAGAACGAGACCGGACTCTGGCGAGTGCTTTTTGGATCGAGTCGCGTGGGCGTGCCACTGCGATCGGCGTTCATCAACCACATGGTCATGCCGCCGGAGATCCAGGATCGAAAGGCGAGTCGTTTGCCATCGGGGGACCAGACCGGATTGTGGCTCATGCCGTCGGTGCTCACCTTGCTGAGGACCGTGCGTGCGAAATCGTAGAAATAGAAATCGTGATTCGGTCCCTCGATCTCGACGGCCATCGAGTGACCATCGGGTGCGAGTCTCGGATAGAGGTACGACGCTGGCTTGAGGGGCACCGTCTCAGTCTTGCCGGCACGATCGACCCACACGACGGTGCGGTTGCCGCCTTCCACACCTCCGGGGATGTAGGCCAGGTCGCCGCGCCGTGACAGCGCAAAGTTCGCCGCGCCAGTGTTCTGGCTCATCATCACGTTATCGACGACCGGCATTGCCGCGCCGGTGATCTCGCGTCGATTGAGATCGAACGGCACGGCGAACAGTTTGCCCGAGCGCGCGTAGACGATGTGACCGGACGGCGAGTACACGCCGCTACTGGCTCCGGTTATCAGGGTCTTTCGCTGACGCGTCTTCAAATCCCAGAGATCGATGCGCGCATCGTCATAGCTCGTGATGCCGGCGAATGCGACCGTGTAGATGAGAGCGTCGTCGCCTGGAAGCAGGTGTGCGAATCGATGACTCCGCTCGCCGCCCTTGATGTCGAGCTCGGTGACAGGCTCCACCGGCCCGCCCGACTCTCGAACGCGGACGATGCCTCCAGGATAGCTGCCGGTCCAGTAGATCCAGCCGTCTTGCGACCAGTCGCCATTGTGAAAGTTGTCGTAGTCGGCCAGCTTGACGACGGGACCTCCCGACAATGGCGCTTTGAGAAACGGTCTGGTGTTCGCGACGATCCCGTTGCCGTCGATGTACGAGATCGCACTGCCATTGGGTGAGAACTGCGGGCCCTGACGCCATTGCGGCGACTTGGTCGCCTCGATTGGCTGATAGTCGAGCGTATCCAATCGCCGCACGACGACCGGACCGTCGGGCCACGGTGTGAGGGCGAGCTGCTTTCCATCAGCCGACAGCGCGATGATCGAGTTGAGCGTCGGCGTTGTCCACGCGTCCTTTGGAAAGTCGAACGTGAATCGCGAGACGCGGGTGTCGCCGCCGGCGGTTGTCTGTCGCGTCACCGCATACCAGATCAATGCCGCCGATGAGACCGCCAAGAGCGCCGCTGCTGTCGCAACCAGCTTGGTACGTCGGCGCAATGCGCCCATGTGCGCGGTAGCAGCCGCGGGGTCGAATTCCGCCTCGGGCGTTCTAATCAGTGCTTCGATCTCAATGCGCGCATCGCCGATGTCGCGCAGGCGTTGTTTCGGATCCTTCTCGAGACAGCGCTGCAGCAGTCGTCGCAAGGCCCGAGGGGTATCTGATGAAAGGGTCGACCAATCTGGATCTCGATCGAGGATTGCGGCAATCGTGTCGGAGACGGTGTCGCCCTCGAAGGCCATCTTTCCTGAGAGCATTTCATAGACAACGCAGCCGAACGCCCAGATGTCGGTGCGCTTGTCGACCGTTTTCCCGCGAGCCTGTTCGGGGCTCATGTAGCCCGCGGTGCCGATGATGAGCCCGGTGCCCGTTCCGCTGGCGGTGGCCGTGTGCGCCTGGGTGAGATCGATGGCGACATCGCCGCTGACGACCTTCGCGATGCCGAAATCAAGAAGCTTGACCAGACCGTCGGAGGTGATCTTGATGTTTGCTGGCTTGAGATCGCGATGCGTGACGCCGCGCTCATGTGCGGCTTCGAGCGCGTCCGCGATCTGGTGCGCGTAGTTGAGGACGTCGGGACGGCGAAGGCCGGGCCGCGACGACGCGGACGTTTGGGCGAGACGCTGGGCGAGCGTATCGCCTTCAACGAGCTCGAGCACGAGTCCGCGAATGCCGTCGCTCTCCTCGAGGCCGTGGATTGAAGCGATGTGCGGATTGCTCAGCGAAGCGACGACGCGCGCCTCGCGTTCCAGATTCGCGAGACGACCTGCGTCGGTCGTGAAGGCTCGCGGAAGTACCTTGAAAGCGACGTCGCGACCGAGCTTGGTATCGTGAGCGCGATACACCTCGCCCATGCCGCCACGGCCTAACAGTCCCTTGACCTCGAACGTTCCGATCCGCCGGCCGGTCAGCGGGATGTGTGGCTCGCCGACCGCGCGCGAGACGAGCACCGCCGATGGACCACCGACCAGGTGCACCAAGTCGTCGGTTGAGATCGGCTGGTCGAGCAGCGTTTGCACCTCGCGCTGCAACTCGAGATCGTCGAGGCACGCTCCGGCGAGAAACGCGACTCGATCGGTGGCGGGGCGCGCACGCGCCTCGTCGTACAGGGTTTTGATTCGATCCCAGCGTCTTGGGTCCATCGGCTGTTGGGGGCGGGCGGATTTCACACCGCATTCTCCCTCTGGCCATAACGCGCGAACCGAGCTTATTTCAGGTCAGAGCGGCGTTCGATCTCGAACACTTCGTCGTCCCAGTCGCGGACAGCCTCCGGCGAAGAATCTCCGAATTGTTCCGGAATCGAACGGCACAGCGATTGACATAGGCCGCGGATTTGGTCCTGGGTCCTTGGGCCTTGGTGCTTGGTCCACGACCCACGGACCAAGGACCAAGGACGGACCAAGAACCAAGGACGGACCAAAGACCAAGTACCAAGCACCAAGGACCATCATCAGCGACTGGAGAAAGCTCGATGCGACCCATGACCTTCCTGGGTGGGCTCCGGCAAGACGTACGGTATGCGGCCCGCGTCGTGATGCGGCAGCCGGGCACCACCGTCATCATCGTCGTCTCGCTCGCGCTCGGCATCGGTGCCAACACGCTGATCTTCAGCCTCGTGAACGGCATCCTGCTTCGTGCGCTTCCTTACCCAGAGCCCAATCGCCTGGTGCAGCTGTTTCCGACGCCGCCCAACCGGCCCGACCAACGCAGCCGGTTCAACGCGGCGGTCTGTATGGATCTCCCCTCGAAGGACTCGTTCTTCACCGCCGCCGGTTGCTACATCGGCGTTGCCGGCAACGTGGCCGATCCCGAGGATGCGTTGACCAGCGGACCGGAGTGGCTGGACGGCGAGATGCTCACGTATCACTCCGTGCAGGCACTCGGCGTGAAGCCGATCATGGGCCGCTGGTTCTCGCAGGCCGAGGATCACGGCGATGCCGAGAAGGTCATGCTCGTCAGCTACGATCTGTGGCAGCGGCGCTTCAACGGGACACCCGACATTCTCGGCAAGCGCCTTCGCGTCGCCGACTTCGGCGGCAACGATTCGCCGAGCACCATCATCGGCGTCACGCCGCCAGGCTTCCACTTCGCCAACTCGATGTCGGATTACTTCGTGCCGCTGCGCGCCACGGGTCGCGGCCGCAACAGCCCGGCGCGCAACCGTGAGATCGTGGCGCGCCTGAAAGATGGCGTCACCGTGCAGCAGGCACAAGCCCAGGCCGATCAACTGGCCCGCGAGTTGGGCGAGCAGTCGCCGCAGAACAAGGGCTGGGGCATTCGCGTCGAGCCGCTCGACGAATCGATGGTCGGTGGAAACCTCCGAGCCGCGTTTCAGATCCTGCAGGGCACCGCAGCGCTCGTGCTGCTGATCGCGTGCGCGAACGTCGGCGGCCTGCTGCTCGCGCAGGGGATGATGCGGCAGCGCGAGTTTGCGGTGCGAGCCGCGATCGGCTCGGGTCGCGGCCGCATCATTCGCCAGCTGCTCACCGAAAGTTTCGTGCTCGCGTCATTGGGTGCGGTCGTCTGCCTCGTCGTGGTCGAGATCGGCATGAGCGCGTTGCTCAAATGGCTGCCGCAGTGGCTGCCGCGGCTGAATGAAGTGTCGCTGAGCCCCACGGTGCTGGCGTTCACAGCTGTGGTCTCGCTGTTGACGGCCGTTGTCTTCGGCATCCTGCCGGCGCTGCAGTCGTCGCGGCTGGATCTGTCGACGGCGTTCAAGGCGGGGAACCGTTCGGCCACCTCGTCGCCCGGCAAGCTGCGGCTGCGCAGCGCGTTCGTCGTGCTGCAGATCTCGACGGCGCTCGTGCTCCTGACTGGGGCAGGGCTGTTGGTCAACACGCTGATTCGGCTGACCAACGTCGACACCGGCATCGACCCGAGGAATCTCACGACGTTCGAGATGGCATTCACCGGGCGCGGCTTCTTCGCCGCAACGGGCAAGGTCACACCCATCGGCTCGCTCGAATTCGAGCTGAGCCCACGCATCAACACCGTGGTCGGGCAGATCCGGGAACGGGTGGCGTCATTGCCGGGCGTCGACGGGGTGACGACGATGCGCTCGAGCACGCCGCTTGGCGGCTCGGGGTTCTATCAATTCACGATCGCGGGACGCACGCCGCCGTCCGACCGAGACAGGCCCGGGGCGGGGTGGCAGCCAATCGGCGCCGACTACTTCAAGGTGTTGCAAGCACCGTTGGTGCGTGGCCGCGAGTTCACCGACCTCGATACGCTGTCGTCGCCGCCGGTCGCTCTCATCAACACCGCGATGGCCAAGCGCTACTGGCCGAACGAGGATCCGATCGGTCAGACGATCGCGATTCAGTTCTACAACGACCAGCCGCGGCAGATTGTCGGCATCGTGCCCGACATCAAGCCTGGCCTGCGCAATCGCGATCCGCAACCGGTGATGTACGTGCCGCACATGCAGCTGCCGACGATTCAGGCCGGGATCACGGCGTTCGGCCTCGAGGACGTGGTGTTCGTCGTCCGCTCGCGCGCGCGGATCGATGACTGGCTGCCTGGTGCCCGCGCGGCGGCCAAGCAGTTGGATCCGGCGCATGCGGTCAACAACGTGCAGCTGGTCTCAGCGTTCGCGGCAAGACAGACGCAAGGGTTCCGGCAGTACGTGATCCTGCTCAGCGTCTTCAGCGGCATCGCGCTCCTCCTCGCTGTTGTTGGTGTCTACGGCGTGATGAGCCATTCGGTGACGCAGCGCACCAACGAGATCGGCATCCGCGTCGCCTTCGGCGCCTCGACGCGCAATGTGCTCGGCACGATCCTCGGCCGCGGCCTGATCGTGATCGGCACCGGCATGGCGATTGGCCTTGCGGCGTCGCTGTCGATGACGAAGATCATCGATCGATCGCTGTGGGGAGTGACGTCCACCGATCCCGCCACCTACGCCGTCGTCCTGGTGACGCTCTTCCTTGTGGCGTGCCTGGCGTGTTACGTGCCGGCGCGTCGCGCGCTCAAGGTCGATCCCCTGGAGGCGATGCGGCAGGACTAGGCGCGCTCCGCTCGCGCGTGCGGGGGCTCGGCTTCGCCTCGCCGTGCGGGCGACTCGCGTGGCTCGTCGGTGCGGGGTGCTCGCTCCGCTCGCACGTGCGGGGCTCGCGTACGCTCGCGTGCGCGCAGCGGTGCGGGAGCGTAGGTCCGGAGCAGAATCGTGGTCGGGTTGACGAACATGAGCATCGCGTTAATGTGAAGCCGGCCGCGCCGTTATAGACTCGTGGCCGATGGCCATGACCTTTCCACGAGTCTGCCGTTATGGATTGGCCGCCCTCCTCCTGTGGTCTCCGGCGTGCGCGCCTGCGCCCGACCCACCAAAGGAATCGGACATCGTCGCCATCGTCGATAAGTTCTACGGATCGGTCAAGGCCGGCGACAAGAAAGCCGTGATGGCGCTCATCGCGCCCGACGCGATGTTCGTGGAATCCGGAAAGATCGAAACCCGGGCTGAGTACGAGTCGAACCATCTGCCGGCCGACATCGAATTCGAAAGCCAGACCAAAGGGACGAGAGGCCCGGCCCGTGTCGCATTCGATGGCAACACCGCGTGGGTCATCTCCAGAGCGGAGTACGACGAAGGCAATCCCGAAAAGTACATCAACACACAGTTGATGGTGCTGACGCGCGACGCTGCCGGCTGGCACATCCGATCGATCAGCTGGTCGACGAACCAACCGTAGCGAGCCGGGGCCTTCGGTCAGACAAACGTTTTCTGACAAACAATTCACGAACTCTTCACTGGTCCCCGATCTCGACCGGTGCCTACGATTGTCTTTTGGCGTCATGCCGGGAGAGATCATGGCCACTCGGAAGACATCGATATTTCTCGCGCTCCTACTCTTCTCGCTCGCTCACGCCGCGCACGCGCAGGTGTTCGGCACCGTGCGCGTCAGCGCCCGCGACACGCAGGACCTCGCCGTGTCGGGGGCCGAGGTGACCCTTCACGCCGAAGCTTCGAGTTGGAATCAGAAGACGATGACCAACGCGCAAGGCGAAGCCGTGTTCGTCGCAGTGCCGATCGGCCACTACTCCCTGACCGTCGCGGCGCCCGGCTTCGCTCAGGCTGCGCGCGACATCCAGGTGACCGGCAATTCGGTTGTGCCGGTGCAGTTCTCATTGACCGTCGCCGGCGTCACCGAAGACGTGCACGTCCAGGGCGTGGCCGACGCGATCAATCCGGAATCGAGCCGTACTGAGACGCTGACGCATCGCCTCGACATCGAGCGCCAGCCCGATGCCGATCGATCGGGCAGCTTGTCGATGATCACCAACAACGTGCCCGGTGCGTTCGTGATGCACGATCACCTGCACTCGCGTGGCGGACACGGCGTGACGTTCCAGATCGACGGCGTGCCCGTCCCGAACAGCAACCTCGCCTCGGTCGGCTCGCAGTTCGATCCGAAGGACATCGACTACCTGCAGTCGGAGCGCGGCGGGCTGGCGTCCAACTACGGCGACCGCGCCTACGGCGTCTTCAATCTGATTCCGCGCAGCGGCTTCGAGGGCGACAAGTTCGGAGATCTCACCGCGAACATCGGCAACTATGACCAGGCGAGCGTGTATACGAGCTTCGGCGATCACGCCAACAACCAGCGCGTCGCCTATTTCGCCAGCGGGTCGGCGAATCGTACCGATCGTGGCCTCGAGCGCGTCGATGTGCCGGTGCTGCACGATGACGCCTCGAGTTATTCCGGCTTCACGTCGCTGCTGTTTCTGCCGAGCGCGAGGAATCAGTATCGGGTCGTCGCGTCAGCGCGTCAGGACAACTATCAGGTGCCGAACATCGTGGCGCAGCAGGCGCTCGGCATTGACGATCGCGAGAAGGCCACCGACGCGTTCGGCGCCATCACCTGGGTGAGGACGTCGGATGCGGGCGTTCTCATGACAGCGTCTCCGTACTATCACTATCACCGCGAACGCTACCTTGGCGGGGCCGGCGCCCCGCTGGTCACCAACGACGATCGCCTCTCGCATTACGTCGGCGGCTACGTCAACGTGACGATGAATTCCGGCAAGCACAGCCTGCATGTGGGAACCGATTCATTTGCCGAACACGACGACTCGACCTTCGGTCTGAAAGCCAACGACTCTACCCAGTTGGCGCTTACGGAGAGCGAGGTGCTCTGGGCCAATGTGGTGTCGGCGTTCGCCGATGAAACCTATCGCGCCGCCAGCTGGCTGACGCTGAACGGCGGACTTCGATGGGAACGCTTCGAAGGCTCGCTCACCGAATACGGGACGAGCCCCCGCGTCGGCACGGCGATCACGGTGCCGAAGGTCGGCGTGTTCCGGGCGTCGTATGGACACTTCTACCAGCATCCGCAGACGTCCACGATTGCCGGTCCATTGCTCCAGTTCGCGCTGCAGACGGGATTCGGATACCTGCCCGTTCCCGGAGAGCGCGACGACATCGTTGAAGTCGGCCTCGGCATTCCGGTGCGCGGCTGGACGATCGACGTCGACGGCTTTTACAACAAGACGAAGAACCTCGTCGATCACGAAGTGCTGGGAAACTCGAACCTGCTTTTCCCGTTGACCATCGACAACGGGCGCGTGCGCGCGCTCGAGTCGACGCTGCGTTCGCCGCTCATCGCCCATCGCCTTCGCGTGCACTACGCGCTGTCGTGGATGATGGCGCAGGGCCGCGGAGACGTCACCGGTGGGCTTACCAATTTCAAGCCGCCGGCGAACAATGCCTATTTCTTCCTCGACCACGATCAGCGGGTCACGTTCACGCCAGGGTTCGAGGTCGATCTTCCAGCTGGCGCGTGGATCACTGGCACGGTGATCTACGGATCGGGCTTCTTGCACGGCAACGGACCCGATCACTTGCCTTCGCACACGTCAGGGGATCTCTCGGTGGGGAAGGACTTCAACAAGAGCCTGACCGTGCGGGTGACGGCGCTGAACGTGACGAACGAGCTGTTTTTCACCGGCATCGACAACTCGTTTGCCGGCACGCATTACGCGAACCCGCGCGAGGTGACTGCGCAGGTACGGTGGAAGTTTCACTACTGAACGGTTCCGGGTTCGAGGTTCGATGTTCGACGTTCCTCGAACCTCGAACTTCGAACCTCGAACATCGAACCTCGAACATCGAACCTACTGGAGTGGAGCAGCTACGTCGATGTCGAAGTGAACGGTGTTGACGATGCCGTTGCGCTGGAACTGCACCCAGGTGCGGTACGCCATCGGACGCGGGAAGGTGACCTCGAACTCCACCATCGGTCCCTCATCGACGCGATAGGGATGTTCGTGCATCAGATCGATCAGGTCGTTGCTCGCGGCAAGCATGTGCGCCCAGGCGCCCAAGTACTTCTCGAGCCCCCCGCCCGGTTCGATGCGAAAGCGCATCTGCGTGCGGTTTCCCGCCAGCGGCTGCGGCGGGATGGTCTCGAGGGCGACGCGCATGTTCTCGGCGGACTTCGTCGAGTAGTCGCGCATGAGATGAACGGGCGCCGGTGCGGTGCCCGGTACGAACAGCGTTTGTGCGTTCAGCTGCGGCGTGGCGCCCGAGGGATAGAAGTCGCCGAGCACGCGAAACATCCCTGCGTGCGGGAAGGTAATCGGTAGTTGGAACACGCCGTTGCCGACGAGCGTCGGGTGGCTGTGCTGAAAGAACTGCAGATCCTCGCTGACGACGAAGGCGTGAAACAGACGCTCGTGGACAAGGTTGTAAGCCGTGACCGGGCGATCCTTCCACGGATCGTGGATGTAGAACTGCAGCGCCGCCGGTTCTCCGGGCGTGACACGTTCGGGGATCGCTGCGACATCGAGATGGAATTCAACCGGATCGGGGATGCCAGGCTGGAGCGTCATGCCGCAGCGTCGGCACGTGCCCGGCGCGTGCGATCGCACATCGGGATCCATCGGACAGATATAGACCGGATCCTTCGACGGATCGATCGGCGCCGCTTCGATTGTCGCCACACCCGACAGCAGATCGGCAGGGCCAAGTGCATCGGATTGCGAGACGATGCTCAGCCCGCCGAGCGCGATCGTCCATGCGACAGCGGCCATACGCATGATCGAGTTGTAGCGCCGCGGAGCGGCGAAGTCAAAGTCGGGCGCGCGCGGAGAGAGCAGAGGGCGCGGAGAAAAGCGTCATCGCAGAGATCGCGGAGGAGCAGAGATCGCCGAGGAAACTCGCTGATTCGACAGGCTGCAGCGACGGATGGCCCGCGCTGCGCGCGGGATGGATGGAGAGGAAGCGTCGAAGACGAGCGCCCTGGAATGCTGGCGGCGTTCGTCTTCGGCGCTTCCTCTCCATCCATTCGCCGGCCGACGGCCGGCGACCACCCGTCGCTCTCTGCGATGCTCTGCTCCCCTGCGTGCTCTGCGATGACGCTCTTCTCCGCGTCCTCCGCCTCCTTCGCGCCCGGGGAGGTAAGCTGACCGTATGAGGCGTAGGTTCGCGATGGCCGTCCTCGCCTGGAGTGTGTGCGGCGTGACGCGCGCGCACGACCTCGGTTCGACGCCGATCACATGGAATCGCGAGATCTCGCGTCTCATCTACGACCGCTGTGCGTCGTGTCATCGTCCAGGTGGTTCGGCGTTTTCGTTGATGGAGTACCGGGACGTGCAGCCGCGCGCGGTGGCGATTCGCGATGCCGTGCTGTCGCGGCGCATGCCGCCGTGGGGCGCGGTGAAAGGCTTCGGCACCTTCCGCAACGATCAGGCGCTCACGCAGGAGCAGATCGAGTTGTTCACGCTGTGGATCGCCAACGACCTGCCGCGCGGGAATAATCGACGAGCGCTTCCGAAGGAACCGATGTTCACCGCTCCGTCTCCGGCCGTGGTCCCGCCGAACGCCATCAGGCTCACCGCGAACACGACCCTCGATCGACCGCTGACGCTCGAGGGGCTGTTGCCGGAGCACATCACACTCGAACAGTCAGTGCGAATCATCGCCATCCTGCCCGGGGGCCGGACGCGACCGCTGGTGTGGCTGCACGGCTACGACGAACGGACGCCGCATCTTTTTCTGTATCGTGAAGCCGTCGCTCTGCCGAAAGGCACCGTTATTCAGGGAATTCAGCCCGGAATGGTGCTCGCGCTCATCCCTGCGTCGAAATGAACAACTCCTGAACAATTCTTCAGGAACTCTTCAGATGCAGCCCCTTCGTCCTGCTGTCTAGTATGGCGACGTGCCTGCGTCGCCACGTGGCGCGACGTGTGGAAAGGAAGGCTGAATGAGACGGTTGCTGAGCGTCATCGGGGGAGCCGCGTTTCTTGCGGCTGCGGTCGTGTGTGGTACTGGCGTGGCGTTCGCACAGGCTCCGCAGAAGCCCGGTCAGGCGCCGCAGATGAACATGGCGAACATGGATCATCGCGGGGCCTTGCAGGGCAGAGTGCGAGATGGCGCGGGCGCGGGGCTTGCCGATGTCACCGTCCAAGCCGTGAGTCAGGACAACGGCGCGATGTTCACGGCGGCCACAGACGCGCAGGGCAATTACGCGTTCGGCGCGCTGCCGGTTGCGAAGTACGAGATCTCGGTCACCCGAAACGGACTGACGTCCTACCGGAAGCGCGACGTCGACGTGGCGATGGACGCCAAGGCGCAACTCGATATCACGTTGGACGCGGCCGCGGCGTCGTCGGCGGCCGATCTCGAGCGGCTGGATCTGCTGGCGAAGATCGCGACGCTCGAGCAGCGGATCACCGATCTCGAATCGACCACGGTGCTGTCGGAACCCGAGACGCGGGTGCGTCGTGTGGAGGTGTTCGTCGATCCCAGCGGGGGCGAGCACGACGAGCCGGTGCCGGGCGCCAAGAAAGAGATCACCTACCGCCGCGAGCGCACCTATCGCCGGCAGACGATCAGCGAGAAGATCGACGCCGCGCTCGAAGACGCCGCCAAGCGCCGGGTCACGGTGGGCGTCGATGCGGCGATGGCGACCCAGTTCGCCGCCCGCACACGCGGTGAGACCGATCCCGCCAACAGCGCCTACGCGCTGGCGTCGGCCGACCTGTTCTTCACGGCCGGCATCGCCCAGAACACGCTGTTCTTCGCCGATATCGTCGGTTTGAGCGGCGCGCCGCCTGATAGCGAGATTCCGACGCTGACGCTCATCAACGGCTACACCGCGCGTCTCGTCGAGCAGAACTCGCTGAATCTGCGCGAGGCGTGGCTGCGCACCGAGGTGTACAAGAATCGACTGGCGTTCATCGCCGGACGCCTCGACCTGACCAACTACTTCGACGCCAACGCGTTTGCCAACGACGAGAGCACGCAGTTCATCAGCGACGCGCTCGTCAACAACCAGATGCTCGGTCTAGCGGTCAACGGCGTCGGCGCGGCCACCGAGTTCGATCCGAAGAACGGCTTCAAGCTCAAGTTCGGCTTCCAGCAGAGCAGCCCAGAGCCGACGAGCCTGGGAGACTCGCTGTTTACGTTGTCCGAGGTCGGCTACACCTTCACGCCGTTCAAGCTGCCCGAGGGCAACTATCGGGTGTGGTTCCGCACCGACAACAGCGAGCCGACTGTGCTTCGCAAGGGGGTCGGCCTCAGCCTCGACCAGAAGCTGAGTCCCGCCGTGGGGTTGTTCGGCCGCTACGGCCGGCAGCAGACCGCACTCGGCGACGATCACTTCTATAGCGGCGGTGTGAGCTTTGCGAAAGCGTTCATCCTCAACCCTGAAGACACGTGGGGCGTCGGCTACGCGCAGATGGATCTCGCCTCGGGCGACAAGGAGAAGCTGGTGGAGGGTTACTACAACCTGCTGCTGACCGAGAAACTCCGCCTGTCGTTCCATCTCTCGAGCGTGCTCGACAGGCCGGCCGCGGGCGAGCGGTTCGCGTATATCTTCCCGGGGATTCGTTTCCAGGCGGCATTCTAGGAATCAGGAGTCATCACATGTTCACGTCACGACGCCTCATCGTTGCTGGTGCCGTTCTCGTCGTCGCGCTCGGCGCGCTGGCGGTCGGCCTGCAGGCACAAGGTGTGAAGGTCTCCGACCCCACGTCGGTCGTCATGATCGTCAACCGCGACTCGAACGACATCGCCTTCATGGACATCAAGACGCACGCCATGGTGGGGAGAGTGTTCCTGGGCAACAACGTCAACCCGCACATGGTGATGATGTCGCCCGACGGCCGCTACGTCGTCACTGGCGGTACGCGCGCCAACAAGGCGTTCATCATCGACACCAAGACACTGCAGCTGGTGAAGACCATCCCGGTCGACATCGCCCCCGAGCACCTGGCGTTCTCGCCGGATAGCCGCTGGTACTACCAGGGCAACCCGGAGGGCGATTCGATCTCGGTGATCGATATGCAGTCGCTCAGCAAGATCAAGACGATCCCCGGCTTCGCCGAGCCGCTCAACGTCACGTTCCTTCCCGACGGCTCCAAGGCGTACATCGGCAACTACGGGGCGCACTGGGTCGGTGTGGTCGACGTTCGCCGTCACGAGTTGGTCAAGAAGATTCCGATCGCGGAGGTGCCGGGCGTCGCCAAGCTGGACCCGGAGAAGTACCTTGGTGAGATCCACGGCATCAACATCGCGATGCCGTCGCCCGATGGCAAGTACCTCTACGCCGCGGACGGCACGCTGGGCATCGTCGGCGTGATCGACCCGCGCGAAGACAAGGTCATCAAGCACATTCGCGTCGGCAAGGATCCGTGGCGCATCTACATGGGCCACGACGGCAAGTACGCGATCACTCCGAACAACGGCGACCAGACGATCTCGATCATCGATTTGAAGACGAACACGGTGGCGGCCACGCTCGAGGCAGGTCCGAACATGACCGGCGTCAACTTCGCGGCCGGCAAGGCGTTCGTGATCAGCTCGACGAGCGGCTTCGTCTACGTCTACGACATGACCAGCCTGAAGCCGGCGGGCCGCATCAAGATGGGCACCAACGTCCAACTCGAGACGGCAACGACCGACACCAAGGACGAGAAGATGTACCTTGCCGAGTCGACGAACCACGAAGTGCTCATCATCGACGGGAAGACACAGCAGGTGGAGCACGTCAAGAATGTGGGCCTGTTCCCGTGGGGCACGCATATCATGGATAGCAAAGACAATTACTGTCACTGAGTAATTCAGAATGCAGAATTCAGAATGCAGACTCTGTCGAGGGTGAGCAAGCCGGGTATCGTCTGCATTCTGCATTTTGCATTCTGCATTTTTCTTTTCGCGCACGTCGCGCCCGCCCAGGGCATTCGCGATCGCATCCGGGGCAACCGTGAACGGTCGACGGCCGTGACCGACTCGCAAGCGGCCGATCTCACGCTCACCAAAACTGCGGTAACCGTCCGGCCGATCCAGGTCTGGGTACGAACCGCTGGCGCGATCGAAAAGGGCGGCCGCTCGATGACCGTGATGCTGTCGTCGGCCGAAGGGGCCCTCGTGAAGGTCGACCAGCGCGTGCGTGCGTTTCCGCCCGAAGCCCGGTCGAGCATGTTTCAGGCTCGCGTGACCAGTGTAGGGCGGGTCCTTTCGGACCCGCCGAACGCCAAAGCTGGCGATCGCGTGGCGGTAACCGTGACGCTCGTCGCGCCGCCGCGTGAGGGCAGCCGATGGTACGTGATGGAGATCGTCACCGATCGCGGCGAGCTCCTGTCCGTGCCGAACGAGGCGATCATCGAAGAAGGCGACAAGCACGTTGTCTACGTCGAGCAGCAGCAGGGTCAGTACGTGCCGCGCGAGATTCACATCGGTGCGCAGGGTGAGTTGTACACGCACGTGATCGACGGCGTGAAAGACGGCGATCAGGTGGTGACGTTTGGCAGCTTTTTCATCGATGCCGAGCACAAGTTGAAGGGAACTGGAGAGTTGGCACAGGCGCCATGATTGTTCCCCTCATCCGCTTCATCATCCGCTGGCGGATGATCGTCTGGGTGCTCGTGGGCGTAGCCGCCCTCGGCAGCCTCTACGCGCTCCGGATCGCCTCGCTCGACGCCATCCCCGATATTTCCGATCCGCAGGTCGTCGTCTACGTGAAGTGGCCGCGCAGCCCGCAGCTGCTCGAGTCGGAAGTGACCGCGCCGCTCGCCTCGGCGCTGGCGGGGTCGCCGGAGATTCAGTCGATACGCGGTACCTCGCACATGGGGTACTCGTTCATCTACGTCATCCTGGCCAACGGCGCGGATCGCGCGCACGTGCAGCAGCTCGTGCTCGATCGCATCAACGCGATTCGACCGCAGCTGCCCGCCGATGCGCTCATCACGCTCGGTCCCAATGCCAGCAGCATGGGGTGGATCTATCAATACGCGCTGCTCGACCCCGAGCGTATGCGCGACCTTCGCGAATTGCGTCTGCTCAACGAGAGCATCATCAAGCCGGCGCTGCAGACGGTTCCCGGCGTCGCCGAAGTGGCATCGGTCGGCGGGCTGGAGAAGCAGTACCAGGTAAAGATCTTCCCGCCTCTGCTCGCGGGAACCGGCATTCCGCTGCGTCAGGTGATCACGGTCCTGCAAGGGGTGTTTCAGGAAGCCGGCGGACGCATGATCGAGGTCACCAACCGCGACTACCAGCTGCGCGGCGCGACCAATAGCGCCGATCTCGACCAGCTCAACTTGCTGGTCGTCGGCCGGCGGGCCAATGGCGAGTCGGTCCACCTCCGCGACGTCGGCTACATCCAATCCAACTACGACCAGCGCCGCAGCACGGTCGACATGGACGGGACGGGCGAAGTGGTGGGCGGCATCGCCATCATGGAGCAGAACCAGAACGTGCTGGCGGTGACGCGATCGATCGAGCTGAAGCTGCAGGAGGTCCGCCGCGCCGTGCCTCAGGGCGTGCAGATCGTCAGCACCTACGATCGTTCCGCCTGGATCTGGACGACGCTGCGCGAGTTCATCGAGACGCTCGGCATCGAGCTGCTCGTGCTGGTAATCGTGACGCTGCTCTTCCTGCGCAACCTGCGGACGGCGCTCGGGCCGATCGCCATCCTGCTCTTCAGCGTTCTGTTCACCGCGATTCCGCTGGTTGGCTTCCGACAGACGATTAACCTGTTCTCGCTCGCCGGCCTGGCCATTGCCATCGGCGAGATCGCCGATGCGACGATCGTGATCGTCGAGAACTGCACGGCGGAACTGGCGCTGCGCGGAGCCGTCTCGCGCGCCGAGCGCGAAGAGATTCTGGTGCGCGCGATCGCATCGGTCACCAAGCCGCTGTTGTTCTCGCTGCTGATCATCCTGGCCTCGTTCCTGCCGGTGTTCTTTCTCGAGCAGCGCGAGGCGCGGCTCTTCGATCCGCTCGCCTATAGCAAGACGTTTGCGATGGCGTTCTCGACATTGCTCACGATCTTCCTGCTGCCGCTCATCGTCGTCTGGATCTTCAGGCACGAAGGGATCGCCAAGCGAAGCGTGCTGGAGCACGCGGCGGTGCCTCGCTACCGCGCCGCGCTTCGAGCGGTGATCCGGTGGCGCTATGCCTTCACGGCGGCCGGCATGCTGGTGTTGATTCCGGCTGCGTTCCTGATCGGGAGCTTCCCGCGCGACTTCCTGCCGGAGGTCGACGAAGGCTCGATTCTGTACATGCCGACAACGCTGCCTGGTTTGCCCAATCGCGAAGCCGGATGGGTGGTCCAGCAGATGGACAAGAAGCTGAAAGCGTTTCCCGAAGTCGAGCGCGTGTTCGGCAAGATCGGGCGAGCCGATACGTCGACCGATCCGGCGCCGCTGACGATGATCGAGACCACTGTGCTGCTGCGGCCCAAGTCGAAATGGCGACCCGGCATGACCAAGGACAAGCTGGTCGCCGACATGGATCATGCGGTCGAGACGATTGGCTACGTCAACGCGTGGGTGCAGCCGATTCGTGCGCGCGTGATGATGCAGACCACCGGCATTCAGACTCCGGTCGGTGTGAAGGTCACGGGCCCCGACATCACGAAGGTTGAAGAGCTGTCGCAGCAGATCGAGGGTGCGCTGCGAAACGTCCCCGGCGCGAAGTCGGTGATTGCGGAGCGGATTTCCGAAGGCTATTACGTCGACGTTCGCAACGATCTCGCGCGCATGGCCGAGCATGGCGTCACCGTCGACGAAGCGATGGCGACCGTCCGCTACGGCATCGGCGGCGACAACGTGGTCAACGTGAAAGCCGAGGGGACGACCGTGCCGCTCAATGTGCAGTACTCGGCTGAATACATCGACACGCTCGACAAGGTGCGCCGCACGCCTGTGGTGACCGGCGATGGCCGATCGGTCGCGCTCGGGGAGATCGCCGACGTCGCGGTGCGCAAGATGCCGGAGATGATTCGCGACGACAACGGCAAGCTCTCGGGCTACATCTACGTCGATCTGCAGAACGTCACCGGACCGGATTTCGTCGAGCGCGCGCAGCAGGTGCTGGCCAAGAGCGCGACGCTGCCGACCGGCTACTCGTTGGAGTGGACCGGCCTCTATCAGTACGCCGCCGCCGCGCGCGCGCGTCTCCGCATCGTCGTTCCGCTCACGCTCGTCATCATCTTCGTGCTACTCGTCATCGCGTTCCGATCGGTCGGCGAGAGCATTCTGATCCTGCTGTCGGTGCCGTTCGCGATGGTCGGCGGCGTGTTCCTGCAGTGGATGCTCGGCTACGCGATGACCACGGCGGTCATCGTCGGCTACATCTCGCTCTTTGCGGTGGCGGTGCAGACCGGCATCATCATGGTGATCTTCATTCGCGCGGCGTTGGATCATCGTCGGCCCGACCAGTCGTATATCGACGCCGTGATCGATGGCTCGACCATGCGCTTGCGGCCGAAGCTGATGACCGTGTCGGCGATCATCCTGTCGCTGCTGCCGGTGATGTTGTCTTCGGGCAGCGGGATGGAGATCATGAAGCCGATTGCGGCGCCGAGCATCGGCGGCATGATCACTTCGAGCTTGCACGTGCTGTTCATGACGCCGTGTCTGTTCGTGATCGGCGAAGATATTCGCCAATGGCGGCAGCGGCGGGCGGTGCAGAATCATCGCGTGCGGGCTTCGGCTTAGTCCTTGGTCCTTTGTGCTTGGTTCTTGGTCCGTTCGTGGTCCTTGGTCCTTGGTCGGTTCTTGGTCCTAGGTCCTTCGTCCACGGACCCGGGACGAAGGACGGACCGAGGACTCAGGACGGACTAGGAACCAAGGCCCAAGAACCAAGGACGACGATGACGCAGAAACCAGTCTGGCCGGTATTCCTTATCCTCGGTCTTGTCGCATGCGGCGGCACGAGTACCAAGCTCACCGAGTTGCAGCGCGTCAAATCCGGGATGCTCGAGATCGTCGTGCTCTCACCGCATGACGCGCTGAAGCATGGCAAGGACACGCTCGTCATCGAGTTCCGATCCGCCGACGGTAAGCTCGTCGATGTCGGCGATGTGAAGGGCGGCGCGTCGATGTCGATGTCGGGAACGCCGATGCTCGGCAGCATCGACGTCAAGCGCGGCGATCAGAAGGGCCAATACGTCGCCGACACCCAGCTCGACATGGCTGGCACATGGCGCCTGACGCTCGAATGGAAAGGACCCGACCGACCAGGTTCGGTGTCGTTCTCCGGCAACGTCCAGTAGGGCTGTCGTACGTAGTCAATCAGGACATCACAGCCCTCGTCCCTTGCTTCTCTCCCGTCACATTTAGCGTATGTGCGTGGCACGGATCCTGATCAGGACCGCGCCGGCGGGGAGAAGGGCTTGGTGTATGTCGGAAGACAATCTTCTCACGCGCCGTGAGTTCACCCTCGAGTCGGCTCTTGCGATACTAAGTGCAGCCACGATTACGATCAGCTGCGGCGACGACGACAAACCATCGAACTCGCCGACGCCAGTGACCGACAAGATGGGTACGGTCAGCGCGAACCATGGGCATCAAGCGGTGATTACGTCAGCTCAGCTGACATCGCCGACCTCGTTGTCGCTCAACATCCAGTTCCAGGCGACTCACAATCACACGGTGGATCTCACGGCTACTGAGGTGTCCTCGATCGCTGCCAATGTGCAGGTGGCGAAGGTCTCGTCGACCGACAACGCGCACAATCACACGGTGACCTTCAACTGAAGCAGGACGCATGAACGATCGCATCGTCACACGACGCGAATTCACGTTGGAATGGGCGCTCGCGGTGCTCGGAGCAGCAACCATCACCATCAGCGGCTGCGGCGGCGACGGCGACACGGGAACGTCGCCGTCGTTACAACCTGGTGACAAGGAAGGCAGTGTCAGCGCCAACCACGGTCATGTCGCGATCGTGCGAGCCGCTCAGATCACGGC
>Ga0075425_100000513_pt1 | contig 36241 bp, 30 predicted proteins | sample SoiMethybrSBSTD4_FD_75300 | JGI IMG/M metagenome (GOLD analysis project Ga0075425, IMG submission 75300) | Bulk soil microbial communities from a Populus tree surrounding site in Tennessee, USA - Soil MetaG P. TD hybrid SBSTD4 | ecosystem: Environmental > Terrestrial > Soil > Tree plantation... | reverse complement strand
CGACGCGCTCGACACGCTGCACGTTGCGGACGTTCCGCCGAACGTGACGCCGAAGCTGCCGCCGCCGGCGAAGCCGCTGCCGTTGATGGAGACGCTCGTGCCGCCGAATTCGGTACCGCTGCTCGGAACGATCGACGTGATCGTCGGCCCGCTCGTGGTGAGCTTCACGTTGCTCGCACTCTGCGCGACGCTGAACGAGCGTCCCGTTCCGAACGAGATGCTCGAGTTCGTGAATGAGCCGCTCGCGGAAGCAAAGGTCACGACCTGGAATTGCTGTCCGCCTTGTGGGACGAAGGGGCCGGGAACGCTCGCGCCGATTGTGCCGGCGAGCGTCATCGCGCTGCCGCCCGAGCTGACGACGCCGAAGCCGGTGCCGGCGGTCGTACCGAGAATCGTGGAGGTGACGCTCGAGGTGCCACTGAGGGTGAGGCCGTTCGAAAAGTTGATCGTGCCGCTCTTCGCTTCGATGGCGCCCGGAACGCCGCACGCACTGCCGCACGACCATGTGCTCGTGCCGGTGCCGCTGCTCTTGCGCAGCGTGCCGTTGATCGACATCGCCGGGAAGCTGCCGTTGCCGTCCCAGGCCGCGCCAAAGTCGCCCTGCATGTCGATGAGCGCTCCGCCGTTGTTGGTGATGCCGCCGCCGTTGCGATACGAGATCGACTGGCCGAGCGTGATCGTGCCGCTGTTCGTGATGGCCAGTCCGTTCGACAACAGGCAGCAGCCGCTGTTCGTCGTGAGCGACGAGCCGGAAGGAATGGACAGCGTGCCGTTCCATGTGCCGTTCGACCACTGCAGTGCGCCGATGTAGCTCGCGGTGTTGAACGTCTGCGTGCCGCCGCTGAGGAGCGTCGTGCCGGCACCGCTGATGGTGAAGCTGCCGTTCCACGTCGTGCTATTGCTGATCTGGATGGCGCCGGAATCATTCAGCGTCGAGCCGCTGGCCATCGTGTTGCCGCTGCCGCTGAGGATCAGGTTTGTTCCGCTGTCGGCTTGCAGCACGCCGGTTCCCCCATTCGCCGTCGTCGTGTTGAGCTGCAACGTGCCGGACATCGCCCGAATGAGACTGCTGTTCGTGATCGTCGAGCCGTTGCCGAGGAGTGTGGTGCCGGTGCCCGCGGACTTGCGGATCGTGCCGCTGTTCGTGATCGCGCCAACGACACCGTTGCCGTCCCATCCGAACGTGCCGTCGATGGTCAGATCGAGCAGCGCGCCCGACTCGATCGTGATCGCGCTGTTGTTGCGCGTGCCGAGTCCTGCGGCGGCCGTCCACGTGGCGAAGTCGTCGATCGTTCCGCCGTCGAGGAGATGCGTGCCGCCGGCGGAGCTCGTGATCGACGACGTCGCCGGAATCGTGAGCGAGCCGGTGATCGTCGCGTTTCTCCACTCCAACGCGCCGTTGAACGTGGCGCTGCTGAAGAGGATCGTGCCGTTGTCGAGCCGGAATTGCGTGGCGCAGTTGATCGTGCCGGTGAACGAGGAGCTGTTGGCGATGCGCGCCAGACCGGTGCCGGTGCCCGGCGTCGCGAACGACGTGCCGCTCGCGAACGTGTTGCCCGAGGCGGTGAGCTCCATCGTCGTGCCGTCGTCGATCTTGAGAATGCCGGCGGCGGAGTTCGCGAGGGCGGAAGAGATGGTGAGCGTGCCGCTCTGCACGCGAATCAAGTTCGTGTTCGACAGCGCCGCGCCGTTGCCGATCGCCGCGCTGCCGGTGCCGCTCGTCTTGTTGATCGATCCGTCGTTCGTGATCGAGCCGACGCCGCCGTTGCCGTCCCATCCGAAGAAGAGATCGCCGGCGATGTTGATCGAGCCGGTGGTTTGATTCGTCACCGTGCTGCCGTTGCGGAAGTGGAAGCAGTCGCCGCTGCATGCGACCGTGCCGGCGTTGGTGATCGCGCCGCCGTCGATGAGATGCGTCGCTCCGGTGGCGAGCGTGAGCGTCGATCCGCTCGGGATCGTGAGGCCCGTTCCTTTGATCGTGGCGTTGTTCCAAGTCGTCGAGCCGTTGACGGTGAGTCCGTTGAAGACGATCGTCGTGCCGCTGTTGAATTGCAGGCTTCCGGCAATCGTCAGCGTGCCGGAGCTGAACGTCGATCCGCCTGAGATGTCGTACGTGCCGCTGCCGTTGAAGACCGTTCCGCTGACGAACGAGGTGCCGCTGCCGCTGAACTTGATGGTCGCGCCGCTCGAGACGTTGAACACCGCTGTCACGCTCGTCGTAATCGTCGACGCGAATTGCAGCGTGCCGGATTGCGCCTGATACGTGCCGCCGCCGGTCAGCGCGGCGCCGTTGCCGAACGTCATCGTGCCGGTGCCGCTCGTCTTCGTGATCGTGCCGTCGTTCGCGATCGTGCCGGTGCCGCCGTTGCCGTCCCATCCGAAGAAGTAGTCGCCGGCGACGTTGACGATGCCGCCGGCGTTGTTCGTGAACGACGACGCGTTGCGCGACACGATGCACGCGGCGCTGCAGTTGATCGTCCCGCTGCTCGCGATCGTGCCGGCATCCATCAAGTGCGTGCCTGCGGTGAGCACGTTCAACGTCGAGCCGCCCGGAATCGTGAGGCCGGTGCCGGTGATGACGGCGTTGTTCCACGACGTCGTGCCGGTGACGGTCAGTCCGTTGAAACTGACCGTGCCGGAGTCGAGCGTCAGTCCGCCGGCGACGGTGATCGATCCCGCCGCGAACGCGGAGTTGCTGGCGATGCGATACGCGCCGCTGCCGTTGAACGACGTGCCGCTCGCGAACGAGTTGCCGTTCGTGGTGAACTCGATCGTGGTGCCGCTGTCGGCGTTGAAGATCGTGGTGCTCGACGACGTCGTCGCGCCGCTGAAGCGAAGCGTGCCGGTTTGCGCGTGAAACGTGCCGCTGCCGGATATGGGCGCGGAGTTGCCGAGGATCGAGGTGCCGGTGCCGGAGACTTTGGTGACCGTGCCGTTGTTCGTGATCGAGCCGACGCCGCCGTTGCCGTCCCACTGGATGCTGAAATCACCTTCGAGGTTGATCGTGCCGCTGTTGGAAATGGACGTTCCATTGCGCGTCGCGATGCTCGCGGCGATGAGATCGACGAGTCCCTGATTCGTGATCGCGGCCGCGTCGAGAAGATGAGAGCCGCCGCTGTTTTTCACGTTGAGCGTCGACGTCAACGGAATCGTGAGCGCACCGGTGATCGTGCTGTTGTCGTACTGAATCGTGCCGGTCAGCGTCGCGGTGCTGAACGTCTGCGTTCCCGACTCGAGGCCGAACGTCGCCGACGTCGCGGTGAACGAGCCGACGAACGTCGAGCTGTTCGCGATGAGGATCTGGCCCAATCCATCGAACAGCGTTCCGGTGGGGAAGGAGTTGCCGCTGCTGGCGAACGACATCGTCGTGGCCGCGTTCGTCGAGTAGAAGGTCGGTGATCCGCTGCCGGTGACGGCCGCCGTGATCGAGAGCGTTCCGCTGGAGACTTCGATGTCGCCGCTGTCGCTGATCGGCGAGCCGCTGCCGAGGCTCGCGGTGCCGGTGCCTCCGCTCTTGAAGATCGAGCCGCCGTTCGAGATGGAGCCGACAGGACCGTTGCCGTCCCATCCAACGGTGACGTTGGCCTGAATGTTCAGCGTCGCGCCGGACGGATTCGAAAACGATGCGCTATTGCGCCAGAGAAACGATCCTGACGTCGACAGCGTGCCGTTGTTCGTGAACGCGCGGCCGTCATTCAGCACGCTGCCGGTGATCGACGTCGTGGTGCTCGAGCTGAGATTGAATGCGCCGCCGCCGCTGATCGTTCCGCCGGACCACGCGAACGACGCGCCGTTCATGTTGAAGGCGGTGCTGCCGGTGATCGTGCCGCTGGTGAAGTTCAGCGTTCCGCTGACCGCCATCGTGTTCGACGATTGATCGAGCGTGCCGCCCGCGATCGTCATGTCGTTGATCGTCGTCGGCGCCGCGAGCGTCACAGTGTGTCCGGCGTTGATCGTGACGTTGTCGGTGCCGGACGGAACGCCGGCGCCGCCCCACGTCGAGGCACTCGACCACGAGCCGCTTTGTGTGCTGGAGAAATTCGCCGCGAAGGCGCTCGAGGTAACAACACACAACAACACGGACAGCAACCATCGTCTCGATGGACGGTTCATCTCTCTGCTCCCGGCAGAAACTACGCGCGCAAGAGCGATTTGGCCGTATTTGCGTAAACGCAGATTCTGCTTGATGATGAAGGCGGTCCCGCATGAAATCCGCGAAGCGTTCGTGTGTCCTCGCCGCGGCCTTGCTGCTCGTCGTCTCCGGCTGCGGAAAGTCGCCGGACGCCGACGAGCTGACGCGCGCGCGCACGCGCCTGCACACGACGCCGTGCGCCGATGCCACTCCCGCAGTCAACGGAGTCGCCGGCGTCAACGCCAACCCGCGCGTCTTCTACCTCGGCGATTGGATCGTCGTCTCCGTCTGCCATCTGCGCGAGCTGATGACGCAGGCGGAGAACGCGCAGGCGCCGGTAACGCTGTTCGTGGAAGGACTCGACACCGGCAACGAGCCGCTCGGCATCGATCTCGAGTCGGAGACATTGACCTTCGCGCTCGATCGCAATCCGAAGAATCGCGATCTCTGGCGGCCGTATCTCTACGATCCGCTGTTCGATCCTGAAGTGTCGATGCGCGTCAGCGTCGGCATCCGCGGCGGACGTCCGATCTCGCGCGTTTCCGGATCGAACATGACGATTCACATCCGTAAGTTCTATGTCGACTGGACGACATGGATCTGGCTCGCGCTGCTCGCCGCGTTCACGATCGTGCTGGTGTCGACGGCGATTTACAGCGACATGCTGCGCGATGGTCCGCCGATCGACGGCGTGCGCCAACCTTTCAGCCTCGGCCGCTGGCAGATGGCCTGCTGGTTCTTCCTGATTCTGCTCAGCTACGTGTTTCTCTGGCTGGTCACCGGCGATCGCGACACGATCCCGCCGTCGCTTCTCGGCCTGATGGGAATCAGCTCCGCGACCGCACTCGTTGCCGCCGCGATTCCCGCGCTGCATCCAGGGCAAGGAAAGAAAGCGCGCACTTCACGCGGCTTCTGGCGCGATCTCGTCCTCGGCGATGATGATGTCGTCGCCCTCGACCGAGTGCAGATCGTGGTGTGGACGATCGTGCTCAGCGGCGTGTTCGTGACGTCGGTGGTGTGGGATCTCATCATGCCCGAGTTCAACGCGACGCTTCTCGCGCTGATGGGCATCAGCTCGGGCACGTACATCGGGTTCAAGTTGCCGCCGAAGCAGAGCTAACGCCGCTAATCTGGAGGCACAGCGGGATTTCCTTTCGACACCTTGTCGAGCGTGTCGCGCAGCGTTGCCGTAATGGACGAGCGATCGCGTGCAGGTGGGCCGGCCGCGTCGAGAATTTGCATCGCCAGCCCGAGCGTCAGGAATCCGATCTGCGGCGGAGTGAGCTGATAGTTGCCGTACCAGGACTCCACATTGATGGTCGCAGTGGATGCAGGCGGCAGCCCGGCAGGCGAAGGTTTCGTGCCGTTGGCTCCGTCGAACTCGTTGGTGTCCTTCGGCCCCCTGATGGTCGTGCCGATGCCGCCGACACCGACCGGCACGAGGTTCGTGAAGTCCACCTGCGCTTCCTGTCCCTGGGCCGGGTCGATGTTCACGGTCTTGTTCGCGACGACCTTCTTGCGCCACGGGATGAACCGATTCGCCTGGATCACGGCCTGCGCGCGGTTGTCGGCTTCCATGCCGACCCATTCATTGGTCATGTTGGCTGGGTCGTTTGCGTTATTTCCAAATCCCCACCGGAACAGGACATTGTTGAAGATCTGAGCTTGGTTTCCCTCGGCAACGCGCGGCGTGCGGCGCCAGACGTCGATGAAGACGTTGTTGGCGACGGTAACGGTGGAGTTGCCCATTCCGTTGTGCACTTTATTGGCGAAGTTGATGGCCCCACGGTTCACGAATGTCGCGCCGCCCTTACTTGGCTGGCCGGGATTGGCGTCGAAGAAAAGACAGTGGTCGATCGTGGCCAGCAGACGGGGACCCGTGGACTGGACATGACTGTCGATCGCGATGTCGTAATAGCCATCAAAGGCGCAATGCGTGATGCGCACGTTGGCCGTCGTGGCGGCGCTCGATGTCGTCGCGGTGGACAAGAACTCGATCGCGTCCCGAGCGGATTGCGAATGACTGCTCCGCTTTCGTCCCTTGAGTAACGGGGACGGAGAAGTCGTACGGGCCGCCATCCAGAACCAGCAACAGCGGGGAGCGTTGGCAGCGGGAGTCGTTGCACCGAGGGAGTGCAAGCGGGTTCTCAGCGTCGCCATGTCCGCGATGTCGACGGGCGGCGTAGTCACTCTCGTGACACGTTGGCCAAAGCCGAATGAAGGTTCGCTCATTGCCTCTCCTCGTCCATATAGTGGCGGAAGAGAGGCAATCCGTCAGAAACTCATTAACGCCGCAGTCAGTCGTCAGACGCCGCGAAGGCACTCAGCAGCGCGCGAACCGCCGACGCTTTTCCCTCCGCGATCACGTCGGCGGGCATTTGTCGTTTCTCGTCGAGAAACAGACGCGCGAGCGACTTGCCGGGGCCGGTGAGCTTGACGTCAGGCGACGGCATGTCGCCGCGTCCGATCTCGGCGCGCGCTTTCGTGAGCGTGAAGCGATACGGCACTCCGTCGGCGACCACCTCGGCGCGAAGGGTGGCGTTGCGGCGATAACGACGGCGCAGCGCGACGGCGAGAAGGGCGAAGCTGCGGTACTCGCCTCGCGCCGGCGCGCGCATGCGGCGGAATCCCCATCGGCCGAGGGCGTGGATCGCGGGCTCGAGCGCGAGACCGAGCGGCGTGAGGCGATAGGCGTCGCTCTTCTCGATGATTCCCTGAGCCTCCATCTCCTGCAGGCGTTGGGCGAGCAGGTTGGTGGTGATGCCCGGCAGATCGCGCAGCAGGTCGGAGTAGCGCTGAGGGCCGAGAAGGAGGTTGCGGACGATGAGGAGCGTCCAGCGCTCGCCGACGACGTCGAGCGCTTTGGCGAGTCCGCAGAACTGGTCATAAGAACGTTTCATCTTCGTACTTGCATTTCGGATGCATAGTACTTTAAATTTTAATAGTCATGATAGTAACGTTCATCGTGCTGACGTTCCTCGTTGCGGCTGCATTCCCCGCTGCCGTGTTCTGGTCCGGCGTGCGCGCCGGTCTCGATCGATCGCGCGCGCGACGCGACACGGCCTTGACGCTCTATCTCGTGGCGTCGTGGCTCGCGGCGACCGGCGGCGCCGCTGCGGATGGGTGGCTCCGCTTCACGCGGCCGCCGACGATGATCGCGCTCTTCGTATCGATCCTGGCGATCGCCATCGCAGTCGTCGCTTCACCGCTCGGCAAACGCCTGGCCACGCAACTGCCGCTGTGGGCGCTCGTCGGTTTTCAGGTGTTCCGCGCAGGAGTCGAGCTTCTGTTGCATCGCGCCTACGTCGAAGGAGTGATGCCGCGTCAGATGAGCTACTCCGGCCGCAACTTCGACATCATCAGCGCACTGACGGCCGCTCTCGTGGCGGTGTGGCTAGCGCGCGGCGGCCGCTCGATGCGCGTCGTGCTCGCGTGGAACGTCCTCGGCACGCTGCTCCTCGCGAACACTCTCAGTGTCGCACTGCAGTCGGCGCCGACACGCCTTCGCGTCACGCAAGCACCGTGGGTGTGGTTGCCCGCGGTCATGGTGCTCGCGGCGATCATCGGTCACGGATTGGTCTATCGCCGCTTGTGGCTGGAGAGATCGAGCAACTCCGCGTCGTATGTACTCGCGTTTGCGATCGCCGGCAACGTCATCCCCGGCGGACTTTTTCTCTATTGGATGATCGGCCACGCGAACACGCTGGCCGTGGCGTTCTTCATCGACCTCGTCATGTCGATGCTGTTCCTCAGCTATTTGTTCGCGCGCAAACCGCTCGGCCGCGTGAAGTGGCCGTGGCTCATCGTCGCCACACTCCTCGGCACGCTCGCGTTCGGAACGCCGCTTTATCTGTGGCTCAACTGGCGTCTCTCGCCGGAGCCGCGTCCCGACTTCGCGGAGTGGTGGTCAAACTCTTAGCGACCCGCGAAATCCCCGCGCCGCGTAATACGATTCGGCGCCATTGTGATAGAGGAATACGGTGTCATAGCGGCGATCGCAAAAGAGCGCGCCGCCGAGCTTCCGAATATTCGCCGGCGTCTTGATCCAGCTCGACGTTTTCATGTCGAACTCTCCGAGCTTCTGAAGGTCCCGATATTCTTGTTCGGTCAGAAGCTCGATGCCGATCGCGGCCGCCACGTCGAGCGCATTATTGGCCGGCTTGTTTTCCTTGCGTGATTGCAGCGCTTGGCGGTCATAACAAAAACTTCTGCGCCCTTTCGGACTCTCCGCCGAGCAATCGTAAAAAATAAATTCGCCGGTCTTCTTATCGTAGCCGACGACGTCCGGCTCGCCTCCGCTCTTCTCCATTTCATTGAGCGAGTCCAGTTTCTTGCTGTCGCCCACCAGCTTCGCCTCGACTTTTGCCCATTCGAGGTTCTTGTGGCGATTCATGTTCTTCTCGAAACGGGCCTTCAAGGTCTTCAATAGCTCTTCGCGTTGCTTCGCTGTCATATCGCGATTGTACAGCCGCGCGATCGGGAACTCCACGAGATCGGGGCCGGACATCTCGATACCTTTCTAGGGAGCGCCCGTCATAAATCCAGCGAGGCCCGTATGAAATGGGTTCTTATCTTGGCGAGCGTCGTTGTGGGCGCATTCATCGTTGTCATAGCGGTTCCGAATTTGATAGCCGCCACGCATCGAAGCCGGCAGAAGCGAGCGATGGCGGACATCAGGGCCATCTCAACGGCATGGGAAGCTCGCGCAATGGACAGAAAATCGTATTGGACGGCTCGCGTCAGGGGAAGTGAGGGCCTACCGTCTGCGGTGCGTATCGCGCCGTCCGAATTGGAGGCGCTATTGACGCCGACCTACATGAGAAGCCTTCCGCACGCGGATGCGTGGGGGACCGAGTATCAGTTTACGTGCAGTGACTTCGACGCATCGGGAAATGCGGGAAGCTATGCGATCCGCTCCCTAGGAAGCGACGGGCGTCCGGATCGGGTTGCTAACGCGGGCGGGGCGACGAGGAGTTTCTCCGACGACATCGTCTATTCGGACGGATCGTTCGTTCAGTTTCCGGAGGGAGCATCATGATGAAGGTCATGGAGGGGCGGAGCCTCTCCTTCGCGCTTACAGCGGTCATCGCTCTAATCGTCGCACACAAAACGGGTGCCGCGCCGGCGACGGTGACCGGCGAAGTCATTGAGACTTATTGCTGGGCTGTTCACGGTGTAGGCGGAACGGGCCATGCTCAATGCGGCATCGAGTGCGCGAAACGCGGGCTTCCGGTAGCGCTCTATGATCCGAGGTCCCGGAGTGCCTACATACTCCTACCGGCACGAGACAAAGCGTCGTTGCCCGCCGATCTCATCGGCGCAATGGGCCAAAGAGTCAAGATTCAGGGCGAGGTCGTCGCACGTGGCGGCGTTCAATTTCTCATTGTGCAGTCCTGGCAGCGGGCCTCTCGGTAGTCCTACTGTGCGGGAACATACGTCGGATCCTCCGTCAGCGTGTCGATGACCGAGCCGTAGGCAGTGATCTTTCCTTCGCCGCCGACGACTTTCACGGAAATGCGTGCGTTGTAGACGTTGCCGAGGCCCATCTGGCGAATGAAAGCGTCCTGGCGATATTCATTGGCGGCGAGATCGAGGCGCAGAGTCGGCGTAACGCGTGAGTCGGGGACGACGACGGAGACTTCGACCGTGACCGGTTTGCCGGTCACTTCGGCGATGCCGACGTTCGTGCGATAGCGCGGCGAGTCTTCGACCTGCAGGATTTGCAGCGGCCGTGCTCCGATGCCGAGGGCGTCGGCGGGAGTGACGGCGGGGATGAACTGGCCGAAGGTGCCGGCGGACGTCTTGTCGTACGTGCGGCCGGTGACGACGAGACTCGAGTCCTGCGACGTCGAGACGAGCACGGAGCCGCCGGCATTCGATTGGCCGAAGAGTGATTGAACGACGTCGTCGAGCACCGTGATTTGTCCCGGCGCGATCGACGTCGTCTTCACGATCGCGGCGCTCGGATTGCCGAGCGGATAGAACGTGAGTGTGGCGTTCTGCGCGCTCGCGGACGGATTGAAGACCCGCATGTCGGTGCGCCAGTTGGCGATGCCGTTGTTCAGCGCAGCGGCGCCGGGGAGGAGGAAGCGATTCGACAGCGCGCTGCCGAGCGCGAAGCCGGAGACGAGCAGCGGATCGTTCGTTCCGTTGTCGACGACCGAGGCGTATGCGGTGACTCTGCCGTCGCCGTTCGCGACTTTCACTTCGACGCGGCCGTCGGAGAGATTCGTGATGCCGTTCGTGGCGAGCATCTGATTGAGCTGGATCTGCTGGAACGCGCCGATGTCGATCGGGATGTCTTTGAGCTTCGTGCCGGCCGTGTCGAAGACGCTCATCACGACGTTCGCCGGTTTGCCGGACGCTTCGACGACGCCAAAATTCGTGCGGAACGCGGCCGATTGCGCGACCTGCTGAAGGCTCAACACCTGGGCGAGCGCGTTCGGCGCGGCCTTGCCGATGAAGTTCGTGAACGGAATCGCCGGCACGTACTGGCCGAGCGTTCCGTTGTTCGTGACGTTGTACGTGCGGCTGGAGGCCACGGTGACGAGCGACTGATTGGGCGTGGCCTGTAGCGGATGAATGCCGCCGCTCGACGTCGGATGAATCTCGAGCACGCCGTTTGCGCTCTCGCCGAGCTGGCCGATGCCGTACCAGTTGCGCACGATGTCTTCGAGGGCGGTGGTGCCGCCGGCGTCGATCGTGATCTGCGTCGTCTTCGTTCCCTTGGCCGGATCATCGGGTGTGAACGTGAGCGAGTAAGTCTGGCGCGTGTTCCCCGCATTCGTAACGCGGATGTCGGATTGCCAATGCGAGTCGATGCCGTCGAGGTGACCGACCGAAGGAATGATCAGCGCGCCGGCGGGAAGGGTGGAGTTCGTCGTCGGCGTCACCGGCGTGACGAGGCTGACGGAGACGGGAATGTTGACGACGGTGGTGACTTCGTTCGTCGCGCGTCCTGCGGCGCCGACCGGCGTGAGCACGACGATGATCGTGCCGGTGAACGTACCGTTCGGAAGATTCGCGGGATCGGCGGTGACTTGCAGCGTGATGCCGTCGGCCGGCAGCAGACCGCTCGATGGCGTGACGGTGAGCCACTGCTGATCGGCGGTCGCAGAGAAGTTGAACGTGCCGCCCTGTCCGGGGACGAAGATCTGTTGCACGACTTTCGTGTTGCTGCCGAAAGGAACGTTGACGTTCGAGTTGCCCGTGTTCTTCGTCACCGGAAGGATGACGATGCGCACGGGAATCGAGTACGGGCCGAACTTCTGTCCGCACGCGGAGAACGCGCGGACGCGATAGAAGAACGGCTGCGCGCTTTGCAACGCCGTCTTGGTGAAGGCGACGGAGAACGGTCCGTTCGGATTCGGCTGCTGGGTGATGGTCTGCGTCGTCGCGTTGGTGAACGCGGCGTTATTCGCTTCGTCGATCTCGTACTTCGTCACGCCGGCGATGGCTTCCCACGTGACGGAGTAAGTCTGTCCGGACGCCGCGTCGGCGACGACGCTGACGATCGGCGCGACCGGCGCGTTGCATGCGTTGAAGTTGCCGGTCGTCGATTGCAGTTGTCCGCAGTTGGCGGGAACCGTAGCGATCACGAACCAGGTCGCGCTGCCGTCGTCGATGTTGACGTCGGCAGACGTCGAGGACGTCGTGGCGACGTTCGTCGCAACGCCACCGTTCAACGCGACGAAGAGGTCGTACTGCGTCGCGCCGCTCACGGCGCTCCAACTGAAGTGCACGGGCGAGGTGACGGTCGATCCGTTCGCCGGCGTGATCAGCGACGGCGGCGGCGTGTTGCAGTTCGGGTTGGTCGCCGCGGTCTTGAAGTGGCCGCACGCCGAGGTCGTCGTGGAGCAATTCGGCGTGACGCCTTCCACGCGCCACTCGTAGTCGGTGTTCGCCTGCAGACCGCTGTAGCTGAGCTGCGTCGACGACGTGGCGCCGATCGAATTCGCGGTGACGCAGCCGACGCCGGCGACGTCGAGATAAATCTTGTACGTCGCGGAGCCGTTGCCGATCCACGACAAAGTGCCGGAGAGCGGAACGTTCGTCGCGTTCGGACTCGGGAAGCTGAGCTGCGGAACCGCCGTCGTGCATCCGATCTGCGTGGTGACGCTCGACGAGTTGTTGGCGTTGTTCGCGTCGCTCGTCGACGAGACCGTTGCGGTGTTCGTCACCGTTCCCGGTCCGCTCGGATTCACGTTGTAGCTCGCGGTGATGGTGATGACTTGTCCGCCGTTCACCGTGCCGATGTTGCAGGGGAAGGATGAGCAGGAGCCGCTCGTCACTCCGGTGAGCGTGAGGCCGGACGGCGTCGGATCGGTGACGACGACGTTGCTCGCTGCGGTGCCGCCGAGGTTCTTCACGGTGAGCGTGTAGGTTACCGATCCGCCGGACGACGCGCTTCCCGGACCCGACTTCGTCACGGTCATGTCGGCAGGCGTGCCGGTTACGGTGGTCGACTGCGAGCCGGTATCGTTCGATGGGAACGTGTCGCCGGCGTAGACCGACGTCGCGCTGACGCTGATCGGGCCGCTGCTCGGCGCGGTCACGACCATCGTGATGATGTTGCTGCCGCCGTTGCCGAGGCCACCGATCGTGCACTGACGCGTGGAGGCAGTCGGCGAAGTGCACGTGGCGCCGGTCGTCGAGACGATCGTGCCGCCGCCGCTTAATGTGATGTTGACCGTCGAGCCGGGCGAAGTATCGGGACCGTTGTTCGTCGTCGTGATCGTGTAGGTGACGTTCGATCCTCCGACCACCGGATCGGGTGAATCGGTCACGGTGACGCCGAGGTCCGACGCCGGAAGGACGGTGATGCTCGCGCTGCTGTTGTTGTTCGTCGTGTTCGGATCCGACGCGCTCGCGTCGCCGACCGTGGCGTTGCTGGTGATCGTGCCGATCGTGTTGGCGTTCAGCACGAGCGTGACCGTCGCCGATCCGCCGCTGGCGATCGTGCCGAGCGAACAGGAGATCGGGCCGGTGCCGCTGCAAGTGCCTTGCGAGGCCGCCGCGGAAACGTACGCGGCGCCGCTGAACGAGTCAGACAGCGTCACGCTCGGCGAATTCGATCCGCCGGTGTTCGCGATGGCGAAGGTGATCGTCGCGTTTTGTCCGTGAACGACGGTCGCAGGTGCGCTTTGCGTCACGCCGTTGTCGACGCTGGTGATGACGGCGGCGAGCTGCAGCTTCGTCGGCGTTCCGACGGGGAGATACGTCGCCGTGAACGAGCCGGCGCCCGATGCGAACGTCGGCGTGAACTTGCTCGAGAAGTCGCCGCTCTTCGATGCGAACGTGAAGACGTCGAAGGTGTTGCCGTTCGCCGGGACGAACGCGTTGATGAGCGATGCGTTGAGATTGCCGCCGGTGAGATTCGCCGATCCGCTGACGGCGAGTTGATCGTATTGCGTGCCGGCGGCCGTGCCGCCCATGCGCACGCTGAGACTGCCGGCGCTCTGCGCGAAAGAGCCGCTGATGTTGAGAATGCCGGTGGCCGCGCCGAGTCCCGGTTGAATCGTCGCACCGGCGTTCGACACCGGCGCGGTGACGGTGCCGACGCCGCCGAGCGCGCCGCCGTTGAGCTGCATCGTGCCCGGCGTGACGGTGAGGTTGCCGCCGTTGAGCGTCGTCGAGCCCGCGCTCTGCGTGAACGAGGGGAACGACATCGTGCCGCTCAGCGCGTTGACGATGTTGCTGTTGCTGATCGGCGGCAGCGACGTCGTTCCGGTGGCGATCGACTTCTGGAAGATGCCGGCGTTCGTGATCGTGCCGCCGCTGATCGGCTGATCCGTTTTCACGTCGAACGTCGCGCCGCCGGCGTTGTTGATCGATGCACTGTTCGTGAGCGACAGCGAGTTTGTCGCCGACGTGTAGGCGATCGTGCCGTTGTTGACGAGCGTGCGCGTGTCGAGCGTCATCGCGCCGTTCGTGCCGTCGATCGTGAGCGAGCCGCCGCTGACCGTAGCCGACGCCGCGCCGGTCGATGCGAGCGTGCCGGCCGACCATGTGCCGTTGGTGAATGTCAGATTGCCGCTGCCGGTGTACGTGCCGCCGAGGAGTCCGAAGCTCGGGATGTTGACGTTGACGCTGCTGTTCGCGGTGCCGGCGATGACTTTGATCGCGCCGGTGCCGGAGACCGCGGTGCCGGCGTTGAGGTTGTAGGTGCCGCCGCCGAAGTCGAGGAAGCCGTTGTCGCTGAACGATCCGGTCGACGTGCCGCCGCCGGTGAGGTTGAGAATCGCGTTGGTGGCAATGTTGACTGCGCCGCTGCTATTGAACGTCGCGTCGACTCGTGTCGTCGTGCCGGAGCCGTTCTTCGCGAACGTGCCGAGGTTGGAGAAGATGCCGGCCCCCACGCCGCCTATGATGTTGTTGGTGTTCGAGGTGAAGGTGAAGCCGGTTTCGTTGACGAAGAGCGCGGCCGAGAGGATGAGGTAGTTCGTGTTCGTGGCCTGGTAAGCGGTGTTCGTGTGCGCGTGCAACGTATGGCCGCCGGCAAGGATGGAAGAGTTGCTCGCGCCGATGGTGAGGCCGGTGCCTGTTGCGGTGACGTCGGTCGAGCCGTTGCCGGTCAGCGTGCCGCCGTCGAATCCGAATGTGCTCGTGATGGTGAGCTGATTCGGACTGTTGACCGTCGTGATCGATGTGCCGCCGACATTCAGCGCCGGAATCGACTCGTTTGAAAGGATATTGAGCGCGCCGCTGAAGACGTTGACCGATCCCGGTCCCGTGACCGTGGCACCCGACATGTTGAACGTGCCGTTCGCCAAGTCGAGTCCCGACGATGTGCCGGGCGAGAGGTCGATCGTTCCGCCGAGTGTCGAGGTTGCGGAGGAGAAGAGCCGGATGCGTCCGCCGTTCACGCTGCTCTGAAGCGTGCCGCTGTTGTTGATGGGGACGTTGATCGTGGTGGACCCGACGTTCGACTTCCTGATCCCCTGGCCGGTGGCGTTGCTGATGGAGCCGCCCGCGACCGATCCGTTGATGGCGGTGTTGTTCTGCAGATCGATCGTGCCGCTCGTATTGTCGAGCACTCCGCCCGACTGGATGTCGAGCGCGTTCGTCGCGTTGTAGCTCACCGTCGCGCCGGCGTTTCGAAGCGTGCGATTCGTCAGAATCATCGAGCTCGACGAGCCGTTGAGCGTGGCGCTGCTGAAGAGCGCGGTCGTTCCGCCGCCGTACATTTTTCCGCCGGACCAGGTGAAGTTCGTGATGTCGAGCTCACCCGTTCCACCGAGGAAGCCGCCCTGCATCGCGAACGCATTGGCGGCGACGATGACGCTCGGCGCGATGTCGATCTCGCCGGTGCCGGTGGTGCGCGTCGGTCCTGCGCCGAGGATCGTGCCGCCGCTGATGGTGAAGAGGCCGCCGAAGACGTCGATCGTGTTCGAGCCGGTGAGCGTCGACAGATTGCCGCCGGTCATCGTTCCGCCGCCGTTGAGGATCACCGTTCCGCCCGAAGCCGACTCGGAGCTGATGCCGCCGGAGTTGTTCACGACGACGTCGAGTCGCGTTCCCGAAGAGCCGCCGGTCTTCTTCAGGATGTTCATGTTGCTGATGGTGCCGCCGCCGACGCCGCTCAACACGTTGCCGTCGTTCTGCAGATCGAGGATGCCGACAGGCGAGATGTTCAGCGACGATCCGGCTTCCAGCATCGGCGACTGCGACAGCGGATTGACGTTCATCGTGCCCTGGAGATCGAGCACGGCGTCATGCATCTTCGGCTGGCTGGTGAGCGTCGTGGCGTTGACGAACTGTCCCGCCGGAATGTGCACGGTCGTCGTGCCCGATGTGCCGCCGATCTGTCCGCCCTGCCACGTCATGCCGGAATTGAGCGTGATGTCGGGACCGTAGAAGGAGCCGCTGATGAGAGAGAAGTTGTCGCTGATGGTTGTCGTCGCCGCGGCGAAGTTCACCGCGCCGCCGTTGATGTGGATGAAGCCCGCGGTTCCGATCGGCGTCGGATTGTTCAGCGTGAACGTCCCGCCGGTGAACTCGACGGTCCTTCCGCCGACGACCTGGATGTACGACGCCGACGTTCCGTTGCCGCCGCCGGCGAGATGAAACGGAGTCGTCGAGCCGATGTTGACGTTGCCGCCGGCGAGATCGACGAACGCGCCGACGGTGGCGCCGCTCGTTCCGGTGGCATCGAGCGGCTCGAGATACGCGCCGCTGTCGACGCGTACGATGCCGTTCGTCGTCGGGATGTTCACGTCGCCCAACAACTCCAACGATCCGAGCGTCGTGCTCGTCTCCAGGAGCGACGAGCTGCCCAGGTTGAGGTTGTTGCCCTCTTTGACCTGCAGCGCTCCTTTGTTCTGGATCTCGCCGTTCAGTTGCAGCGGCGCCGAGCTCGTGTCGAATGTGCTCGTCGAGAGCAGATTCATTTTTCCGGGACCGTTGATCGTGCCGCCGTCCCACGTGAGACCGCTGCCCATCGTCAGTCCGCTCGTCGTGGTCAGGTTGACGATGCTCGACGCGCCGCTGATCTGCGCCGGCGCGCTGACGACCGATCCCGTTCCGAAGTTGTGCGTGCCGCTGAACGTGATCTTCGACGACGTGGAGTTGAATGCGCCGGAGTGCGTGCCGCCGCCGGCGAGCACGATGCCGCCGACGCCGGTGGTGCCGGTGACCGCGACGGTGCCGTTGTTGTTGACGGGGACGTTGATGGTGATGTCGGTCGCGCCCGTCGAGCGCGACATGGCGCCCGATGCGAACGATCCGGTCGTGTCGGTCTCCAGCGTGATCGCCGACGTTCCGTTGAGCGGCGCCGCCGCGTTCACGAAGAACGTCGACGACGCTTTCACGTCGACCGGCGTCGAGAGCGTGAGCAAGTTCGTCGACGCGTTGTAGTTCACGAATCCGCTGCTGCCGACGTTGATCGTGTTGGTCATGGCCACGGACATCGGTCCCTGCGCTCCGTCGAAGAGCAGCACGCCGCCGTTGACGTTGAGCGTTCCGGCGCCGTTGAGCGTTCCGCCGGCGTGATCGATTTGGCCGAAGAGTCCCCACGTATCGTTGATCGTCAGCGTGCCGCCGTTGATCTTCACGGTGCCGCCGACGCTCTGCGACGAGCCGGTGTTGAACGTGGCGACGCCGTTGCTGTCGACTTCGAAGTTGCCGCTGTTGCTGAACGTTCCGGCGGTCTCGGTCATCGATCCGCCGTTGCCGATGAAGACCGTCGTCGGTCCGCTCGTGGCGGTGGCGACGGTGATGCCGGCGAGACTGATCGTGGCCGTCTGGAGTTGAACCTGAACGCCGGCGCCGATCGAGACGCAGTCGCCTGCATTCGCGCCGGGGTATTGGCCCGCCGGCGGAGCGGGCGACCACGGAGTCGACGTGCTCGTCCAATCGCGTACCGGTCCGCCCGATGACGTCAGCGAGTACGTGACGGTGCAGGGAGATGCGGGCATCGTCGTGGCGCGATGCAGCACCGCGAATGCGGCGGTGGCAAATCCCGCCAGTGTGACAACGAACGACACGAAGATCTTTCGTGTGATCCGTGAGCGCGTCTCGAGCGTCATGGAGGATCCTCTCTCGTTGGGGGAATGGGTTATTTTGACCGGGTGTCGGGATTGTAAACCGAACGCAATATTCGGCGCAGTAACGATTTCCGCCGTGACCTGGAGCACACCTGAGAGCTCGCCGCGTTGCTACGTTGCTCGGCGGATGAAGCGACTTCTCTTCGCTCTGCTCGTTGCAGCACTTCCTCTGGCCGGTCAGCCGGTGCGCAACGGCGCGCTTCCCGCGCCGCTCCCGCTCTTTCCGCGCGACAACTGGTGGAACACCGACGTCAGCGCCGCGCCGGTCGACGCGAAGAGCGCCAGCTTCATCTCGTTCGTCGGCCCGACGCGCGGCATGCATCCCGATTTCGGAGGCGACAGCGGCGATCCCTCCTCACCGATCTACGGCATGCCTTACGTCGTCGTCTCCGGAACGCAGCCGCGCGTGTCGGTCTCATTCGACTACGACGACGAGAGCGATCACGGCGGCTATCCGATTCCGGAGGAGGCGAAGACGCAGCAGAAGTGGATCGAAGGCGGATTGGCTGGCAACGATCCGAATGCCGACGGCGATCGCCACATGCTGATCGTCGATCGCGACAATCGCATCCTCTACGAGCTCTACGCGCTCGCGTGGAGCGGCACGGCGTGGACGGCAGGATCGGGGGCGATCTTTCCGCTCGACTCGAATGCGCGGCGTCCCGACGGCTGGACGAGTGCCGACGCCGCAGGGCTAGCCATCCTTCCGGGACTCATTCGCTACGATGAAGTCTTCGGTCCCGATCCGATTCGCCATGCTTTTCGCGTCACGGTGCGCGCGACGAACGGCTACGTGTTTCCGGCATCGCATCGCGCAGGGTCGACGACGAACGCGCTGCCGATGGGCGCACGACTGCGGCTCAAAGCGAGCAAAGACATCTCGCAGTTCTCTCCGCCGGTGCAGAAGATTTTTCAGGCGATGAAGACGTACGGCCTCATCGTCGCCGACAACGGATCGGACATGTACGTCAGCGGTACATACGACACGCGCTGGGACAACGACGTGCTCAATCCCGCCTTCTCATCGATCAAAGCGTCGGACTTCGAGGTGGTGCAATTGGGATGGGAGCCTTCGCGAGGACGCGGGAAGACGCGGGCGGTTCGGCACTGATCGGCTTCCAGTGGAGGATAGGCGCCTCGCCTGTCGGATCGGTTCGGCGGGACAGGCGAGGGCGCCTATCCTCCACGTTGCCTACGTCGCTATTCCCAGCATCCGCGAGTCGATGCCGTGGATTCGCATCTCGATCAGCTTCTCCACCGGCACGTGCTGATAGCCCGCTTTCTCGACGTCGCGGATGTACTCGGGCGTCACGCGGTGAATGCGCATGGCCACCAGATCGTCGGCCGCAACGTTGTTGTATCCGAGCTCGTGCAGCGCGCTGATGAACTCGGGCGAGACGCCGTGGATGCGGAACGCGATCAGATTGTCGTGAGAGAGATGCGAATAGCCGAGCGCCGTCATCTGCTGGATGAACTCCGGCGTCGCCTTGTGGATGCGCGTGGCGACGAGATCGTCCATCGACAGATTGCCGTAGCCGGCGGCGCGCATGGCGCGGATGTAGTCGGGCGTGACCTTGTGAATGCGCGACGCGATCAGGTCGTCGAACGAGAGGTTCGAGAAGCCGAGTGAGCGCAGCTCCGTCACGAGCTCCGGCGTCACTTTGAAAATGCGCATCGTCTCGTAATGCTCGAGCGGCTCGTCGTAGCCGACGCTTCGCATGGCGCGAATGAAGTCGCCGGAGACGTCGTGGAGCGTGAGCGAGAGGAGCTTGTCGTCGTCGATCGCGTCCTCGCTGCGCACGCGCATCGACCTCAGCATCGACGCGTAATCCGCGCTCGGCGTGAAGACGAAATGTCCGGCTCCGTCGCCGTGGAGAAACGATCCTTCGAACGCGATGACGCCGGCTTCGCGGCGAAGCTCGAACTTCGCATCGCCCTGCGTGGCGATGACGTCGGGCGACAGTCCGCTGAACGCCGAGATGTCGAAGCTCGATCCGAAGTGATCGTGCGGACGATCGAGGTTGAGCTGAATGCGTCCGGCGTCGAGGTTGCGCATGGCCGTCCACGTTCCGTGAATTTCGGCGCGCGCGGTGAACGCGAGAAGAAACGCTGCTGCGAAAGTGAGAATCTGTTTCATGGCTATTTCTTTCTGTACTGGGCCATCTCGCGAATGAAGTCGGCATTGACGCCGCTGGCAGCGAGGCGCACGAGATCGCGCGCCGTGAGATTCGAGTAGCCGGCGTCGGCGAGCGATTTCACGAACGCGGTCGTGACGCCCATCGCGCGCAGCTCGACGACTTCGCGCACGGTGAGGTTTTTGTATCCGAGGTTGCTGAGCTCTGAGATGAAGGCGGGGGTGACACCTTGCGCGCGGAGCTCGACGAGCTCGCGCGGCGTGAGGTGCGGATAGCCTGCTTTCGCCATCTGCGACATGTACTCAGTGGTGACGCCGACGGCGCGCATCTCGACCGCTTCGCGCGGCGTCTTCATCGGGATTCCCGCCTCGCGCATCTGCTTGAGATAGGCGGGGGTGATTCCCTGCGTCCTCATCTCCAGGATCTCGCGCAGCGAAACTTCGGGGAATCCGGAGTTCGCGCGAATGTCGGCGATGTACTCCGGCGTCACGCCGGCGGAGCGAAGCTCGATCAACTCGTCGACGGTCAGCTTTCCGTCGGCGCCGATGTCTTTGCCGTCATGCGAGCGCAAACGGGCAAGCACGTGCGGTGCGACCGAAGCGCGTACCGCGGTGACTGCCGGCGTCGCGACGTTGACGGCAATCGCCGGCACCGTCACCGAGACTGCGGATGGTTCGACCGCAACCGCTACCGCGGGCTCCGGAGCCGGAGCCGGTTCAGGCGCCGGCTCCGCCGACTCGGATTGATCAGCATCCGGGGCGTCCGATTCGTTGTCGTTTTCGACATCGACGTCGTCTTTTTGAGCGTGCACGTCGATCGAGGTCTTGGCGGCCTTCGCACACTTCACGGCCGGCTTCTGCTCGTCCGATTCGTGATTGGCGAATACGGGAAGCGTCGGAAGCGTCAGGAGCAACGCTACGACTGCGAGCACCGCGGCGCCGGCCGCCCATCGCGCCGTCGCGCTCGTCGATTCTTTCTGCGACACGACCAGGCGGCGAATGCGCGTCATGAGCGAGCCGCCGTTCGCTGCGACGGCGAGCTCCGTCTGCGCCGCGCGCAGCTCTTCGAGCCGCGTGAGCGCGCGCGCGTACTGCAGCGGATTGCCGCACACGGCGATGGCGAGATCGTCGCAGCAGTGCTCGCGCTCATCGCGAATGCGGTTCGAGATCCACCACACGGCCGGGTGATAGAACATCAGCGTCTCGACGACGGTCTGCATCAGGTTGACGAGGAAGTCGTGACGGCGGATGTGCGCGAGCTCGTGCGCGAGCACCATCTCGATCTGTTCCGGCGTGAGGCCGGAGAGCGTGGAGGCGGGGAGAAGGATGATCGGACGCAGCCAGCCGATCACCGTCGGCACTTCGACCGCGGCAGATTCGACGAGCGAGATGGCGCGCTTCAACGCCAGGGCCGCGCCGAGTCGCGACGCGATGCGCTGCCACGACGCGCCGGCCGGTTGTGCGTTCGCGCGCGCGAGCTTCTGCACGCGCGTCCAGCTCACGACGAGGCGGATCGAGAAGAACGTCACGCCGGCGAGCCAGATCAGGACGATCTGCGGCAGCCATCCGCGCGCCGTCGATGCCAGCGATTCGAACGTGGTCGTCGTCGAGTCGCTCGAGGCGACGAAGTAGTTGATCGACGTCGCGATCATCGACGTCGCGGTGCTGCTCGGTGCCGCGCTTTCGATCGCGGGCGACGAACTGACGTGAACCGGCGCCTCATACGATCGCAGCGCCGTGATCACGGCGAGGAAGGGGAGCGATGCGAGCGCCGCGCACGAGACGAAGTAGCGCGCGTTCGCGCTGCGCCTCGACATCAGCGCGAGCACGGCGGCGAGAATCCCGCCGACGAGCGCCGCTTCCCAGACGAGATGCAACAGCGACCAGCCGATCGCCTGCGCTGCCGGGCCGCCCAACAGTTCGTTGCTCATCGCTTCTCTCCTTCCATCCGGTCGAGAGTGTCACGGATCGCGTCGAGCTCTTCGACACTCGTCCGCTTGGAGGCGAGTGCCTGCATCACGAGCTTCGCCGGTGATCCTCCGAAGGCACGCTCCATCAAATCCGTCAGGAGCTGACGTTGCGTCCGCTGTTCGCTGTATCGCGCCTCGTAAATGTGCGCCCGCTGCGACTCGTCGCGCACGACCAATCCCTTTTCGGTCATGATCTGTAACAGCTTGAGCACCGTGGTGTAGCCGGTGTTCTGCTCGGTGCTGAGCGCGTCGTGCACGTCGCGAACGCTGCTCGGCCCCCGCTCCCACAGCACGCGCAGGATCGCCAGCTCCGCGTCGGTCGGCCTCGGAGTGTTGGTTTTTTCAGTCATCGTTTCTCCTGATACGAGACAAGATACGAATGGTTTCGTACGTTGTCAACGAAAATCTTCGTAGGTGCGTTCCTGCTAATCTCTGCAATTGCGGAGGAAGATCATGAGCGACGACGATTTGGCGGCGACCTCGACGGTGATACCGTCGCAGCAGAGGACCGACTGCCAGGACTGCCTCTTCTCCGGTTTGCTCGACATCGGAATCACCTGTACGACGAACGGATCGGTCGACTTCGGTGCGATCAACTCCGATGACGACTGCATCACGCTCGCGCACTCGATCGAAGCTTGTCTCGACGAGAAGGGCTACTTCGTGGCGCCGCTCTCCACCGGCTTCGTGCAGCTTCGCGCGGCCGGCGCGGTCGTGCCGGTGCCGAACATCGTCGACGGTCTCGTGACGGCGTCGCATCCGAAATGAGAAGACGAATGATGCGACGCATAAGTTGGATTCTTTTTTCGTGTCTCTTCGCGTTCTCCGCGTTCGGGCAATGCACGACGCAGCTCGCGTTCAGCGCGATCGCGCCGGGAACGCCGATCACCGATCGCCCGTGGGGCGTGACGTTCACGAATTGTCCGACCATCACCGCCACGACCTTCACGCCGGGCAGCAGCGGCGTATTGCTCCTCGGGGGCATTCGTTATGACGCGGTGATCAACTCGTTCGTGCCGCCGACGCCGATCAGTCCGAACCCGCAGGTGACGTTCACACTCAAGCTCGAGAGCGGGTCGAACGATCCGGTCAACGTCTTCTACGCGACGAACACCGCCGTCTTCCAATATCCGGTGAACGGTCAGATGCAGACGTGGAATCTGACGCTCGTCGAGGCGCTGAATGTGCTGACGAATTCATTTCACGTCGGGCGGGCGGACGCGAACGATCCGAATCAGCCGGCCATCCCGCCCGCGTATCAACTGCAGGTGACGAGCGCGTACAGCTATCGTCCGCCGTTCGTCACGACGGGAGCAGACGTGCCGCTGTGGTCACGCCTGCAGCGCGACTTCGCGCTGAAGGTCGATACGACGGACAAGTCGACCGGCTACGTCGACGACAACAGCGTCAGCGCCGGAGTGTTTCTGCCGCGACTCAATCTCGCAAGCATCATCGCGCAGGGAAAAATCGGCGGCCAGGTCGATTACCAGAAGCCGATCCACAACAACGATCACAACATCGACGCGACGGCGACGGCGGCCGCGCTCATTCCGGCGCTCAAAGCGGTGAATCTCTTTTCGACGCAGCCGAAGCTCGCCTCGCCGCTGAGTCTGGCGTTGTCGTACGGCTTCCGGTCGAAGCGGATGACGAGCAATGACTATCGCGGCCGCGTCTTCTCCGGCACGGCGTTCTACCACCTCTATCTGATGAACAACTACCGCATCGATCTGACGGCGACGACGACGTACAACGATCTGAGCAAGCTTCCCGCCGGCACGACGAAGACGCAGCACGCGTTCACCGCCGCGATCTACTACGAGCCGAGCCCGAATGCGCCGTTCAACGCCGTGGCGTCGTTCCAGAACGGATCGTTCGGCGCGGTGGCCACGAAGGTGAAGCAGTACTTCATCGGCGTGGCGGTGTCGAAGATCGACAGCTACTTCGCTTCGTTCAACGGCAAGTGAGCGTCGGGGAGAAGGAAGACGCTGCGGGCGCGATCTGAGGCCAGCGTGCTGGCGGTGTAGTAGCGATCGAGGATCGACGGCTTCCATGTGAAGAGATCGGGATTCTTCGCCCGGAAGTCGTCGAACGATCCTTCGCCGTTCATCCGCTCGTGAATGAGCAGCAGGTACGCGAGCGTGATGGTCTCGTGGTAGAGCGTCGTGGCGCCGTGATGTGCGGCGAAGCGGCGCAGCGACTGCGTGAAGTGCTCGATCGCCGCCAGCAGCGGGAACTTGCGCAGGTAGATCCAGGCGACGCGGACGTGATCGGCGTGATGAAACTCCGTGTTCGCGATCGCGCAGGTCTCGAACGCGGCGAGGTATTCGACGTCATCCCTGCTATCCACGGTTGGCCGCCTTCTCGCGCTCGACGAGCTTGTGGGAGTCGCGCGCGGTGAGGTCGAGTCCGTAGATCTTCTTCAGCTCGGCGATCTTCTTCTTCGACTGCGCGCCGAACGGCGCCTTCCCTTCGAAGGCGTGGAGGACGATGCCTTCGAGGAGATCGCCGAGGGTGATGTCGTGATAGTCGGCGAACGCCTTGAGGACTTTGAGGAGGCGTTTCTCGATGCGGACGCCGGTCTGGGTTCTCTCGATCGATTTTACCATGGTACAAATGTACCTTGGTACCAAGTTACCAGTCAAGCGAGGCTGTCGAGGAGGGCGTCCTTCTCGCGCCAGATGCCGTCGATCCACTCCTTCAACTGCTCTCGCGCCGGGCCGCTCTGGGTGACGGCGGGATCGATCAGCTCCGGCGTCACGGCCAGCTTCCGCGCCCGGATGACGATGCGCGGAACGCGGTTGGTGATGAACTCCCACATCGTGATGTCGCGGTTCGGATAGGCGAGGGTGACGTCGAACACCGCGTCGAGCTGATCGCCGAACGACGCCAGCACGAAGCTGATGCCGCCGATCCTCGGCCGCAGTAAATGCCGGTACGGCGATTCCTGGTCGGCGTGCTTCTCGCGCGAGAACCGCGTTCCTTCGACGAAGTTGAGGATCGCCACCGGCACGCGGCGGTAACGGCGGCAGAGAATGCGCGTCGTCTCCAGATCCTGCCCGCGCTTCTCCGGATGCTTCTCCAGATACTCGGGCGTGTAGCGGCGCATGAACGGGAACTCCAGCGCCCAGCAGGCCTGTCCGGCGATCGGAAACCAGATGAGCTCGCGCTTGAGGAAGAAACGGATGAACGCCGCCTTCCGATGGAAGGCGCGAAAGAGCGCGAAGATGTCGACCCACGAGACGTGATTGCTGATGATCAGATAGTGGCCGTCGTACTGCAGGCCCTCGATGCCTTCGATGTCCCACTCCGTCGTGAGAAGCATGTCGAAGATGCGGTTGTTGCCGGCCACCCACCCTTCGCCGAATTTCGCCAGGAAGCGGATGATCGGCGCCTTTTTCGGACCGCGCACGAAGAGTTTCGCGAGGGAGAGAACGAGCACGAGCGAGCCCCAGAAGGCGAGGTTGAGGAGCAGGAGGAGGATGATGGCGATGGCGCGAATCATGACGTCCGCAACTTGATCACGCGCATCCAGCCGGTGAAGGCGAGCGCACAGGCGAAGGCAAAGACTCCGGCCCGCCAATCCAGCTCATTCCAGCCGCCGTAGTCGAGCACGGTGGCGATGACGCCGCCGATGACGCCGCCGAGCAACGAAAGGAGAACGTCGCTCAGCCATTGCGTCTGACGCAAAACCGGAACGATCCTCGCAACGATCGCAGCAGCGATCCCGCACGCGGCCCAGAGCACGATGCCCACGGCCGCCGATTATGGCGTGAGCGCCCGTTAGCACGGAAATTGCCAGAGGCCGCCTGGAGGAGACCAACATGGAAGCTCAGACCTCCGCCGCGAAGAACAACAACAAGATCCTCGCCATCGAAGACGACCCGGAGGTGCTCGCGCTCTACAAGTCCTACCTGCAGAAGCGCGGCTACGACGTCCTTTCCGCGTCCGGCGCCGTCGAGGGGATGAACATCCTGCAGAGCAACCCCGACACCCGCCTCATCCTCCTCGATCTGAATCTTCCCGGAATGAGCGGCGAAGAGTGGATCGCCTGGTACTTACAGCAAGGCAAGCAGACACCGGTCGTCGTCGCTTCAGGCAAGGGCGACATCCTCACCATCACCAAAGGCAACAACATGACGGCTGCCCTGACGAAGCCGTTTCACATGGAAGAACTACAGGAACTGATCGAAGTGCTGCTGGCCGATGACTGGCATGAACAAGTCTCGGTGGATAAGAAGCTGCACTGAATGAGAAGGGGAAAGGACTGAGGACTGAGGACTGAGTGGGGGCCCCTCTCACCTCAGTCCTCAGTCCTCAGTCCTTTATCCATCGTTTCCGATCGCCTCGACCGGACAATTCTCGAGCGCGTCCTTACACAACGTCTCTTCGTCCGCCGTTTCCGGCTGCTTGTAGACGTACGAGAAGCCTTCCTCGTCGTTGCGCTGGAAATTTGCAGGAGCGGTCTCGCGACAGAGATCGCAGTCGATGCACTGCGTGTCGACGTAGAAGCGCCCGGAAGGCTGGCCTGGAACTCTGTCGTTGGGATCTGCCATGAGGCGAGGGAAACGCGAGGCGCGCGCATTCTACGGGTTCGAAATAGACTCAGCAACACGAAACGAGGAGCTTCGATGAAAAGATTTCTTGCACTCACCTCGCTCATCTTCGCGTGCGCCGCATTCGCCGCCGCCGACAACACCAACTTCGAGACCGTCAGCGTCGCCGGCACCGGCCACGTGATGCTGACACCTGATCGCTACACTTTCACCGTCGGCGTGCAGACGATCGCTACCACCGTTGATGATGCTGTGCGCGAGAACAACACGCGCGTCGCCGCCGTCGTCGCCGCGCTGAAGAAAGCGGGCGCGCAGGAGAACGAGATCCGCACGTCGAACTTCTCCATCTGGCCGCAGCAGGACTACCAGCAGGGACAGACGCCGCGTATCACCGGCTATCAGGTCACGAACAACGTCACCGTTCGCCGTGACAAAGTCGCCGACGCCGGCAAGCTCCTTCAAGCCGCCGTCAACGCAGGCGTGAACACGTCGACCGGTCTGCAGTTCGAAGTCTCCGATCCGACGCGCGGCCGCGACGAAGGTCTGCGCGCTGCCTTCGCCGACGCGAAAGCGAAAGCCACTGTCCTCGCCACCGCCGCCGGCCGCACCCTCGGACGCGCATTGATGATCACCGAAGGCAACCTTCAGCAGCCGCCGATTCCGCGGGCGATGGCGATGCGCGCGGGCGTCGCCGCAGGCGTCGCGCAATCGACGGAAGTGCCCGTCGAGGCGGGCACGCAAGAGCTCACTTTCACTGTTACAGCGACATTCGAATTGCGCTGAAGATTCAAAGACTTAGGCATTTTGGTTGCAGTTATTGTGATGTCGTACAAAAGGAGGTCACACTCTATGGATAACCGCAACCGAGACAAAATGAGCGATGAAAGCATGGGCTCGACGAGCGCCGGCAACGTCAACCGTAACGTGTCGCAGAAGAGCGGCAACGTGAAGAGCGACTCTGACGCCTCGTTCGGCCAGAACATTGGACGCAGCGAGAACATGGAGAACGAACCGAGCCGCCGCAGCGGATCGCAGAGCAGCAACTCCGGCAACCTCGGCAGCTCGTCCGGCAGTACGGGTAGCAGCTCCGGCAGCTCCTCTTCGCAGAGCGGCTGGCAGAGCTCGGGTGGACGTCGAAGCAACCTCGGCGAAGAGAGCGACATCAGCTCCTCGTCGAAATCGGACAAGTCGTATGGAGAAGGCGAAGGACGTCACTGACGTCTGATGCTTGATACGAAAGTGAAGGGGCCGCGCGGATGACGCGCGGCCTTTTCGCGCTTATGATCGCGCCATGCTCGACAGTTTGACGATCGTGCCGGCGACCGCCGGAGACGTCGATGCCATCAAGCGGCTCCTGATCGCGAGCGACCTCCCCATCGCAGGCGTCGATGAACATTGGAGAACGTTCATCGTTGCGCGCGACGGCGATCGCGTCGTCGGCTGCGGCGGCTCCGAGGCATATCAGTTTGCGGCGTTGATCCGATCGGTGGCGGTGGAGCCGGAGTACCGGAAGCACGGAGTGGGACGGAGACTCGTTCGTCAACTTCTTGACCGTCTGGCCTCGCGCGGATTGCGCGAGTTCTATCTGCTGACGACGACGGCCGAGGGGTATTTCAAGAAGCGCGGATTCAAGACCATCGATCGCGATGAAGTGCATCCGCAGCTTCTCGCGTCGCGCGAGTTTCAGGATGCCTGTCCGGAGTCCGCGATCTGCATGCGGCTGGTGATGCTCGCGTGACGCGCGTCTTCGACGTCCATCTCCACATCCAGCCGTGGGAGATGCTGAAGCCGGAAATTCTCCCGATGATCGACGACGAGTCGCATCGCGACGCGAAGGAAGTGCTGGAGTCGCCGGAAAGCGTGCTGCGCTTTCTCGATGCGAACGACATCGAGCGCGCCTGCTGCATCAACTACGTCTCGCCTGACGTCATGGGCTTCACGCGCGAAGTGAACGATTGGAGCGCGAGTTTCACGCGCGCGCATCGCGATCGCTTGATCGCCGTCGGCTCCGTGAATCCGCTGCACGAGATCAGCGTCCGCGACGAGATCCGCCGCGTCCTCGACCTCGGCATCGGCATGATCAAGATCCATCCGCCGCATCAGCTTTTCTCTCCGAACGCATACAAACGCGGCGAGCTGTGGCAGGTCGCGGAGATCTATCGCGAATGTGAAGAGCGCGGCGTGCCGGTGATGTTCCACACCGGGACGTCGATCTTCCCGCGCGCCCGCAACGTATTCGCCGATCCGATGCCGATCGACGATGTCGCCGTCGACTTCCCGGGACTGACGATCATCCTCGCGCACGCCGGCCGTCCGCTGTACGGCGAGACGGCGCTGTTCCTCGCGCGGCGCCACCCGAACGTGCACATCGACGTGTCGGGCATTCCGCCGAAAGCGTTGCCGCGCTACTTCCCGCGCGTCGCGGAGATGGCGGACAAAGTGCTGTGGGGCACGGACTGGCCGTCGCCGGGGATCACGTCGCCGAAGAAGAATGTGGAGCAGTTCCGGGCGCTCGGGTTAGGCGAAGAGGTGGAGCGGAAGATTCTGTGGGAGAACGCGTCGCGGATTTTCGCTAAACGTTAGGGACGATCTTCCGCAACGACTCCCAACTCCCCACATCCGACCACTCGAAGTCTCCGCGCAGCGCGACGACGTTCTTGGCGCGCTCCATCAGCGCATAGTCGATCGAGATCGACGGCGCGTCGTCGTACGTCTCGCGGGTGACGCGCGCGACCTGCGGCGCGTGCTGCTCCAGCGCCTCGCGAAACACGCGCGCCCGCCAGATGAACATCCCGGCGTTCCACGCGTAGTTGCCGGCGCGGAGGAACTCCTTCGCGCGCTCGAGATCGGGCTTTTCGACGAAGCGCCGCACCTCGATGCCGTCGCCGAGCTCGAGATAGCCGTATCCGGTGTGCGGCTCGGTCGGCGTGATGCCGATCGTCACGAGGACGTCCTGTGACTCCGCGATGTCGAATGCCCGATCGAGCACGTCGCGGAATCCGCCGGAGATGTAGTGATCGGCGGGAAGACACGCAATCGCCGTCTCGTCGCCGAGTCGCGAGGCGATCTCGAAGCACGACAGCGCGAGCGCCGGCGCGGTGTTGCGGCGCGACGGCTCGGCGATGATTCGATCGGCATCGAGATCCGGAATCTCTTCTCGCACGAGATCGCGATAGCGCTCGTTCGTCGAGACGAACACTTCGAGATCGCGCACGCGCTCGTAGGTGAGTCGAAGCAGCGACCGGCCGTCGAAGAGACGCAGGAACTGTTTCGGCCGCTCCTCGGAGCTCAGCGGGTAAAGCCGCGTTCCCGCGCCGCCTGCCAGGAGGAGTGCCGCGCGTGTCATACAGGCTTGCGTCCGATGGCGATGAGACTCAACCCGGTCGATGGATGATCGCCGTCGAGCTTCTTGAACAGCGGCACGAAGAAATCGAAGAACGCCGACTGCGCCGAAGGGAGCGCGCTGCGCCGGAACACGCGCGAGTTGAGCCACCAGGCGAAGCGCGCCACTTTGTTTTGGAACGAGACGTCTTCGATCTCGAACCCCGCTTCCTTCAACTTGTTCGCGATCTCGTCGCGCTCGTAGCGGCGCTGATGCTGGACGCCTTTGTCGAGCGAGCCGAAGAGATTTTTTCCTGCGGGAACGTAGACGACGATCCGTCCGCCCGGCTGCAGGAGCTTGTGCGCGCGGCACAGCGCGGCAACGTCGTCATTCGTGTGCTCGAGGACGTTGATGCACGTCACCGTGTCGAAGTTGTACCGCGCGAGCTCGAGCGCGCTGTCCGAATCGAGATCGAGACGCTCGATGACGATGCCCGGCTTGCGGCGAAAGCGATTGCGCAGGCGATCGACGTACGGCGTCTCCTTGTCCGTCGCGACGATGAGCTCGCGGCCGTACATGAAGCGCGTCCACGTTCCCGATCCAGCGCCGACTTCGAGCACGCGCTGCCCAACGAATGGGCGCAGGCGCTCCCAGATCCATTTGTTGTAGCGCTTCAGTTGATCGAGACGGCGGATCGTGAAGTACGTCGCCGGCTCGTTCGAAGGATCGTCGAAGAGGCCGTACTTCAGGATCGTCCAGATCGCGCTGAAGCCGTCCTTCCAGTTGATCTTCTTCCCTTCCCAGTAGTCGCGGCCGTAATACGAGATCGGCACTTCGTACACGCGATAGCCGCGCTTGGCCACTTTCGCCGTGATCTCCGGCTCGATGCCGAAGCGATTCGACTGCAGGTTGATCGACTGGATCACTTCGCGGCGGAAGACTTTGTAGCAAGTCTCCATGTCGGTGAGATCGAGGTTCGTCGTCGCGTTGGATAGAAAGGTGAGGAACGTGTTGCCCAGCCGATGCCAGTAGAGCATCACGCGGCGCGGATAGCCTTCGAAGCGCGAGCCGAAGACGACGTCCGCATGCCCGTCGATGATGGGCTGCACGAGCTTCGGGTATTCCTCGGGGTCGTATTCGAGATCGGCGTCCTGGATGATGACGATGTCGCCGCGCGCCTCGGCGATGCCGCGGCGGATCGCCGCGCCTTTGCCTTGATTCACCGGCTGCAGCAGTTGGCGGATCTCGGGATGCTCTTTCGCCAATGATGCGACGACGTCGCGCGAGCCGTCGGTGGAGACGTCGTCGATGACGATGATCTCTTTATCGATCGGCACTTCGCGCACGCGGCGCAGCAGCTCGGCGACCGTGGCCCGTTCGTTGTAGCAGGGGACGACCACGGAAAGAAGTGGGGTGTCGGCCATTTGGCGGCGCGTATTGTACGATCCAACGATGAACGATGAACGATGAACGATGAACACGATAGGCGTTCATCGTTCATCGTTCATCGTTCATCGTTTTGGATGAGCGAAACACATCAAACGCACGAGCTCCTCCGCAAATCCCTCCACATCGCCCTCGGCCTGTGCATCGTGACGCTGAAGTTTCTGCCGTGGTCCGTGGCCGCGGCAATCGCTGCTGCGGCGGCGGTGAGCAACTGGCTCGTGCTCCATCGCATCGTCGGAAAACGGATTGCGCGACACGAGCGCGGATACGACGCGGGAATCGTCATTTACCCGCTGGCCGTGTGCGCGCTGATCATCGTGTTCCGCCACGAGCTGCAGTCGGCGGCGGTCGTTTGGGCGATCCTCGCATTCGGCGACGGCTTCGCGACGCTCGCAGGAAAAACGATTCGCGGTCCGCGATTGCCGTGGAATGCCGACAAAACGTGGAGCGGATTCGCGGCTTTCGTCGCATTCGGCGCGATCGGCGCGGAGTGCGCGTATCTGTTGTTCGGGATCCCCCCGGCGATTCTCGCGATCGTGCTTCTCGTTCTCGCATGCGCGGTCGTCGAGTCGCTGCCGCTGCATGTCGACGACAACTTCACGGTGCCGCTGACCGGCGCCGCGATCATCGCCGCCGTACATGTCGCGTCTCACGATCCCGTGCTGCATCTCGATCCGATCTGGATCGGCGTGAACACCGTGCTCGCCATCGCCGGCTATCTCGCGAAATCCGTCGACGTCTCCGGCGCCGTCGGCGGCTGGATCCTCGGCACGATCCTCATCGTCTTCGGCGGATGGCATCTCTACGTCGTGCTGCTCGCGTTCTTCGTCATCGGAACGGCGTGCACGAAGCTCGGCTATCGACGCAAGGCGAAGCTCGGGCTGGCGCAGGAGAAGGGCGGACGCCGCGGTTTCTCGCACGCGTTCTCGAATGTCGGGATGGCGGCGATGCTGGCGATCGTCTCCTCGATGTCGTGGAGCAGCTATCGCTTCTGGCTCGCCGCCGCCGCCGCGCTCGCGACCGCGACGGCCGACACGACTGCATCGGAAGTTGGGCAGTTGATCGGACGCCGAACGTTCCTCCCGCTCACGTTGCGGCGCGTTCCTGCCGGCACCGAAGGAGCGATCTCGATCGAAGGAACGCTCGCGGGCCTCGTCGCAGGATTCGTCGTTGCGCTGATCGCAACGCAGGACGCGCGACTCATTGCATTGATGACGCTCAGCGCGTTTGCCGGCTCTTATGTCGAGAGCCTCGTTGGAAGCTGGAATCGCAATCGCGCGGAGCCGGTGCCGAATGGCGCGCTGAACTTCTTCAACACCGCAGTCGGCGCGGCGTTGATGCTGGCGTTAGTGCGCGCGGCGTGACGCGGCCACGAACAGCGACCCGTTCTGCAGCTCGCCGACCACGCGCTCGATGCGCTCGTTGCGATGCAGCGCCACGTGCTGAGCGTACTCATCGCAAACGGCGCACAAACGGCGGCTCGACTCCGCCTGGCGAAGCGGCGCGTTGCAGAGACGGCAATTGAGAGAGTGTTCGCTCGCCATGGGACTGAAAATTGTAGCATTGCGCCCTCGATGCCGCCTCAGAATCTGAAGCAGATCGTGATCGTCGGACGCCCGAACGTCGGCAAATCGACGTTATTCAATCGCCTTGCCGGAAAGCGGCGGGCGCTGACTCACGACCTTCCAGGGATGACGCGCGACCGCCTCACCGACGTCGTCACTCTCGACGACGGCCGCCGCTTCGAGCTCACCGATACGGGCGGTCTCGAGTACGGCGACTCGCCGATGTCCGCGTACGCCAACGAGATACGCGCACAGGCGAAGCTGGCGCTGGAGAAGGCGGACTTCATCCTCTTCGTCGTCGACGGCAGCGCGGGTGTGATGGGGGAGGATCGCGACATCGCCGAGGACCTTCGCGTGGCGGCGGATCGGACTCTGCTGCTCGTCAATAAGGTGGATCGCCGCGATGCTGACGTTCACGACTTCTGGGAGCTGGGGTTCGAGCGACTCATGCCGCTCTCCGCGGAACATGGAGAGGGCATCGACGAGCTTTTCGACATTCTCAACGAGATCGTTCCGGCGGATTCGGCGGAGGGGGAGGAGGATGTGAACGCGCCGGCGCGCGTGGCGATCATCGGACGACCGAACGTCGGCAAGTCCTCGCTCCTCAATCGACTGTTGGGCGCCGAGCGCGCCGTCGTCTCGCCGATCAGCGGCACGACGCGCGACGCCATCGACGCCGAGATCGAGCACGGCGAAAAGCGCTACGTCATCATCGATACCGCCGGCATTCGCCGCAAAGGAAAGACGACGGACGAAGCGGAGAAGCTCGCCGTGATCTCGGCGCGAAAAGCGATCGAACGCTGCGAGATCGCGCTCGTGCTGATCGATGCGACCGAAGGCGTCGCCGCGCAGGACGCAACGGTCGCGGGCTACGCGGAAGACGCGGGGAAGGCGGCGCTGCTGCTCGTCAACAAGTGGGACGTCGGCGAGCACTCGCAGGATGACGCGAAGAAATTCGAAGAGATGGTGCGCTTCAAACTGAAGTTCTTGTCGTACGCGCCGGTCGAGTTCATCTCCGCGAAGAGCGGCCGCCGCGTCGAGAAAATCTTCGATCGCATCGACGAGATCATCGCCGGCTATCGCACGCGCTTCCGCACGTCGGAGCTCAACGAGATCCTCGAGCGCGCCCTGCAAGCTCATCAGCCGCCGTCGGTGAAGGGACGACCGCGCCGCTTCTACTACGCGACGCAGCTCAAGACGCAGCCGACGACGATCGCCCTCTTCTCGAACGTAGACGAGCCGCTGCACTTTTCATATCGTCGCTTCCTCGAGAACCGGTTCCGCGAGGCACTGGGGCTGGTGGGATGTCCGGTGCACTTTGTGATTCGGGCGCGAAAAGGGATGACACGAATGCAGAAGGCAGAAGGCAGAAGGCAGAAATGAATCGTTTTCGTCGTTCTCCCTTCTGCATTCTGCCTTCTGCATTCTGACTTCATAAAGACATGAAACCTCCAGACAAAATCTCGCTCACGCCTACCAAACGCGTCCTCTTCCTCACCAAAGATCCCGAGCTCATCAAACGCCAGCTCAGCGGCGAGCTCGATCTGCAAATGAAGGATCTGCGCGTCGACGATCTGATGGACGACATCAACACCGACATGATGGCGCCGGCGTGGGTCTGCTTCGACTACAAGCCGGAAGACATCGCGCGCAATGCGTACGCGGGACTGATCGTGAACGGCGAGCGCGTCGTACCGACCGATGCGCTGAAGAACGGCAACTTCGAAGTGATCGTCAGCGGGTTGCGCAAAGGCGTCGGCAGCTCGCGCGAACAGGCCACGCAGTCGGAAGTGTTCAGCGGGATTCGCATCGCCATCGCGGCCTCATTCGCGCCGATTCACGCCGGCAACAACGTCAATCAAGGTTTGCTGATGGGCGATCACGACATGCTCATTCGCCTGCAGGCAGGCGAGGGCGTGCCGCTCGAAGAGTTCTATCGCAAGCTCGATCCGATCTCGCAGCTCATCGTGCAGGAGGGGGGACTCTTCCCGTTCTCGAAAGCGGTGCAGCGCGGTGAAGTGACACTGCCGGTGCCGGACACGAAGCCGCGTCCGATGACGATGGGGGAGAAGATTCTCGCGCGTCATCTTCGTGGCGGCGGCCAGTACGTGAAACCCGGCGACGCCGTCGTCGTCGACGTCGACGGCGGCTACTCGCACGAATTCACCACCGCGCAGGTCCATCATTTCCTCTCTGATGAATACGGCAGCGACTACGCGATCACCAATCCGCAGAAGTTCGCCGTGTTCGAAGATCACCTCATCTACGCCGACGAAGTGGCGAAGATGCGGCCGTTCCTTCCGAAGATCGAGCTGCTGCGCGAGATGCAACGCGAGTTTCAGCGCCACACCGGAGCGCGCGACTACTCGGCCCACGACAACATTTCGCCGGGCATCTGCCACGAAGTCGCGCGCGAGTACTTTGTCGATCCGGGCGACTTCATCCAGGCCACCGACTCGCACACCTGCATGGGCGGCGTGAACAACGCGCTGGCGTGGGGCGTCGGCTCGACCGAGTACGCGAATCTCGCGCACGCCGGATTCACCATGGTGGAAGTCTCGGAGTCGATCCGCTTCGAGCTCACCGGCGAGCTGCAGCCGAACGTCACGGCGAAAGACGTGATGCTCTACATCCTCCTCGACTACGCGAAGCCGCAGCAGACGCTCGACCGCATCATCGAGTTCACCGGCCCTGGACTGCGGTCGCTCTCGATGGACGAGCGCGCCACGCTCGCAAACATGGCCACGGAATGCTCCGCGAGAACCGCCATCGTCGAGGCGGACGAGAAGACGTTCGAGTGGATCGCGGTGATGCGTCCCGGCGTCGACATCGAGCGCTTGCGCGCGCGCGCCGTGTCGCCCGATCCCGGCGCGGAGTACGCCGGCGGCACGTACACGATCGATCTGTCGAAAGTGCGTCCGATGGTCGCCCATCCGGGCGATCCCGATCGCGGTGTCGCCTCCGATCCGACGAACGGTGCGTTCATCGACGACATCGGCGATGTCCGAATCGACATCGCGTACGCCGGCTCCTGCACGGCCGGCAAAGTCGACGATTTTCTCTTCTACCACCAGGTGGCGAAGGAAGCGGTCGACGCCGGACTGCGCGTCGCCGAAGGCGTCACGTTTTACATCCAGTTCGGATCGCAGGCGGTGGAGAAATTCGCGCGCGACAACGGTCTCGTCGACACGTTCGAGCGCGCCGGCGCCATCGTGCTCAATCCCGGTTGCGGGGCATGCATCGGATGCGGACCGGGCGTTTCCGAATCGACCGATCAAGTCACCATCAGCGCGATCAACCGCAACTACAAAGGACGTTCGGGGCCGGGCCAGTTGTGGCTCGCGTCGCCGCTGACGGTCGCGGCGTCGGCGTTCACCGGAACGATCACCGCCTATACGCCCGGGATGTTCAAGCGCCAGCTCGTGACCGCGTAGGGGAGATCACCGCGGCCAGGTCGCTCGCGAATCGCTTCGCATCGTCCGGTGTGAGCGCGGCGATCGTCACGCGAATCGCAGGACCGCTGGCGATGCGATAGCGCTCGCCGGCGTTGACCGCCCATCCGCGCGCGAGCAACG